>OGQY01002229.1_pt1 | contig 11839 bp, 7 predicted proteins | sample 1553361 | NCBI WGS metagenome assembly OGQY01 (sample SAMEA2579963, study PRJEB22360) | human gut metagenome | reverse complement strand
CACATGCAGTACGGATCCTTGTGGATGAAATCCGTGAAGATGCGGATTACAATCCTGTGAAGGTTATTCGTCATGCGATCGAAGCTGCGAACACGGAGATCAGAAACCGTGCGCAGGAAGACGAAAACCTCCGGGGCATGGGAACCACTATGGTGGTGGCGACTATTGTAGATCAGTATGCCTATGTAGCCAATGTGGGTGACAGCCGTTTATATGTGATCCAGGACGGGATCCGCCAGGTCACCAGAGATCATTCCCTGGTACAGGAAATGGTGAGAATGGGCGAGATCAGCGAAGCGGAAGCACGGAATCATCCGGATAAGAACATCATTACAAGGGCACTTGGCGCGGAGAAAACGGTGGATGTGGATTTCTTTGATCTGAAACTTGAAAAAGGATGTACGATCCTGATGTGTTCAGACGGTCTCAGCAATATGGTTGAAGATGAGAAGATCCAGGAGATCATATCCGATCCGGAAGCAGATATTGATCAGAAGGGCAGTGCGCTCCTTCGGGAAGCAAATCAGAATGGTGGTAAGGATAATATTGCAATCGTACTGGTAGAACCATTCACGAATGAGGTGGAAACATGTTGAAGACGGGAATGATCATAGCCGAGCGCTATGAGATCGTAGGAAAAATCGGAACTGGCGGAATGGCAGATGTCTATAAGGCTATGGACCATAAGCTGAACCGTTTTGTTGCCGTGAAGGTCCTGAAACCGGAGTTTCGGGAAGACACCACGTTTATAAAGAAATTCAGAAGTGAGGCCCAGGCGGCAGCTGGTCTTACACATCCGAATATCGTCAATGTATTTGACGTAGGAGATGACGGCGGTGTTTATTACATTGTTATGGAACTGATCGAGGGTATCACTCTGAAGGAATACATCTCCAAGAAGGGAAAGCTTTCCATTAAAGAGGCCACAAGTATCGCAATCCAGGTTTCTATGGGTCTGGAGGCGGCACACAGCCATGGTATCGTTCACAGAGATGTGAAACCCCAGAATATCATTATCTCTACAGATGGTAAAGTAAAGGTGACAGACTTTGGAATTGCCAGAGCTGCATCTTCCAATACGATCAGCTCCAATGTAATGGGATCTGTACATTACAGCTCACCTGAGCAGGTGAGAGGCGGATACAGCGATGAGAAGAGCGATATCTATTCTCTTGGAATCACACTGTATGAGATGGTCACAGGAAGAGTTCCTTTTGACGGAGATACCACTGTGGCGATCGCTATCAAGCATCTGCAGGAAGAGATGGTTCCGCCAAGTGTTTATACACCGGACCTTCCGTACAGTCTGGAGCAGATCATTCTGAAATGTACACAGAAAAGTGTAGATCGTCGTTACAGCCGTATGGAGGATGTGATCGCAGACTTGAAGCATTCTCTGATCGATCCCCAGGGTGATTTTGTAAAGCTTACTACAGTTGACAACGATGCCAAGACGGTTGTGATCTCAGAAGAAGAGCTTGGTGAGATCAAACATACACCGAAGCAGATCACAAAACCGGAGATCACCGCACTTGAGGAAGAAAAATACGACGATAACGATTACGATGATGCAGAGGAAGAATACAGACCGAGATCCGAGCATAGATCCGGAAAGAAAAAGAAGCATCATGGTTCCGGAAGAGGCCTGACGATTGCGGCACTGATCGGAGGTGCAGTTCTTCTGATCGTTCTTGTGGTAGTGCTTGGACGTGCCGCAGGACTGTTTGGAACCGGCAGCAGCGGAGCTGCAGACAGCAGCAAGGCAGAAGCGAAGCAGGATTCAGCAGCTGACGGTCTGGCAACCGTTCCTGATCTTGTAGGCAAGACAGAGGAAGAGGCTAAAACACTTGCAAACGATGCACATCTGGGTGTCCAGATGGCCGGTGAGGAGGCATCCGATCAGGAAAAAGGCAGGATCTCCCGTCAGGAGACAGCTGCGGGAACACAGGTTGAAGCCAATACAACTGTGAAATACTGGGTAAGCACCGGAACAGCACAGGTTACGATCCCGGATCTGGATGGACGCACAGGAATCGATGCACAGCAGACTCTGGAAGATCTTGGACTTCAGGTAAACGTCCAGAAAGAATACAGTGACACAGATGACAACGGATATGCATTGGTAGATCCGGGATATGTTTACAATGTCGAGCCGGCAGCAGGTACTTCTGTGCAGGCAGGCTCTTCTGTAACACTGACAGTCAGTCGAGGGGTTGATTATGGCGATAATGCTGAGGTTCCGAGTGTTGTGGGAATGACCAAGGATGATGCGCTTACTACTTTAGGTAAATTTATTGATATCCAGATAACAGAACAGCAGAGTACAGAAGCTGCAGGTACAGTTATCGCACAGGATCCGGAAGCCTATGCGGCAGCAGACCCGGATCAGCCGATCAGCATTACCATCAGCTCCGGTGACAAGGCTCCATCCACAGACAGCGCAGCATCTGCAGATAGTACAGCATCTACAGACAGTACAGCATCCACAGACAGCACAGCATCTGCGGACAGCACAGTATCCACAACTACATCTACAGCAGATGTCAATGCAAACACAGGCTGGAAATGTACACAGACACTGGATACCCCGTCCGGCTACAAGGGAGGCGCAATCCGTCTGGAACTGATCCAGGATGTAAACGGTGAGCCTAAGGCATCCACCATCATTGATGGACAGAATATCAGCTTCCCGTATCAGCTTGATATCTCAGGTGCTGAGGGCGTTACCTCAGGAACTATCTATCTCTATGAAGAGATGGACGGAGATTATCAGCAGCTTGGAACCTACACGGTTACATTCAAGAAAGCTGAGTGATCATGCAGGGAAAGATAATCAAAGGTATTGCCGGATTCTACTACGTATATGCAGAAGACGGTAATACATATGAATGCAGAGCCAAGGGAATTTTCCGTAAGGATAAATTCAAGCCTCTGGTAGGTGACAATGTGGACATTACAGTTCTGGATGAAAAGGAACTGGAGGGAAGTGTGACGGAGATCCACAAGCGTAAGAATTCTCTGATCCGTCCGGCTGTGGCCAATATAGATCAGGCACTGGTGATCTTTGCTATGGATAATCCGAAGCCGAACTTCATGCTTCTGGATCGTTTCCTCATTATGATGGAGAGGGAAGGTGTTCCGGCAGTCATCTGTTTTAACAAAAAAGATCTGGCAACAACGGAAGAGCTGGAATTTCTCTATGAAACATACCAGAGCTGCGGCTATCAGGTGATCCTGTCAAGTGCCCTGAAGGGAGAAGGACTCGACGAGATCGAAGAAGTGCTTCAGGGCAGGACAACTGTGGTTGCAGGCCCATCCGGCGTGGGAAAATCTTCTCTTACAAATTCCCTTCAGGAAGAAGTGGAGATGGAAACCGGTGAGATCAGTCGTAAACTGAAACGGGGAAAACATACTACGCGCCATGCACAGATCATACCGGTGGCACAGGATACATTCCTTGTGGATACGCCGGGATTTTCCTCCTTATATATTGAAAATATGGAGGAGCAGGAACTGAAGGATTACTTTCCAGAGTTCCGAAGATATGAAGGACAGTGCCGCTTTCAGGGGTGCCGTCACATACATGAACCGGGCTGCGCTGTTAAGGAAGCCCTTGAGAACAATGAGATCAGCAGACTCCGATATGAAGATTATCTGGAGCTGCACCAGGAATTAAAAGAGAAAAGGAGATACTGAGTCATGGAATACCGATTGTGCCCGTCGATCTTATCAGCAGATTTTAACAGACTGGGAGAACAGATCAAAATTCTGGAAAAGGAAGGCGTTGAATATCTGCATATTGATGTTATGGATGGAGATTTTGTCCCGAGCATTTCTTTTGGAATGCCGGTGATCAAGTCGATCCGGAAAGAATCCAACATGTTTTTCGACGTACATTTGATGGTAACAGAACCGGAAAGATATATCCGCGATTTTGTAGAATGCGGAGCAGATTCCATTACTGTACATGCGGAGGCATGTGAGGATCTGGAGCGTACACTGGAGCAGATCAGGGCAGCAGGGGTAAAGGCGGCAGTTTCGATCAAGCCATCCACACCGGTAAATGACATCAGCCATCTTCTTGAAGATGTGGATATGGTGCTGATAATGACTGTTCAGCCAGGATTTGGCGGACAGAAATACATGGACGAATGCACAGAGAAGATCCAGGAGCTTCGTGAGCTTATTGATGAAGAAGAGTTGGATGTTGATATCCAGGTAGATGGTGGTATCAATGATGATACACTGGAGACGGTTATGCGTGCCGGTGCAAACCTCATGGTCGCAGGTTCCTGGGTATTTAAGGGTGATGTGTCAGCCAATGTAAGACACATTACAGAAAAAATCCACAATATCAAAAAAGAGCTGGACTGAAAATGATCGATACAATAATAATCAGCGGGGGCAATATCCAGAATGGTTTTGCCCTCGATTTTTTAAAAAAAAGAATAGAAGAAAGCCGAGGAGAGAAAATCACTCTTGTTGCTGCAGATAAGGGGATGGAATGGTTTATGAAAAACCGGGAATTTATTCCGGATCTTGCAATTGGGGATTTTGACAGTCTTTCCGAAGAAGGCCAAAAATATATGGAAAGCCTGAAGGGACTGGAGATCATCAGGCTGAAGCCAGAGAAGGATGATTCGGATACACAGTCTGCGGTAAACCAGATGATCCGCAAGGGTGCAAAGGATATCCTGATCCTGGGAGCTACCGGCACAAGGCTGGATCATGTGCTGGCGAATCTGGGACTGCTTTCCATGGGTAAGGAACAAGGCGTTCGTATTGCGATCGCAGATCAGTGGAATTATATCACACTTGCAGAAAGCGGAACCATACTGCACAGAGAGGAGCAGTTTGGAAAATATGTTTCATTCTTTACTGTGGGAGGTGATGTGACAGGCCTCACTTTGAAGGGATTTAAGTATCCGCTGAACGGATATCATCTGACAGTAGAAGACAGTGGCCTGACCGTCAGCAATGAGATTTCGGAAGAAACCGCAGAGATCCTGTATGAAAGCGGGCAGCTTCTGATGATCATGTCCAGGGACTGACAGTAACAATAATTGCCTCACAGTTGCGATTTCAGGCTGTGTATGGTAATATGGGACAGGAATGGCCTGAAAAACGGAAAGGCCTGTTTAAAGAGTATCTGAAAAATACTGTAAATAAATATATCGAAAGGACGTATATAGAGAGATGAAATTAGGAATCGTAGGTCTTCCTAACGTAGGAAAAAGTACATTATTCAATTCACTGACAAAAGCCGGAGCAGAATCCGCAAACTATCCGTTCTGTACTATCGACCCCAATGTGGGTGTTGTAACCGTTCCGGATGAGAGACTGAATCTTCTCGGAGATTTTTATAAATCAAAAAAAGTAACACCGGCAGTGATCGAATTCGTCGATATTGCAGGTCTTGTAAAAGGCGCATCTAAGGGAGAGGGACTTGGAAACCAGTTCCTTGCAAATATCCGTGAGGTAGATGCTATCGTTCACGTGGTACGCTGCTTTGAGGATTCCAATGTTGTTCATGTAGATGGAAGCATTGATCCGCTCCGCGATATCGAGACTATTAATCTGGAGCTTGTTTTCTCTGATCTTGAGATCCTCGAGAGAAGAATTGCCAAGGTTACCAAGACTGCACGTATGGATAAGGAAGCTGCCAAAGAGCTTACATTCCTTGAAAAAGTAAAGGCACATCTGGAAGAGGGACAGCTTGCCATTACTCTGGAAACAGAGAACGAAGATGAGGATGCATGGCTTGCAACCTATAATCTTCTTACTGCAAAACCGGTGATCTATGCGGCTAACGTTGCAGAGGATGATATCGCAGATGATGGGGCGAACAATCAGTATGTACAGGCAGTACGTGAATACGCTGCCAAACAGAACAGCGAGGTATTTGTGATCTGTGCGCAGATCGAGGAGGAGATCTCCGAGCTGGATGAGGATGAGAGAAAGATGTTCCTTGAGGATCTGGGACTGACAGAATCCGGCCTGGAGAAGCTGGTGCGCGCAAGCTATCACCTTCTTGGACTTATGAGTTTCCTGACAGCAGGAGAGGATGAGACAAGAGCATGGACTATCAAGATCGGAACCAAGGCACCGCAGGCAGCAGGTAAGATCCACACAGACTTTGAACGTGGATTTATCAAAGCAGAGGTTGTGAATTATCAGGATCTTCTGGATTGCGGTTCCTATGCAGGTGCTAGAGAGAAGGGCCTTGTACGTATGGAAGGAAAAGAGTACGTTGTACAGGACGGAGATGTGATCTTATTCAGATTTAACGTGTGATCACCAACGTCTGTGAAATACCGGCTGTAAGCTGAAAAATTATAACAGGTGATTTTATGGATATGTCAATTCGGTTTCCCGGATTAGATCTGGTTTTGGATCATGTGCCGAGATCCTTTGAGATCTTTGGCTTTGAGATCACGATTTATGGCGTCCTGATCGCGATAGGAATGCTTCTGGGAATCTTTTTTGTGGTACTGGAAGCCAGAAGAAATCATGAAGATCCGGATGCATATCTGGATCTGGCCATCATAACGCTGCTTTCCGGTGTGGCAGGGGCAAGGCTGCTTTATGCGGCTTTTTCCTGGAGCCTTTATAAAAATGATCCGGGACAGCTTCTGAATATACGGTCCGGAGGACTTATGTTTTATGGCGGACTTCTGGGCGGTGTGCTGGGTGGTGCGGTCTACTGCAGGATCCGAAAGAAATCCTTCTGGCAGATGGCAGATCTTGCCTGCATGGGACTTCTGATCGGGCAGATAATAGGAAAGTGGGGAAGCTTTTTTAACAGAGAATCTTTCGGGGAATATGCAGACAACATTTTTTCCATGCAGCTGCCGCTGACTGCGGTACGGGCAGGAGAGGTCACCACGGCTATGCGTGAAAAGCTTCAAACCGTGGACGGTGGTACCTGGATTTTGGTACAGCCCTTGTTTTTCTATGAAAGTCTCTGGTGTCTGCTTGTGCTTTTGGTGCTTATGATGCTGCTTCGCAAAAAAGTATTTCAGGGAGAGATCTTTCTGAGATATCTGGCAGGCTATGGTCTTGGAAGAGCAGTGCTCCAGTGGTTCCGCACAGATAAAATACTGTTTCCGGGAACCAGCGTGGATGTTTCACTGGTGATCTCGGTAATACTTTTTGTTCTTTGCACCGTGGTAGTTGCAGTGAAACGCGTGATGTCCAGAAAGCGGGCAAAAGTACGGATGAGAAGGATCGAGAAAGATCAGCAGGCAGAGAAAGAAGCGGAACAGCAACGGGAAAATGTAGCAGAGAATCTGGAAACAGAGACTGTACAGGGAGAAAAAAATGGATCAGAACGAGATACAGAAGAAAGAGGAAGCTCTTCGGAAAGCGTCACTTTTGCAGCAGCTGCAGGAGGAACGGAAGAAGCTGGACAGCCAGATCAGGAGCAGGAGCGATCTTCTGAAGAATCTGGAGGCCAGCCAAAGAGTTGACCGTATTCTGGAATTATATTACGGAAACTGAGATCAAACAGATATAGGATACAAATGCTTTTGTCTGTTGGATCAGAATATAGGATAGGATACCGGCATTTGGCTGATAAGAGCAGCAGAAAACTGCCCTGCAGGAAAACGTCTTCTACGACGTTTCCGGCAGGGCAGTTTTTGCGCTGTGCAGTAGGAATATATCAGTACATCTTTCGGAAATCCAGAGGAGTTGTGCCTGTAACTTTACGGAACATGGCGATAAAGTGGCTGGCATCGGAAAATCCGGAAGCGCCGGCAACATCCTGGATCTTCATATCCGGTCTGGAAAGCAGAAGCTCACGTGCGCGGCTGATGCGGTACATGGTAACGTACTCGTAAACCGAGCAGCCCATAAAACGGCGGAACAGACGGGAAAGATACTGCGGAGAGACAAAAACGCTCCGGCTCAGCTGCGCTGCAGTGATATCCTGCTGATAACCGGTTTCGATTTCTTTTATTACCGGGATCACATATCTCTGGTAGAGAGGATTATCCTGTATCTTCGGAGAAGCTGCACAGTCTGTAAAATTCATAAGAAAATTATAGCAGTCGGAAGAAAGAGATTTCATATCCGGTGTGGGCTGATGATATTTACGCAAGGTAGAAGAAATCATTTTCCGGATACTGGCTCCTTGTTCCTTTTCGATAAGGATCACTTCCTGGTTGTCTGTCATGGAAGGAATGCTGCCTGCCAGTGTTCCTGTGAAGGTGGCAAACATCGTGGTCCAGGAAGTAGACTCCCTGTGATAGGAATGAGGGACACCGGGGGCGATGAGGATGCCCTCGTTGGCTCCGAGAGTATAAAATTTTCCACGGACTTCAATGCGTCCGGTACCCTTTTCAGTCTGGAGGTAATGATAATACGGATATCCGTCCGGACGGAAGATATTAACCTGATTCCAGTGGTTCCCAAGAGATTCAAACATGAAGGGAGCACTGACCGGAGTGTTTCTGAAATAGATCGACATGATATTCACCTGTTTCTAAATGTTATATATTTTGGCGAAACATATTATACCATAATCCGGTGGATTATACTATAATGATCATAGCATAAAAAACGAAGGATCCGGCAGAAAAAACAGAATCTGCCGGGCAGGAGGAAAAAATGAAAAAATTTGATCATTCTCTGTTAAAAGATCCCCGGTATTTCAGCGACGGAAGAATGGATGCCCACTCAGATCATACATATTATCGTTGTGAGGAAGAGAGAGAAGATGGGAAAACTTCTTTCCGTCACAGTCTGAATGGTCTCTGGAAGTTCCATTATGCACGGAATTATGCATCTGCTATCCCAGGCTTTGAGGAAGAAGCATATTCCTGTAAGGACTGGGAGGACATTTATGTGCCGGCACATATCCAGATGGAAGGATATGATGCACCGCAGTATGCCAATGTCCAGTATCCGTGGGAAGGCCATGAAGAACTTCATCCGGGACAGATCCCGGAACGTTTTAACCCGGTGGCAAGCTATGTGAGATATTTCCATGTGCCGGAGAGCATGAAAGGAAAAAGAGTATTTGTTTCATTCCAGGGAGCAGAGAGCGGCTTGGCTCTGTGGCTTAATGGAAAATTTGTGGGATACAGTGAAGATTCTTTTACTCCGTCAGAATTCGAGCTTACGGAATATCTGAAGGACGGCGAGAACAAGCTGGCGGCACAGGTGTTTAAATGGACAGCCAGCAGCTGGTGCGAGGATCAGGATTTTTACCGTTTTTCCGGAATTTACAGAGATGTTTATCTGTTTACGGTACCGGATGTCCATGTATATGATCTCAGGATCCGTGCCATTCCGGATGAAACTCTCAAAAAAGCCGAGCTTGAGATCGTGACCAGTACCTGGGGAAAAGGAAAAATGAAGCTTACACTTTCCGGAAAGGGAGAGATCCTTTTGCAGGAGGAAAGATCTCTGAACGGAGAGGATACCTGTACCTGGGAGATTCAGGATCCCCTTCTCTGGAGTGCAGAAGAGCCGAATCTCTATGATCTGGAGCTGGAGATCAGTGATGAAAGCGGAAAGCTCCAGGAGATCATCCCGGAGAAAGTCGGTTTCCGCCGTTTTGAAATGAAGGATGGTATCATGACCCTTAACGGAAAACGTATTGTATTCAAGGGTGTGAACCGCCATGAGTTCAGCTCTGTCACAGGAAGACATGTGTCCCGGGAGGAACTGCTCAAAGACATCGTGACCATGAAACAGAACAACATCAATGCGATCCGTACCTGTCATTATCCGGATGCATCTCCGATCTACCGTCTCTGTGATGAATATGGTATTTACATGATCGCAGAAAACAATCTGGAATCTCACGGAACCTGGGATATAGCAGAATTTACCGGAGATCACACGGATATCGTTCCGCACAACAAACCGGAATGGCTGGGTATGATGCTGGACCGTGTAAATTCCATGTATCAGCGTGACAAGAACCATCCGGCGATCCTGATCTGGTCCTGTGGAAATGAATCCTTTGGTGGAAAAGATATCTTTGAGATGTCTGAGTTCTACCACAAGAATGATCCTACAAGACTGGTACATTATGAGGGGGTTTTCCATGACCGCAGCTACAATGCCACCAGTGACATGGAAAGCCAGATGTATCCTTCCGTAGAAGCGATCCGGGAGTTCCTTGCAAAGGATGATAGCAAGCCGTTTATTTGCTGTGAGTATACCCATGCAATGGGAAATTCCTGCGGTGCAATGCATAAATATACAGATCTTACAGATACAGAACCGAAATATCAGGGTGGCTTTATCTGGGATTACATTGATCAGTCTATTTACAAAAAAGACCGTTACGGTAAAGAATTCCAGGCATACGGCGGAGACTTCGGTGAACGTCCTACAGATTATAATTTCAGTGGAAACGGTATCGCATACGGCGGAGACAGAGATGCTTCACCAAAGATGCAGGAGGTAAAATTCAACTACCAGAATATCACTGCGCAGGTAAGTGAGGATTCTGTTAAGATTATCAACAAAAATCTTTTTGTAAATACGGACACATTCCGATGTGAAGTGACTCTTGCAAAGAACGGTCATGTTCTCCGCAAAGAGACACTGGATACAGCGGTGGAGCCTTTAAGCCAACAGACCTACAGACTTCCATTTGGAAAACAGCAGCGCCCGGGCGAATATACGGTAACCGTAGCCTTCCTTCTCAGAGAAAAAACACTTTGGGCAGAGGCAGGACATGAGGTTGCTTTCGGCCAGTATGTTTATCAGGTGGAAGGAACACCGGAAGCTCCTGCGTGTGGCGTGGAGCTTGTGAGAAGCCTTCATAACATCGGTGTCCGCGGGGAAAATTTCGAAGTGCTGTTTTCCGTTCTCAATGGTGGGCTGGTTTCGTATAAATATGCAGGAAGAGAAATGATCGAAGCGATTCCGAAGCCCAACTTCTGGAGAGCACCTACAGATAATGATTGCGGAAGTCTGATGCAGATGCGCTATGCACAGTGGAAGATCGCCAGCATGTACGCAAGTCATAAGGATTACCGAAAAGGCATGTATGGTCCGGCCAATGCTCCGGAGACAACGGTTCACGAAAACAGCGTGGAGGTTGCTTTTACCTACATCCTGCCAACTACGCCTGCCAGTGAATGCCGTCTTGCCTATGAGGTAACCGGAGATGGAAGAGTAAAGACAACGCTGACCTATGATCCTGTAAAAGAGCTGGGTGATATGCCGGAGTTCGGAGTACTCTTTAAATTCAATGCGGATTATGATCATGTTCAGTGGTACGGCCTGGGACCGGCAGAGACTTATGCAGACCGGAAGCATGGCGCAAAGCTCGGCATTTATGAGAATCTCGTGACAGACAATATGGCACGCTATCTTGTGCCGCAGGAATGCGGAAACAAAGAGGAAGTACGCTGGGCAAAGATCACAGACAGAAAGGGTAGAGGAATGCTCTTTGAGATGGATAAAGAAAACGGCCCGATGATGTTCTCGGCACTTCCATATACTCCTCATGAAATGGAAAATGCCATGCATCCCTATGAGCTTCCGGCAATCCATTATACCGTTGTCCGTGCCGCAAAGGCGCAGATGGGAGTTGGAGGAGATGACAGCTGGGGTGCCCGTACCCATCCGGAATACCTTCTGTATACCAATGGAAAGATGAAATTTTCCTTTGCGTTCAAAGGCCTTTAAAATGTCATAAAATAACAGAACATAAAGTCAGAAAAAAGCTTCCGGCGACTGTCCGGAAGCTTTTTCATTTCATAATAATGCACAGAAAATAAACAGGTTGAAAAAAAACCTGTGGATATTTCATGAAATGAAAAAAAACTTGGATATGCACTTGTTTTTTCATGGTAAATAGTTTAGAATGATT
>OGQY01002223.1_pt1 | contig 11861 bp, 17 predicted proteins | sample 1553361 | NCBI WGS metagenome assembly OGQY01 (sample SAMEA2579963, study PRJEB22360) | human gut metagenome | reverse complement strand
CGCCGCCGTTCGGATTGCCGTCGTCGTCGCCGAAATAATATGATTTGGTCTTTTTAAGCTCATCCATCTGCTCTTTAAGACCGTTAATGCCGTCGTCATTGACCTTGATTTTTTCAAAGTCCAAATGTGGCAAAATGTCATTGATGTCTTTTGGTTTGTAGTCGCTGATGATTCGATTTTCGATTTTGCTTTTTTTGATTTGTGCCTCGTAATTTTTCACGAGGTCGGAACGCTGTGACTCAAAGTCGGTTTTAAGCTTGTCAATCTGACTCTGCAATGCCGTGTTGTCGCCTGCTGTCTTCTTTAAGTCGTCATATTCCTTTGACTTGTCATCAAGCAACGCCTTTGTGTCGTCATACTGCTTTTGTAATGCGCCGTATTTTGAACTTGAAACAAAATCGCCTTTGCTTATATCGGCGAGCTTGCCCTCTTTGTCCTTGAGCGCATCGTTAACCGTCTTGAATGTGTCCTCGTTCAATTTGTCTTTTAGGATTTCAATATCCATGCTTCTGCTCCTTTGTTTTTATATGCGGTGTCATCCGCTGGTGTAGGGCTGTTTTATATGCCTTGCCGTCGGCAACCCGAGCACTTTATATGCCATACTCAGGGCAACCCGAGCACTTTATATGCCTTGCTCAGGGCAAATGAGCAGTTTAACGCCTTGCTCAGGGCAATAAAAAAGACAGACACTTGCGACGACTTATATCGCCGTTTGTGTCTGTCTCAGTTATTAAATTTGGGTATAATAAAAGCGCAACAATTAATGTTGCGCTCATATCATATATTAATTAAATGTTTTGTTTCCATAAGGGAATATATTTGCCTTTGACAACTAAAGTATCAAAGTTACTAAAATAATACTCTCTTTCTTTTTCATACTCGTCAGGTGTCATATTTTCATTCCACCATGGGTTGTGCTTCATTGTATCCGTTGCCCATTGTTCCATTTTAAAAGTCCTTTCGTATAATCTCTAATTGCATTGTTTACAAGCATATTTTCTCTCATTCTTGTTCTTTCGCCTGCTGTAATGACGCCTGCTCGGCTCAATTTGTTAATATTCTCAAGTTCTGCCTTGTAAACATCTTGTAAAAAGGTGGTATGAATGTATTTGCCGTTGCTCTGTATAATTTCAGCAGTTCCGTCAAATCTTGAAATCATAAAGCCTTTGATAATATTATTTTTGCATAATGTTGTAAGGTCAGTTTCACTAAATGCTCCACTGTCGTTGTGATTATGTACAAACATAAAGCGTTTATTTGAGTTACTTGCTTTCCCTATATATTTCCAAAAATCAGAGCCTCCGACGCTTTCATTTGTGCCAACTTCTTGGTATTCGCTTACTCCCGTGTCTAAATTAATCAACTCTAAATGCTCAAGATTATCTTTATATCCTGCATTTGCAACATTTGCGGCGGCTTGCGATAAACCTTTGTTTACTTCGTCGCTGTATTCCTCAACATCAATTTTATAAATAGCATTGGGATTATACTTCAGTTCTGTACCGTAAGAGGTTCTTGCACCTATTACATTACCATTCTTTGTGGATTTAGTCAAGGGTGTTTTGGCAACTTGTTCTTGCACGAGCTCGCGACTGTAATCGCGTTTTAAGCCGTATTTGTCGCAGTGTGCTTGTAACTCGGCTTGTCTGTTTTTCAACTTGATTTGCAAGGCTTTCGTTGCGTCTTTGTCGCCTAATGGCTTGATTGCGGCGATTTCCTTTTTTAGCTTTCGGATTTGGCGCTCTTTGAGCCTCTGCTCCTGCGTGGCTTTGTATATGCGCTTGTTTTCCTCTGTGTCGCCGTATTTAATGGGATTTGGCTTGCTTATTCCGGGAATAAATGCAAACATTCTGTGTCGGCAGTTGACACCGCCCAAGCCTAATATATCATCGGGATAGCCTGTCGCCTCTTTAAGATTTCGATGCTTTTTGTCGTGTCCCTCAATCTTGAAAATACCACCTTGCCATCCTGCATGATTTGCTATCGGATTTGTCGGGTGTGTTCTTGCCCCCAAGTGCGAAGATATTTCAACATAGTCCGCCCCAATTTCTTTTACAAGTTGTAACGAGCTTTTGTTTGCGAGTTGATGAACGGCAGTGACAGTGTCACGCCTGATAACGCCCTCAATGCTGTATTCCGTATATGTATAGCTGCCGTCCGCGTTCTTGCGCTTATATGTCGCGCCTGTAATGCCTCGCCGTGCCATTCTCTGCAAGCCTTTTTTTAGGCTCTCTTGCAAGCTGTAATTGCCGCTTGCTACCTCGACATAAGCCGTGTTAAGCGTGTTAATATATGCCTGTTTGGCGCTTTCGACCGCCTTTGTTTGAATAAGGCTAAAAGTCTTTGTTAAATCCTTATAGCTCAATTCGGCAATCTCACGCAATATGGGGCTTTGCATTGCGACAACAGGGTCAACGGCTATAATATCGCGGTCATACGCCCTTGTAAGCGGCTCAAGGTCAATATTAAGTCCCTGCGCCTCTGTGATAAGCTTCTTAATCTCTGCCTCGCTTTTGCCGCTGTATTTTGCGAATATTTTTAGCAATTCGGGGGTGATTTTTTGAAATTCTTGTAACTTCTTGAGCCGATATTCAAGCATACCGTCCGCCTTGTCATATGTCGCAAGGCGGTTTGCGATGTCAACAATCAAATCATATTCAATCTGCTGATATATCGTGCATATCGGGTCAATTAACTTGCTGACTTCGTTATCTGTAAGCATTTAATCACTCCTGCGGAGGCTCTTCCTCGATATTTCGCCAAGCAAGTTCCGCATTTCTCTCGTCTTGCATTTGTTTTGCGTATTGCGCCGCTTTCTTGTCGTCAAAGCCGTAAACGCGGCGATAATATTCCTGAGCGCTTATAAGCTCGGCGTTATAATCAGTCAATGCCATTTGCCGTTTTTCGGTTGTGTCCTCGATAATCGAATCGTCAAAATCGACCGTAATTGTTAAATCGTCAGGGACGGTGATGTCACCGATGAATTGCTCTTGCATTTCAAGCAATGCGCGTGACATTGTCACAATTGCAGCATTCAAAAGAATTTCATGTTTTCGCAAAGTTCTAAATTCCTTTGAATTTTCGCTTATAATCTGTGTAGCTGTTGTGACATTTCCCTGATTCCACTTGTAATGATTTTCGCCGAATCCACATTTTTGACCGAGTAAATTAAGCTGTGTTTGCAATGCCGCCTCGTGCTCGGTCACCCTCAATTGCATGTTACTCTCGATAATCGGCAAATCGTTACCGCTGTTGTCGTCAGGCAAGCGATAAAACGCCGTATCGTTCGGGTCGAACACCGGGAGCGTTTCGCCTGTATTTGAGTCAACATTGAATCTTGCGACGCCGTCTGAGACGAAAACCCTCTTCCTGCCGAGTGTAAACTCGTTGTCAAGTGAGTCATATTCATTGTCGATTGACTTCAACACATCGATTGCGCCGCTGAACACACTAACGCCGTACGGATTGTTTGGGTCGTTTTTCCGTGCCTTGTTCGGCTTAACCATTTGGAATTTTGGCGTTTTTGAATGTGTTTCAAATTTTTCCAACAATTTGTGCTTTTGGTAGAAATCTTTACTTACTTCAACGAGCTTTTTATTCTTGTTCGCAAGCAAATAGTTGTCAATTACATACTCGTTGTTGTTATCAAGTGTGTGGACCTCTATATATTCATAAGGCTGACCGCCGATGATTTGTTCGCTTGTGAAGGCTGCTTCAATCAATGCGCCGCTCTTGAATGTAATCGGTATCATTCTATCCTGCGTGACATATTTAATATTGATTTTTTCGCCGTCGAAATACTCAATAAAAAAGCCGCCGCCAAGCGCGAAACTGCGCTCAAGCAATTGATTGCCTGCGGTAAAGAAATTTGCAGCCTTTAGAATTTGGTCGAGTTTCTCCTCACACCTCTTGTCACTGCAAGAAATCGCTACCTTTTCGGTGATTGTTAAATCCGCCCAATCTTGGCATACTGTTTCACCCATTCCGAGCGACTTCCTTGCTTGCTGTACGGTCTTTTTTCCTTGATAGACTTTATACTTGTGAAAGCCCGGAACATTCCCGACATACCACTCACGCCACAGCCTCAACTCTGCGTCGATGTTTGCCGGCTGTTCAATCTTAAGCCCTTTGTTTTTTAGAAAATCGATAACTTGTTTATTCATTAATTCCTTAACCTCATTAAGCCGTTGATGTATGGCTCAAAACTATATTCGGTCGCGTCGATGTTGTCGATGTTCGTGCTGCCGTCGTCAAGCCTTTGGTCGACGGATTTCTCCGTTTTAACATGCTTGTCATCCCATAGTGCCTCATTGAACGCGCTATAAGTCTCTTTGCAGCTTGATACAAACAACATTCGTTTTTGTGTGATTAAGCTTGCCCCTGCCCTGATTCTGTCAATAATCGGACCCTTTCGTGCGTTCTTAACAGCAAGGGGGAGCTTCGTTTTTACAACGGCGTTTCTGATGCCGTTAATGAGCACTTGCTCCGCGCTATCGCAATAGACAGTGTGCAATTGCGGATAGTCATTTACACATTTTTTCGCGAAATCAATAAAACGCCGTTCCAATTCGGTCGGCGTTATCATTTCTTTTATTTTAACTTCGTCGGCAACAATAAGCTCATCAAACCCCTGTGTTACAAGCGTCAAATCGAACGCTGTCGCCGAACCATTGCCACCAAAATCGACGCCGATTGTGGCAAGCATAACCTTATTACGCATAGGGTGAGAAAAGCCGGCCTGTGCTGTCCTGTTCCATTCTGCAACATCAATGATGTTGTCCTTGTCAAGGGTTGTATATATGCGCCCTTGAGCTGCTACCCATAGTCCTTTAATAAAGCGGTCATAAAAGACACCTTCATACATTGAACGATAGCGTTCTTTTACCTTTTCACTTAAAGAAAGGTTGTCATTCATCGTAAAATGCAAATAAAGGATGTTTTTGTCTTTTGTCTTGTCAACCCATTCTTTTTTAAACCAATGTTCGGGATTTTCGGGGTTGCAGTTAAACCAAAACTTCGAACCGTCAACCGAGCACCTCGCCGTTGCCTGATTGACAAACGATTGCGGCATAAGCGCAACCTCGTCAAATAGACAGCCTGCAAGCGTCATTCCTTGAATAAGGTCTTGTGAACTTTCATCACGACCGCCAAAAATCCAAAAGTCATTTGAAACATTTCCCTTGGTAACCGTTAAGCGGTTATCTGTTCGTCTGTAATCGGTCTTATAGCCTCTGCCATTAAGCACGAGCAAAAGAAAAGACAAAACATTGCGCCTGAACGACGCAATTGTTTTGCCACACATTCCAAAATTTTGGGCGTTGAAATTCTCCATTGCCCATATAACATAAGACAAGGACATTACAAGGGTTTTGCCACTTCTTATTGCTCCGTCTGCAATAATGCCGTCCTTGTCGTTCATAGGCGATTTTTCGCACCACCAAGTCAAAACCTTTTTTTGCTTGACAGAAAAGGGAGTGAATTGAAAAGCTACTTGTTGTCGTCCCATTCAATGCCTCCTGCTGCCTCGTTCAACGCCTCAATGAAGCCGTCGCTTGTGCTCTCCTCGACTGTCGGCGGAATGTTCAACGGATTTTGTCCTGCCGTGTCGCGGATAAACTCCGCCGCTCGTGTGTCGCCGTTTTGAATTGCTTTTTTAATCTGCGCAAGCAATATTGCAGCGGCTACACTCACATTCTTATTGTTAACATCGTCAAGGCTCTTGACATCCTGCACCCTGCCGTTGTGAATTCCAACTTCAAGCAAGGCTTCGGCAAGTTCTCTCATCTCTTTGCGCTTGCGTTTAGCCTTGCCGCTTGCAATTCCTGCCTTTCGGGCGTTCTCTCGGCGAACTTCTGCCGGAAGGCTATTAGCTGTTAAATTGTTAATATTGCCCTTCGGCATTCAATTCACCTCGCTTTGCCGTCGTTAATCGAATTCGCTCAATTGCTCTATTATTGCTTTCTCCTCGTCGTTTAAACAGTCAACACATACAATGTTGTGTCTTTCAAATTCATATAATCACCAACGAGAAACGGCGACACGCTTTGTGCCGCCGTCAAGGAGAATAAAAAAAGAGGTAAAAAATGAAAACTGTAATATCTATGTGTGATGTCCTCTATCAATCTATCACATTATATATAATATCATTTTTTTCGGTAACATTCCATAACAAAAGGTAACATTTTTTTAATATTTTTCGCATTTTTTGCAAAAAAACACTTGACTTTGTATATACAAACCGTTATAATAAATACAACAGTTAAGGGTAGCGACCGACGCTAAAGGAGATTAAAAAAATGACTAAAGAATCAAATGTGGAAAAATATTATACTGCGACCGTCGAAAGCATTAGCTTCGGCATAGCCCGAAAGGTATTGCAATTGTCACTGACTGGATTCAACTATATGGTATTCGTTGACCCGAACGAACTGCATTCTGGTGGTAAGAATTGCGAAATACCCAAACTCTGCGAAGGTTCAAAGCTGAAATTCAAATATACCGGTGGAGCAATAAGAGAGCTTCACGATGTCACGGTGATGAGCGATGACATAACCGAAGTCGATGACGAGGGAAATCTCATCAGGTGGTGATGCTATGGCATTCGACAGGAAAGCATACATGCCAAAATACGACAAGGCGTGTCGCCGACAAATCAGCTTGAATTTAAACGTCAAATACGACAAAGAAATTTTGGCGTGGCTTGATGAGAAGCCAAATAAACAGGGCTATATCAAAAAATTAATAATTGACGACATGCAAAAAGGATAGCTTTCGCTATCCTTTTTGTCGTTCAAATTATCGCCATTTTTACTTTATGGACGAAACATCAATTTTCCCACTCATTAAGTCAGGAAGCATAGCGTTCCTTAATTCTGCTAAATACTGATTTTGCATTGTATTCAATAATGCAATTTGATTCTTCCATACGGACAAGAATTGTAACAGTATTTCGGGCAAAATCTCTTTATCGTTGCACTTAAAAACAAACTCGTTTTTGTTTTTCGTGAATTGTATGTAATCCTCTACTTCAATGTCAATTCCTAAGGGTTTCATTTGCTCTTTCATTGATTTCGAGTTTCCATTACTTTGTTTATATAAATCAACATCAAATCCTAACTGTTTGGCAATAGTTTCATTGATAACCAACTTACAAGAGTTTTGCATACGGCTTATATAATTTATATTATCCGCTATTTGCTTAAAATCTCGGTGTTGGGTATCTGTGAAGTCCTCAATATCAACCTCAAAATACATACTCGGTGCTAACATATACTTTTTTTCTGCAATTTGTTCATTTGTCTTGATTACAGAAAATTGCTTGATTTCCTGCTGATTTTCAATAACATCAAGTATCTTTTGTACGTTTTCATCACTTAAAACATTGTACTTCTTTTTATATGTTCTGTTAGTATGACTTTTACCGCCAAATTGTCCGTTTTGCTCTCGCTCCTCTGTTTCGCAATTCTCAACGCTGTGTATTAAGGTGACTTTTCCTTTGTTCTTTTTTTTCTTATTAAGTACCATAATGCAAGTTGCTATACTAGTACATTCAAACATATTGTTCGGCAATGAAATAACGGTTTCGATTAAATCATTATCTATCAAATACTTTCGCACTTCGCTTTCTGTGCGTTGGCTTGCTATTCCGTTCGGCAAAATCAAAATTGCCTTGTTTGTTGCCCTGTGTAGGCAATGCAAAACAAAAGCATAATTAGCGTTGCTTGCAGGCGGTATTACAGGAAAACGGCTATCCATTTCTAAGGGTGTCGGCGGTTGCCATTTAATGTTATATGGTGGGTTGCTGATTGATACATCAAGGGGGATATTTTCAACATCTTTGAACATATTAAGGTCGTGTATTTCTATGACTTTGCTGTATTTCGTTCCACTAAATAATCTATATGCCTTTATCTTCCTTTGGGTAAGCACATTACCATTGACTACAAAGCCACTCGCATTATGCAAGCATAAATTAAATAAGAGAAATGGTATAACATTTTCGTCAAGTTCTTCAACATAAACATTTTGTATTTGTTCGTATTTCTTTAACATATCAATAGACAATGCACCGCTACCGCCGCAACAATCATAGAAGCAATTACAATTTCCTGCCAATGCAGAAACAAGGTTACAAAGGCTTTTCGGGGTATAGTCTTGTTTCTTATCTGTTCTGTCTGCTTCGTAATATTGCCATAAGGCTTGTAGCCAATCTTTTGTGTCGTCCACGATTTCAAGGTACTTATTATAAAAGTCCTCAGTATGATTTAAAACGGTTTCCATTAGCACATTGCCAATATCTTTAGTTTCTTTTACATTGCAGAGTTCTAATGCCTTATTCTTGAATTCTAATAACTCCAAGTGCTTGTTTTCGTTATTCACTTCGAATCTCCTTTCGATTCAAAATGCTATCAACAACCTTGAGTGCTTGGCTGTGGGCGTTTTTGATGTATTGAAAGGTGTAGCTTTCTTTATCGGCTATCACCTCGAATCGCTCACCTATGATGTATTTGCGCCATATAATCATTTTATAGAGCGGATTTCGAATTTCGCCGACCACGCTTTCAATTTCTGCTCTGACGCTCATAAGCTCTTCAACCTCGCTATCAATCTGCTTTTCAAGCGCGGCGTATTCTTCCGGCATAAGGTAATGGAAGGCAAGATCCTCCATTTCGCACTTTATTGCGCCCATGCCGAAGCCGCTTTCGCCGCCCCCTGTGAACGACAAGCTCTGTGTCATTTTTTCTGCCAAGCTTCGCAGTTTAGCAATTTCGTCGCATTTGATGCTGATTTCGTGCGACATATTCATATACCTTTTGAGGAATTCGCTCGCATTCATCACATCACCTGCCTGTGCTTCCGAAGCCACCTTCGCCGCGTTCCGTTTCGTTGAGCTTATCAACAATGTTTATATTTGGCGTTTCAATCTTCACAATGACAAGCTGCGTGATTTTGTCGCCGCGTTTGATTTCGTAATCATCGTTTGAATTGTTGTATAGCTTGCAAACGATTGAGCCGGTGTAGCCGACATCAATAACACCCTCGCTTGTGATTCCGTGCTTAACATTCAAGCCGCTTTTTGATTTCAAAAAGCCTGCTGTGTTTGGTGGCAACTCAATATGTACGCCTGTATCGATGCTGATACTGCCCTTTGCAGGAACGAGCGTATCAATCGGTGACAACAAGTCAAGTCCTGCGTCTGTTGCGTGTCCTCTTTTTGGCACTAAAGCTGTGTTGTCTAACATAATGTTCATATTTCTTTGCTCCTTTTCTTTACTTACTAATTCGCCAAGCAATATTCTTGCTTTTCTAAAGAGCGATTTATTATCGGTGAAAAATGTTATTTCGTAACCCTCTTTTGTTCGCTGTTCGCTGATTTTAACTGTCATTGTTTGTCACCTCGTCCATTTTGCAACCACAGCAAGGACAATAATTATACACATTCTCGCCGAACCTTCGACCGATAAGCATAAATTTTTCTTTGCAGTTTGAGCACTGGAACAACCCACAAGAAACTTGCTTCCAATGAGCGTGTTGTTCTGTGTTGTTATTTATGAAAAATTCTTTTAGAAAATCACTAATAACATCGAGATTACTTGAAGAAAGTCCTATATGAATTTCACCGTCAGTTTCATCGAGATAATGAATAGAATAATAATTTTCACCGTCCACTTTTTTACTTGCAAGTTTTATGAATTTATGCATTGTTATCACTCCAATCTAAAGCCTGTCCGCAGCTGTGACAGTACTTACTTACAAACTGCGAAACTGTTATTGAGCACTTGGGACATTGACCTTTATATTTATATCCACTCATTGAAACTCCTATAACTTCTTTTTCAATTGGTTTTTTTGGTATCTGCTTTTCTACGGCATTTTCAACCATATTCAAAGCCTCATTAATTACACCGCTTTCGTACGGCATTTCGTTCTTGATTATTTCAAGTGCTTCTTGTATTGTCATTCTTCTACCTCACTTTCAAGCCATAATTTTCTATTTTCAGCGCACAGTTGACAACGACTGTCAAAGTCTTTTTCAAAATAACCGCATTTGTCAATGTCTTTTATTTTGCACGGATAGCAACTATTATCCGAAAGTATCTCATCAAGCCATTCAGCCATTTCCTCAACGCTCATATTCTTAATTCTTTCAAAATTTGTCATTCTTTCACCTCCGTATTGCAATCTTTGATAAATTGCTCGTATTCCTCTGTTGTCATATTTGTATCTTTGCCGTAACGAACACGATTTAATGCAACATCAAAATCTTGACAATAATTTGCAAGTACACCTTTTGCTTCTTCTTCGGCTTTTTTTACACGCATATCAATATAATCTTGTTCTGTCATATTCCAATGTGTAGGTGCGTCAACTACTGTTGAAATTCTGCAATATAAGCCGTTAGGTTGCTTTGCTATTAGTCCTGCCATTATTCTTTCACCTCACTAAAACCGTAAATCAGACAAGATATCACTACAAATGCTTGTAAAATCATAGTCTTAGTATCTCCGCATCCTATTCCAAAAACAGTTAATACTATTCCAACAGCGTTTAATGTAGCTAAAACAAACCAAATAATACCTTTTATTCTTTCACCTCAATCAATATGTATTTGCCGTCTTTGGTTTGAAACGGCTTGGCCTTAAAATCTCTCGGTCTGCAATCAACAACACCAAAAAAAGGACACGCAACCTTACCGATACGGCAAAAGGTGTGTATTTCTTTCCATTTGCGACAAATTTCACCATTAGTTATAGCCCTAAACTTACGCTTTTTCTTTGTTTTTTCGAGTTCTGCAACTCGCTGTTTTATTTTCACGTTTTCTCGTTTTAATTCCTTTATTTTGTTCATTAGGTCAGCAGTATAATCACACTCTTTACTGAGATAACTATATACACGCTCTCTGTCTGTCATTTTTTATCTCCTTTAGTCTTGCTTCTGCTTCGTTTTTGTTTCCTGTTAATAATACTACTCTTGACGTTGGATTCTCTAATGCAGCCATAAGAGTTAGCATATTTACGAGGCTTATATTTTCGTACTCTTTGACAAAGGGTTGTATGCTATCATCATAACTAACGCAATATAGTGTTTTCCCGACTTTACAAGGCAGTTCAATAATGCGTGATTTGTCCTTGAACTCTTTGCAAAAAGTTAAAGCGTCGTCATAACACCCCTCAAAGCCACAAATATCACTGTGGTAACAATCTTTACAAATCATTTTTTTCTCCCTAAAATATAATTGCCCTTTTTCGTCATATAAGGACTCTCCTCGCAAGCTATTAATATTTTCATTTGCTCACCTCACAAAAACTTGACTCTTTATAAATTTCAATAAAGTCGGTCAACTTCAAAATTGCAACCCATTCACTGTTGTTTTTTCGGTGCATTACGACAGGTAACTCGCCTTCTTTGCTGTCGTGTGTAGCTTGCGCCAAGGCATCGTAGAGTCTCAACGCCTCAACTCGCTTGCACTCGATGTGAATGTTTGGTAAGCCGACAACATCCGCGTCACCGTTTGCACCGCAAAACTGCTGTCCGCGTCGGGCATCAAACCCAAGCTCTCTCAATTTCTTTGCGAGCTCTCTTTCGCCGACCTTGCCCTTATTTCTGCTTGTCTTGCCCATTGTTCACATCCTTTCTGCCGGTAGTGACGCTGAATAGACACTCATCACTTCGGCTATTTCGTCCGAATTCAGTTTTTTATAATACTTCAAGTATAATACCTCTCTCTGCTGCTTTGTCAAGCCATTTATTTCTTTCTGCAGAACTTCTAACTGCTCTCTTTCAAGTTCGGAACGGACAATCGCTGTTTCTATGTCTATCTCCAAATCGAATCTATATTCGCTTGAATTAACTTCGTCCAA
>OGQY01002215.1_pt1 | contig 11896 bp, 12 predicted proteins | sample 1553361 | NCBI WGS metagenome assembly OGQY01 (sample SAMEA2579963, study PRJEB22360) | human gut metagenome | reverse complement strand
TCCAATCCCCATTGATAGCCTTGTATAGCTTCATCCCTTCACCCATCAGTCCGGGAATGAATCTCTCCGAGCTAATAAAGTCCTTGACTATAGTTTGAAACAGGGTTGCGACGTGCTCAACATTCAGATCGTATGTGTTCGCAAGCGCCTGAACGAGCAAATTTAAAGTATGCGTGTCACCTTTAGCCCAAATATCCGCGCCTGTTGAAATATTCCCTTCAGAATCAAGTGTGCCAACATTGGCCGAGCCGGTTACTTCCAATGTAGCGGTCTTGGCTTTTATATGAGCAATAATATTTTGTACCTCTGCATCACCTTGTTCATTGATAGATGCCAGATTATCGCTAACGAGTAGTCCTTTTAAGAAGGTTATAGTTTCCTTTGCTTCATCTCTTTGATTCTTGCTTAAAAACATTTTTTTTAGAGCTTCCGTATTAATTTTTTTGAGCTCTTCATTTAGCCAAGATAGCACTTCTGCCACATGCCGGTTAGAGACACTGTGCTTGAGTACTGCTTTGTCAATGTAGTCAATGAGTTCATCTATAACTTGTTGCTGATCGGCCATATCAATTAAATTGAGGTGTGAACTGTTCGGTATGTATACGGGGATTTCCTATTTCGTCCTCTGAAAGTGATCCGGTGTAGCGAACATCGGAGTCAACGAAATGAAGAGTCATTTTAATACTTTCCGGTACAGTGGAGCGTATGGCATGGGTGAGGTTGTCGGCTACGGCATTTACCCTGATGTTTCGTCCGGAAAGTCCGAGTATCTTTATGTCATCGGAAGCAAGCATATCCATTAAATGCACAAGCTCTTCGGTATTGCGATATCCGGATTCGACATGAAGCTTGTCACGGGCAGACTGTCGCTCGCGGGCCTCGATATAGTCATCAATGCTTTCATCGTAAATCTGATAAGTGGAGTCGGACTCTATTTCAGACTCGATGTTACCGATACCGGTGACTTCAATGCGTTCGTAGGCTCCATAGGAGTTGAGAAATTCAAGTAAATAACGTTCACGGGATACTGTTCCGGGAGTGATGACAATAGTACAGCTTTTGGTTGATCCGGAATAGATATCGAAAACAGAAGCTAACTTTTGATTAGTTTGAAACAGTTTTTGCCGGAGCCGATATAGGTTAAGGGCTACCGGCTGTCCGGCTGTTCCGGATAAAGAGGTTTCAATGCCGGCTGCAACTACTTTTAATGCACCATCCGGATAAAGGAAAGGAATAGGTAGGAGTTCAGTTTCGCGGATGGTGATGATACGCCCGTTGGTACGGGTGGTCTTGAAGAAATTGACCGATGAATTGAGTAGCTTCCAAGTGAATATATTGCTATTTTCATCTAACAGACGCCGTAGTAGCCGCTTGCTGATGCCTCCTATAACTGCTTTCAGAGAAAGAGTTTTAGTCTCTCCCTGGGTGTTTTGGACACTAATGGCAATATCTGTAGCTGAAGTAGAATCGAGCAGTAATATATCAGTGGATTCGTTGAGCAGATGTTTGGGACTGAGAATACCTGAAAGGATATCCTGAAGAAAAACAGAGAACTCACCTTCACCACTTCCGGAAAAGATGGTGCGGTCGGCCTGACGAATAGTGTAGCTGACTACTGAACTGGAGTTTATGGTCAGCTTGATGGGATTTCCGGCTAAAGCGATTGTAGACGGATATATGTTTGCTGTTAAACTCATAGTGCATTGTAATTAGTTTGTATAATGGTACCGGACACAGAAGAGGTCGAAGAGCAGTACAATGCCAGGAACTCTTCCCGTTCCGGAGTGGGGGTGGTGATGAAGCGGAAAAATTCATCTGTTGTAGCCCCGGAGGAACTTGTAAATTTCCGGTAAGCGGCAAGCAGTGCAGTTACATTGCTTGTCTCGATTGCTGCTGTGATGGTTTTATCGTCATTCATGCTGCAAATATGATGTTTTGATCATGTGCGGCAAAGGACAACTAAAGCAGTTCTGCTTTAACGGAAAGCCCGTAAGTAATGGCATAGTGTACGCCTCCGTATTCTTTATCTTTCCAGATGATATCACCTTGAGACGTCTGACCATTGGGAACCCGGACCTTGTAGTAAAGGTCGAAACTGTAATTGATTTCTTTGATGAAGAACTCTTTGCCGGCTTCATAATCTTCTTGAGTCGGTACAGTAAACGGTATCTCAATATCCGAAATCTGATCACTTACCTCGTTTTTACGTAGCACTCCGAGCCATTGCGCTGGTGGGGTAATAGCCTTCTTCCACTCCTCGACTTGTGCCCGTATCTTGAGTTCTACTATGTTTTCACGATTATTGTGAAACGCCCATTTGTAGAGTTGCTCAATCGTTTGTATTCCTTGCTCTGCATCCAAGTCTAAATCGGTTTCCCCGACAGGGATCAGGAGACGAAGGGTACGAAGACGGACAGTAGCCGGACGTGAAAGAAGTTTGGGTAATGTATAGCGCACTGTATCAAGCAGTAATCGTTGGCCATCTATATTGATCGTTTGACTGAAATCAATATTGAGTAATTGAATTGGATTCAAGTGTACAGGAACTTCAACCGTATGATTGGAATGTCGGAGAATGGCGTCAAATCCCTTCCAAAAACGGGAGAACAGGCCATTATCACCAGTAAAGGTCATGGAGATATCAAATGTGTGTCCGTTGATGGCAATAGCCTCACCGCCGGGTGCGTAACATCTTGGCGATCCGTAGGGGTAGGGAGTGGATGCACGGGGCATGGAAAAGCAAAAGCATAGAGGAGTTTGGGTGTTTTGCTCCTCTGATAGTTCTACGCTGGCGCTGGAAATATTGGTATATTTGTGTACTTTTCCCAGGAGATAGGCAGGACAAACTGGTTGGTCATCGGGGTAAGAACCTTTCATCGGCAGGCATTCATCAATAGATGATATCTCCATATAACTGATGTTTGCCCCTTTATCCCAGGGGAAGAAGTCAGAGCTGCGGGCTTCACGAACTCCGGTCAGATTGTTCCGGACATAATAAAATCCATCCCATAAAGAATAGGTGAGATATCCTTTTGCTGTGTTACTTGACAAGACATGGCCAAAGGGTTTAAGAAATTTGTCGAGTGAGTCGGCAGTAGGAGTAGCTACTAAATTGGTATAAGGACCGGAGATATTGGTCGATGCGGAAAGTTTGAGTTGCTGTGCAGCGGCATAGTTGATAACAGGCCGGGCCGACTTGAGCAGGGACCAGTTCAGTGAGGCCGGAGTTGAGATGATATCTTTGATAAATTTGAGATTAACGGTTTTATTTTTACCATCAACAAAATACACCATACCAAAGCGACAGTAGAGGGCTTGTAGGAACTCGTTAATCGTGCAATCGGGTAGAAGGTCAGAGTAATCAATGAAGCCCTTGACTATGCTGTCGGCCATGTTGTTCAGAACTACCAGACGGGAGAGTTGACGGTGGGTTGAGAATGGATTTTCAAGGACCGTATAACCGTACTGGACGAATATAAAATTGAGTATCCAAGATACTTTTAAAAATGGGCTGATGGCATAACCTTCGGGAACGGAAGTAAGGACGGGTTCGTTATTGATAAGGAATGTTTCCTGTCTGGCAGTTCCCTGAAGGGAGTAGGTACTATTCTCTAATTTAGTTATCTTGTTGATGTATTCGGGGTAGTAAGTGGTGGTTTCCGTACCGTTCACGGTTGTTGTATGTGATGGCATGGCTACACAAATGGGAAAGACGGAAAGAGCATCGTCTATGGTTGTTTCATTCATAATAGAATTGAGCAGGTTGATGACTCCGGCTGTTCCCCCTTCGGGACGAATAACCGGAGCAGAGAGGGAACGGAGTGAAACAGCATTCCATACCGAGTATATTTCGGACTCGTCAAAACCTATATTGGATACGATTCCTCCGGATTTAGAAGCTTGTGTGATGTTCATCTTACCTATTCGGTTGTAGACACCATCGGAGACGGTGACACGGGTATCCGGGGCAGGGGAGTAGGTACTATCCGGACGATGGACATGGGTGATTAGTGAAAGGTTGTTTCGGGAGGCAGGAAGCGTGGCAGGTACGGATTGTGAACCACGTTCGTTGTACATAGAGGAGGTGTCTTCGATCTCGATGCTGAAGTCGTTTTGAAGATCGAATATTCCTAATTGATTTTTTATCTTGAGTGACATGTGTTATTGTTTTTTGCGGGTGAATGGTTCCTTTGATTTATCTGCTAATTCTTGTGCTTCGTTGAGCTCGCGAAGCACGACGTATGCTTTGAGGTATTTAAGTTTCTCAATCAGTGCATGTAACTCTTTGATCAGTTGAGCCAAGTTTGCTTCCTTATCAGTCGGTGAAGAAGTTGTCTGAGAGATACGGGAAGTACTGTTACGGATTGGATCGTAATTGCCTTCAGCACGCTGGGGAACTCGGCCACTGCGGGCATCCTGAATGGCCTGTACGACAATGGGGTAATTAATGTGGTGCTGAAGACGGGAAAGATCTTCGGCATTGATGATCAGCTCTGCTCCGGATTCGGATATCAATGAGGTACGGCGGACGATTCCGGTCGGTGAATCACCTATGTAGGGAACATCCCGATAGGTCCGGCCATCATCTTCACCAATGACATCGTATCTGCCGGATGCCCATTGCTTGACTTGCACTTGAGCAGTTTTGGTACTGTCGGTATTGTTATCGGTTGCGGAAGTGGAAGAACTCCCCCCCTTAATCAATCCTTTGAGCGTTGATTTTGCAGCGGCCAATGCTCCCATGATCAGTCCGGAGAGAACTGCGGCACGGGCTGCACCGGTTGCTCCAAAGGTTGCAACAGAGTCGGGCATTGCATAGGCTTCGGCAGCAGAACGGGCTACAGCTCCGACGGCTACACCCGTGGCCTTGGCTATTTCAATATCAATCATCTGGCTCAGTACATCGAATAGGATATCGAGCATGGTATCAGCAAAGTTCTGCAGGGCATTTTTTTGACCTGATATCATTTGTCCGAGGGTATCGCCGATCTGTTCGCCGTATTGCCGGTACTGTTGTGCCTGTTCGGTGAGCCTTTGTTTCTCCTTCCTGGCCAGTTCGTCTTTTTTCTTTTGAGCTGCATCTTCAAGTTTCTTCCGCTCTTTTTCTTCATCTTGAAGACATTTTACTTTAAAGTCGAGTAGTTGTTGTTCAATGGTGCGCCGTTGATCAGCGTCGAGATTAGCAATTTTGAGAACACGTTCCAGGTGCATGATGGTGAGATGCTCCATGGCTTCATTGTACTCTTTCTCTGTTTTCAGATTTTCATCCTTACCGGAAACATAGAGAAGTTTTAGGTCCTTTTGTTGGTTTTCATAAAGTGTCTTTTCTTCAGCGAGCTGTCGGTTCATCTGCTCTTTTTGCTGTTTAATTTTGATATCGTTGATTCGATTTTGAGCATCAATACCTTCTTTACTTTTTGCACCGGCTATATTAATGATACGTTGCTGATGTTCTAATTCGAGGGTTTCCATCCGGTCATTAAACTGTTGTTCGGTTTGCAAGGTTTCGTCTTGGCGTTTGAGATAGGCTTCTTTGAGTTCCGACTGGTGTTGAGAGTAGAGCTTGGCTTCTTCTTCAAGCTTCTTTTTAAGAAGGGCTTTGGCTTTCTCTCCATCAATTATGGGAGTTGTTATTTTGTTATTTGTAGTTTCTTCATTCGCTTTGTTGACCTCCTCTATGGCTAAAGCTGATTCGCCTATCTCTTTGGTTATTTCATCTATTTTCTCAGAAATTGAGGATAAATTTTTTCGCGTTTCATTAAGAGTTTCTAAAGCTTTTCCTTCTTTTTCTGTGCCAAAAAGTCTGGAAATTTTAGCTGTAAGGCTATTCCGATTATATCCTTGTAAGGTATTGGTTTGGCGAATCTTCCAATATTGATCACTTTGGGTTTCTTCATCTTTTTCCAGTGTACGTTTCTGGGCATAAAGATTTTCAAGTTCTTGCTGCGCTGCTTTTAACTTGATTTGCTTTTCAAGTTGTATCAGGTAATCTTTGATTGCGTCTGTATTGTTTTTCGTTAATGTTCCTTCATCGGTTAGTTGGGCATTGTAGTCTGGAATGATTTCTTTTAGATCATTTAAAGCCTTTCGACGAACATCAAGCGCAATTCCATTATCATTGATGACAGCAGTCAAAGCACGTATCTTCGATTCTTGTTGAATAAATGATTTATTGGTCTCTTCATTTACTTTTTTTATTCCTGATACAGAATCTTTTAATTCATCGTTTTTCTTTTTTAAGTTTATGAGGTAGGCTATAGCTGTGGCCGCGACTACGGCTATTATACCATAGGGGTTTGTCATTAGCTCTTTCTTAATGGCTTTTAAAGACTTTGCAATATTATTATTCCAAAATGTAACGACTTTACTGATTATTACATCAGAGTTCTTAGCAGCTGTGTAAGCTATAAGGGCAATGGTCAATAACGTAATGGCCCTTTTGTTTTCATTGATGAAGTTTAATAGTTTAATGAGTTTTCCAGTCCAACTGACAGCACCATTTGCTGCTGATATGAGGGCGGGATTGAGTTTTTCTAATAATTCAATACCAAGTTCCTGCATGCGGTTTTTAGCTTGCGATAGTTTAGCTGCCGCTGTCTCTGATTTTGTGGCGGCCTGTTCCATGGCTACAGATGTACCCGTAACTGCTTGAGTGTAGTATTTCACCTTATCGGCTTCATTGATAAGTACGGAGGCTACATTGTATCCTTCTTCTCCAAATTGCTTCTTAATCTGGGCTGCTGAGAGTTGTTTTTTCTGAAGGTTATCCAAAGCCTTCTCTAAACCGACGATTTTGGGATTTGTATCATCTGCTCCGGTTTGTAGGGTAAGGAAGAATTTCTTTAAACCGGTACCGGCTATTTCGTCTTTGATACCTTTTTCGGCCAGTGTTTCAATAGTACCTACAAGCTGTTCGATAGGAATTTCGGCAGAGGCAGCAGCTACCCCGGATTTGGTGACGGCTGTGGTGACGGACTCTACGGCTGCTGCTCCATATTTAGAGCCGGCGGCCATGACGTTTGCATAGCGTGAAGCTTGGTCGGCACCATCACCGTATTGATTGAGAGAAAGGGTTACGGCATCGACTGCATCCTTCAGGGTCATACCTGATGCAGAAGCTAATATAAGTGTCTGTTTTGTCACCTCGGCCAAAGCTTCTTTGTTGTCAAGAAGTTCGGGCTTGGCAGAGCCTACCAATTTGTAGGCATCAAGAATTTCTGTTGCGGACTGTCGAATGCGAATGCCGGATTCGGTCGTTGTCGTTGACAACTGGACCGCTTGCTGTTCCAACCAGTTTATATCGTCCTTGGAAAGTCCGGTAAGAGCTTCAACATCGGCTTTTGCTTCTTCACGTTTGTTTCGCTGTTCTCGGAGTTGGTTGAGCTTCATAGAAACTCCGGTGATAGCTGCTATGACAGTACCGATCAGACCAATATATTTGTTAATGAATCCGGAGGCACGTGACCAGACATTACCTTGTGCACCTACCTCGACACGCATGGCGGCTTGTGCTCTGGAAAGGGCTTCGGTGACACGCCGATTCTGCTCAAGAGCGGCCGTATATTGTTTCGTTCCGGGCACTGCATTACGAAGCTCTTTCCGGATGCGGGACTGGACAGCAAGGAGTTCGTTGTAAGTTGCTCCGGAGAGGCTTTTGAGAACCCGCTCTGTTTCGGCTAACTGTTTCTCGTAATTCTGAAGAGTTCGGTTTTTTGCATCCAGTTCTTTTTTGAGATCCTGGGAGCGTTTTGCATAGTCTGCTTCTCTTCCGGTAAGTGATTTGAGTTTGTCTTCAAGACGAGAAATACTTTCTTTTACCAGGTCTATCTTATTAGTGGCTTCTGAGCCATCAATATAAAGTTTGATACTGCGGTTTAGGTCGTTTGCCATATTAGAGACTGTTTCGTTTATCTATGTATATTCGGGTAGCGTCGATCAGCATGGTGTCGAAATAATCGGTAACGATATCGGCTAATTCATTGATCCGGTTACGAATTACAGGGTCAAACCATTCGTAGGCCCGGCGGTTGCCTTCATTCTGTCGTCCGAGTGATTTGAGATTTGTATGACGGACAATACCGGTATCGATCTCGACCCCATTAATTTTTTTGAGGTAATTCCATTTGGAACCGATGAAGCCACCCTGACCTTCGCCGGCGCCCTTGTGGATGTAGATTCCATGCCGAGGGAAGGAGAAACCAAGACGGTTGATAATACCGTATTTGTCGGTATAAGCCCGTGGCTCAAGTTCGCGGGCTATTCGCATACTGCGGCCGGCTATTCCGGCTCGTAATTGTCGGATCACACTATCTTGCCACTTTTCAACGGCCTTGTTATATGCAGTCAGTCTATCAGCATCCTGAGCCATTGAAAAGCGTTCGGTTTCTGAGACGGTTTCAAGGCGGATCAGTCCAGATGTCGGGGCATTAGTCAACTGTGCTGCTTTTCGGCGGGAGGCGTTATAGCGTTTGACTTCGGCACGAGAGGTACTTAATCTTTTATAATATCCCATCGTTAATCCTCCCAGTATGTTTGGTCAATGAAATAGGTTTCAGGTTGAGCCAAAGAGAATGTCAGTACTACGCCATAGAAATTATCACCAATCGGACCAATACCATTAAATTGAATGGTATCGTCAATGAATTCTGAAATGTCGGGGTCTTGCAGGATACAGTTCCGAATTTGTTTTGCGACAGCTTTGCATTCTTTTGCTGCCTGGTTGATTGTTTCCGGACGATCAGAAACAGTGTTCTGTGCAACAATGAAAGAGAACATATCATTGTTATTAAGCGCATCCGCTTCGTTTCGTTTTGATTCAGACTCACAGCCATCAACTGCAATCAGGATCATTCCGGATACGGATGATAGTTTATCATTAAAATTATATAAGTCCTCAAGTCCGAAAGCGGTGAAGAATCTGGGCTTTTCGGGTGTATGGGCAATAGGCTTTAAGCGGATGGCAAGTGTTTTGCCATATTCAAAGTGGTTGTATATCTCCATAAAAGTCAGGGGTTAGGTTATGGAGACAAAAATAGCCCGCAGAGAGCGGGCTATAAAGGACAGGTATAAAGCTACTGAGGTAATAGGATGTGAATCAATTCACGAAGTTGTGCGGCTGCACGTTGCTTCTCTATTGGTGATGTACTTTCGGATAATAGTATATCAATGAGGGCTAATGCTTTTTCTTTATTCATTGTGGCTTGATTTTAAAATGATTAAATGTATAACGAACACTAACTAAAAGCCAAACGGCTCGTATTTCTGCGAGTTTGGCACGGCGAGTATTACGGGTCATAGCTGATTTCCTTTCTTGTTATTGGTATCGGCAATGGCATCAATGTATTTCCTAATGGTACGAAGTTCCATAATCAAATTAAGTCTCTCTTTGTCCGTTATATTACAGGAATCAATTACAAGGAGGGTATCAATAGCCTCTTCTAAAGAACATTTCATCCAATCATGTTCGCAGTCTTGAATACGGTGGATGACTTCGATAGCGTTCTCCGTCAGGGTGATACCGTTAATTTGAGTAGTGATCATTGTTTACCTCCTTTCTTAGCTTTGATAACACAATAAATGGTTGCAAGAATGCATGGAGGAAAGATGAACGTAGCACAAAGGCAAGCAATGGCACTGACATAGTAAGCGTCAGAGGAGGTTTTAATTTTGCAATCGGATGGGATAAAATCATCAATTGCGGAGTTGGACTGATGGGGGATTGTGGTGGGTTTCGGTGTGCGGAATTGAGGCACGAAAAGGGTGCCAGTGGATTTTTTTTTCATACTTACTTTGGTTTTGACGTTTAGTAGAATTCAGTTCTACAATCTGAAGTACAAGAACGGCTGCACTTTCCCGAGTTCGTCAAAACCAAAGTAGTATCCAACTCCGAAGAGAAAATTCTACTGGGGAAAGGCAGCCGTATATTTTATAAAATGGACATAAAAAAAGCCCATCTTTTAAGACTGAGCATTAACCGCGCTCTGCGGAGTAGGAACCTCCTACTTTGGTTTTGACTTTGCAAATATGGAGATAATATTTGGAAGTTGCAAATAATAATAGCATAAGATTAAAGTGAGCGCAAAAAGTCGTTTTCAGAAAGAATTTCTAATGTAGCTCCTTTTTCGATCATTTTGATCGCTTTTTCTTGTTTACTACTCATCCCGTCTTCACCCACGATTTTGAAGTCTTGTTGTCCGACAATAAGGTAATCTGTTTCTTTGTTTACTCCAGTTTGGTTGATTCCTCCTATGTCAGCTATGATTTGTTGAGCTTCTAATCGTCTCATCGAAGATAAGGTTCCTGTGAAAACAACATGCTTTTGGTAAAAGATGGAATCTGGATTTTCTTTACTTTTATCGCCTTTTATCGCTTGCAGTAATTTTGCTTTTTGCTTCCGTTTACAGGTAGATGGTATATATCCTTGAGAATTAAAAGTTCCAAAATAAACTTGAAATTTATTCTCGATGTCATTAAAGTCATTATCGCATGCAATGTCCTTGCTAAGATCAACCTCTTTTTCTTTAGCCGCTAACAATAGGAGTTCCGCACATGCTCTTGAATCTTCACCTGCGTCATGTTTCCCAGGAATAATATTGAAAGCGTTGCACAGTGATGAAAGACTATATGAAGGCTGTACCCAAGTCCTTCGGGCAATAGCTAAAGTGCATAGGAAGATTCCGTCTAAAGGAGCTATATTGTATCTTTCTAACATACATAAAAGTACATTTATGTCAAATGTTGCATTATGTGCTACAATTATATTACCCATCTCTTCATTTCCAAAATATGGAAGGATTTCAGGCCATAGCTCTTTAAATGTAGGTTGTCCTTGTACCATAGTTTCATCTATGCCATGTATAGAGGTGTTGAAAGTACTAAAAGATTGCTCTGGATTAATAAGCCAAGACTTTACATCTTTAATAGCTCCATTTTGTACAGTAGTTATACCCAGTTGACATGCGCTGTCGCGATATTCATTTGCGGTTTCAAAGTCAATAGATATAAAATCATATATTTCCATAGATTAAAAAGGGCGAATCCCTTATCACTACGTGCCCAAAAGGTATATCTGACCTTCAATCCGATTCTACGGATTACGCAATGAAAAGGGATTCATGTTATGATATTGATTGGGCAGGGGCTAAAGTACAAAATAATCTGAAATATGAAATAGAAATCTATGGATTATATACCATGTTTATGGTATTTTTAATGTGAATTTTGAAAAAAAGAATGAAATATGTTCTTTTTTTATGGGAAAGCAATAGTTTTGCGAGACAATGATAGTAACAAGATGAAGTTAGTTAAGGTCTAAGAAGGAATTTGATATGACGAAAGATAGAAAAATATTAATTCTCAAAATATGCTTAATACCAATCGTCTACTTTGTAATCAGGGGGTTGTTCAAATTAGGTATTGTGCAGAAATACGATGATTTCTTTTTGTTATTGTGTGTAGCTTTGCCGTTCATCTACGATATATGGGCTAAACGGAAAAAATATTTTAAATAATATGTAAGAGAATGGGGGTATCAATGCTGATACCCCTACTTGTTTATTAAAAGCTGGCTACTTCATAATACTTGAAAAAGTAGTATAGACAGTTTTTTCAATCTGCTTTTGAAATTACAGTATAAGTTAAACTTTCTTTAGCATAATGGCTGGTTTTATTATTGCATCTTAGTCGTAAATGTATTTTCCTGAGGCTATTTGGGTGCAAATTATAGTAAATTCCCGTAAATCGCGGATTAATCTACCATTTATTCTCACTTCTATACAATCTTTGTTTGCTGGTACTCTGAAAATACGGAATAGTATATCTATAGTTTTCCTTAATGGACCATTTATATTAAAGTCTTTATCTGTAATAGTACAAGGAATGGTCATAGTTGCGTTTA
>OGQY01002210.1_pt1 | contig 11916 bp, 7 predicted proteins | sample 1553361 | NCBI WGS metagenome assembly OGQY01 (sample SAMEA2579963, study PRJEB22360) | human gut metagenome | reverse complement strand
TCCAAATATTTGGAAAATAAAAAACTAAATGTCCTTGACATTGGGTACACATTATTTTGGGCTGGTTTTTGGAAGCTGTTTTGGTGATTTTTGCAGTTTCAGCTACTTTTCTCGCAATTTTTCCGGCTTTTGGGCTGAATTTTGGGTGCTGTTTTAAAAGATTTAAGGATTACAGCTCCCCAAGGTCTGCCTACTATACTATCAATCCCTTGTAAACCATAAATTGGTACCTTGAAAACTTCACATAACCATAAATTCGTTCTTTATAAGTGGTACAATAGATGTAGAGAAAATGGAGAAAATCACGTCCAAATACACCGGTTGGAGTATTACTATGATCCGGCTGATTACAATAAAGTGATTTACCGGTAGAGGAAGGAAGATTATAGCCAGCGTCTCCAGACAATTCTGTTGGACGCAGACTGTTTGCTTCAAAAATGCAACGGTGGTTATGATGATGTAAGTGAATATCAGCTTCTTGTCCGTGCCTTTTTATTTGAAAAAACACAGGAAAAGTAAGAGCTTCCTTCAATAAAAACAATGTGAGAACTTTCCTTTCAAAGATCAGTGCAGCTCCGGGATTTCGAATAAAACCGGAAATAGCTTAAAAAATAATTCACAAAATTTCAAATGAAAAATTATCTACTATATCTAGGACTTTTAGTACTAAAAAGATTTCGCATATATTACATAAAAATGAATAAATAGTAAATTTTAACAAAATTACGTGAATAAAATCTCTGTTTATCCCAATAGTCGAAAACCAACGAAAAGATTATAATATAAATACGAAAACGTGCGAAAGGGGATTTTCGTACAAACATAATAAGAAAAGGAGAGGAAATATGGGAAAGTTAAAAGAACGTTTTCACAGGGAAAATGGCATTGTAAGCCGTATCTTTAGTATGGTACTTGCGCTTGCTATGATTATGACTATGATTCCAGCAATCGGTGGTGCAACCACTGCATATGCTGCTAGCCCGACAATCCGGTTGTATTTGGACAAACCAAGTACATGGAATACTCCGGTTGTCCATGTCTGGGCTGCCGGGGCTACGGTAAATAACCATGATGCAGGAAATGCCACAATTTCACAATGGGGGAATCAGGAAAAACCAAAGCTTGCATATGAGGAAAGTTCTGGACTCTATTATGTAGATGTACAGAGCAGTGAGTGGACAGGTTTTCAGTTTGTTGATGCAGGTTCTAAAGATGAGTCTGCACCGGAGATAAAGACAGAAGGAGCTGCAATTGAGCAGATTAAGACTTTTACTTCTGATACAAGCATTTATTGTTTATTGGATGACAATGGAAAATATCAGTGGTATAAGGATGCTTCAAAGAAGGAAACTTTGATTCCGGAGTCTGTACCAACAGAATGTGATCTGACTATTAATTATAAGAGCACATTAGGCGATGATGTTGCAGCATATATATATAAGGAGACTAATAAGCCGGCAGGTGAATGGCCGGGAAAAACCATGACTGCAACAGCAGGACATGAAGGCTGGTATACAATGCATCTGACATTAGATAACAGTACAGATTATAATCTTATCTTAAATGATGATGGACATGGAAACCAGTTAAGCGACGTAACACTTTCTACAAAAGGAAAGGCAGAAGCAGAGTACTGGTTCGATGGTTCTTTGTCAGAGACAAAACCTGCCGATTGGAAATATGTAACAACCATCCATTATCTTGCTTCAGGAATGGGAAGTACTATTTACAATTATATGTGGGGAGCAGATGCCTCTGCAACAGGAGCAGGTGTTGGAAAAGAATGGCCGGGCGGACAGATTTCGGCAAATGCTGATCATTTGGGATGGTATGATGTAGTATATACACAGGATGTAAAACAGAATTTCAGCTGTATTTTTAATAATAACAACGGAACACAGACGGATAATATTGATGTTTCTGTGACATCAACAAGTACTGAGCTCTGGGTTACCGGAACAAAAGGTGATACAACCGTATATAAAACAGCACCGGACAGCTGGGAGGCACCGGTTGCGGACCACACATTTACTATTTATTATTACAATGAGGATTTATCAACAGACACAGACATGGGAAAAGTTGATTTGTGGATGTGGAATGCCGGATTAGACGGTTCCTATGTTTTTGACGGAACATATTATGATGCTGAAAATAAAGTGACATGGTTTAAACAGACCATTACAGTTGCCGGCAGTAATGTAGGAAAAACGGTAGGATTAAAGGCACGCTATGATAATACAAAAGGATGGGATGGCGGCTCTGATACTGCAGATCGTTCTTTTACAATAAGCGGTGATGAGAATGAGGTATTATATTATGTGGATGGTTCCGATCCGGTTCATGAGAAACCGGTAATCGTACCAACGGAAAAGAGATACCTTGTATTGGATTATGAGAATCCGGGATTAAAAGAAAAAGGTATTACACCACAGTTTTATACATGGTCATCAGGATATGCTTCAGTATTAACCGATTTTACATACGTAGGTGGAGATAAATGGACAGTAACAATCCCAGCAAAACCATCTTGCACAAAGGTTGATTTTTGTATTGCATTAGATTCAACAGGTGACCCATGGATTAAAGATGGTGGAGACCATTCAGTTACATTCCCTTCTGATCAGAAGGTTATCTATGCCAGCATGAAAGCCGGCAGTGAGCCGGAAATTGCTATGCCATATAATATTGGCTATGAAGTAAATGCAGAAAATCAACAGGTATCATATTACTATCGTGATGATGCTGCATTTGTAGATGGCACATTAAAGGATATGACGGTATCTGTTGACGTAAACGGAACAGAGTATCCAATGACATACAATGATACAACAAAGCGTTTTGAGTATGTAAAGAATGGTTTAACAAATGGCAAAACACATTATCGTTACAAAGCAAATGGAAATTATGTTGTAGATGCATTCAATTCAAACAGCGAAAAGTATAATAATGCAGATTACTCATATTTTGAATACTATAAATTAAATGCAACAGTTACAGCAGAAGTTATGAATAAGTCATTTAACTACAATGAGAATAATGTAGTTAAGTTTAATGTTAAACAGGCTGATACAGATACTCAGAAACTTGAAGTTGCAAGTGCAAGTATCGATGTTTCTTCACTTGGTGGAAGTAGTGAGATGCCGATTGAGCCGGAACTGCAGGCAGTTACCATTTCTGCAACAACAGATACAGCATTAGGAATTAAGACATTACCAATTACTGTAACAGACCAGTATGGTAATAAATTCAGTACTACAGTTGATGTTGAAATTACAGACCGTGTGAAGAAAAATGAAAATGATTTCGACTGGGATGAAGCTGTTGTCTACTTTATGATGACAGACCGATTCTTTGATGGTAATGAATCTAACAATACAGCAAGTGGTACAGATACATACGGAGACAACCCTGGACTGTATCATGGCGGAGATTTTGCAGGTGTAACAGCTAAGTTAGATTACTTACAGGATTTAGGAGTAAATACAATCTGGCTTACACCAATTGTAAAGAATATTGCAGGTGTAACTGTGACAGATGAGGGTAAAGAAGATGTTCCTTATAATGCAGCATACCATGGATACTGGGCAAGTGATTTTACAAAATTGAATCCTACAATGGGTACAACAGAAGAATTTAAAACTATGATTAGCGAAGCACATAAACGTGGTATGCGTATTATGGTTGATATTGTTGTAAACCATGCAGGATATGGTACAGAATCAACATTTGCTGATATGCTTAGGGATAAGAGCGTCAGTGAAGGCGATATTAAATCATGGCAGTCTGGATTGCCGGATTTTGCAACAGAGAATGCAGATGTCAGGGCAAAATTAGTAGAATGGCAGACATCATGGATGAGGAATTATGGTGTTGACTATTTCCGTGTAGATACAGTAAAGCATGTTGACAGTACAACATGGGCAGCACTTAAGAATTCTACAACAGAAGTAAATCCATCCTTCAAGATGATTGGAGAATATTATGGTGCAGGATATGCGTCAAATGGTAGTACCTTAGGTAGTGGTCAGATGGATGCAGACCTTGATTTCGATTTTAACGATCAGGCAACAAGCTTTGTAAGTGGCAATATTTCTTCTGTAGAGAAATTCCTTTCTGCAAGAAATTCAGCACTTAATAACGCATACATGACAGGTCAGTTCTTAAGCAGTCATGATGAAGATGGATTTAAGGCTTCCTTAATGAACGGAAAACAATATACCGAGGATGAGGCAACATCAGCAGCGTTAGTTGCAGCTACCTTACAGCTTACTGCAAAGGGTATTCCGGTTATCTATTATGGTGAAGAAGTTGGTTTAAGCGGATTAAATAATTATCCATATCAGACTAATAGATATGACATGGATTTCTCTAAGGCAACAAAGGACAATGTCACATATCAGCATTATAAGAATCTGCTTAGCATCCGTAATGCATACACAGATGTATTTGCAAGAGGAAGCAGAACAGTTGTGGCAAGTTCTGATGAGGAATGCTATGATGTAGTTTCAAGATCCTATGGAGGAACAACCTTATATGTTGGTATGAATATCAAGGATACCGCAAAAGAAGTAAAAGTTCCGGTTAGCTTAGCAGCAGGAACAGAGGTAAAGGATTTATACAGCGGTGCTACATATACTGTAGGAAGTGATAAAACAGTTGCTGTTACAATTCCGGCAGCAAAGGATGGTGGAACAGTTATTCTTGCTGAGGTGAAGAAAACAGTAGATTCTGGCAAGACAGATCCAACACCGGAAAAGGTTTCTGCAACATCAATTACTCTTGATAAGAAAACTGCAGGTAAACAGCAGAATGACACTAAAAAAGCAGCTCCAAAGAGTGGCGATGACAATGAAGCAGCTACATATGTATGCTTACTCGGACTTGCAATGGTTGCAATCACAGCAGCTACATATCGCAAGAAGAGAGCTTGCAAATAAAACAGCTTTTAAACTAAACATTTTATAAACCTCTTAGATGCCGCACCTTCGGGTGCGGCATTTACTATAAATTGGGAAAGAAGTTATATTGCTATCATCGCTTTAAATATATTATAATAAAAAGATAACAGCAAAGGCTGTCAAGGAGAATAATATGAAAAGCACAGCGTTTGATATGGCTATGGTGGCATACAGACAAAATGATATGGAGAGCGCATTCCGTCAGTTTCTGTCGCTGGCAGAGGCGCAAGATGCAGATGCCATGAATATGGCAGCAAATATGTTTGAAAGAGGCCAGGGCACATACCGAGATCCCGGGCGAGCAGTGTTTTGGTGGAAGAAAGCGGTGGAGCTTGGAAATGTGGATGCACTTGCCGATTACGGACAGTATCTGGTCACTACCTTTTTTGATGGCAAGGAGCAGAAGCTTGGTGCAGGGTATCTGGTTACTGCCACGGAGCGTGGCAACAACAGGGCAGGAGAGAGCCTTGTGGAGTTTGCCCTTAAAAATAACGATGCCGGAGCCAAAGTATACAGGACAGCAGCCGAGTACTGCGACAGGGCTATTGCATCTGCGACAGATTCTTATCTGCGTACACAGTATGTGCAGAAAAAGGGTATGCTTAAATATAAGCTCAGACAGCACAGGATTGGAAACAATTATGTATATCTGGCAGCGGTATTTTCGACAATAGGAGCAGTATTGCTCATAATAGCATCAGTGGATTTGTTTCTTGAGCTGCATATGGAGTTTCGTGATATGTTTAAGCTGTTTTCGTATAGTAAAATGATACCGTGGGAGGCAGATATAGCGATGTTATTTGGTGCGATGCTTTTATTTACGCTTGGCAAGGTAACAAATAAGCTCCATGTGGCGAGCTTTTTGCAGCTTCTTGCATCTGTATTTGCGGTGGCAGTTGTTGCCATGCACTTTATCTGTGTGATAAATGATGGCATGGTGTGGTATGACAAGCTGCTGTGGTATGTGGTGCTTGTTGTCATTCCGCTTATGCTCGGAAAGCTGTTGGGTGAGATACTGAGAAAGATTATCGGTATACAGTAACACTAGGTTTACAGTAATAGCTTCGAGATGACTTAAGCGATGTAAGACATTTAATGTGTAAAATAATATTTCGATATGTAACCGGAGGAGAATGAGCATGACTCTGCAACAATTAAAATACGTGGTGACAGTGGCAGAATGCGGCAATATAACAGAGGCTGCAAAGCAGCTTTTTGTCTCGCAGCCCACTGTGACCAGCGCTATACATGATCTGGAAAAAGAGATGCAGATAGTTATTTTCATCAGGACGAACAAGGGAGTGATACTATCAGAAGAGGGTGAGAGTTTTCTCGGTCATGCCAGACAGGTGCTCGAGCAGGTGGATCTTATAGAGGGCATCTACAAGGATGATGTGGTGAGTAAGCCGCACTTTGCGGTATCGTGTCAGCACTATTCCTTTGCGGTGAATGCATTTGTGGATGTAATCAGAAAGTTTGATGCATATCAGTATGATTTTACCATCAGGGAGGAGCAGACTCATGAAATTATTGAGGATGTCACGAATTTAAAGAGTGAGCTGGGAGTCATATATCTAAGCTCCAAGAATACGGAGGTGCTTTCAAAGATGCTAAAGCGTAATGAACTCGAGTTCACAGAGCTTTTTACAGCCACACCGCATGTATTCATATGTGACAGTCACCCGCTTGCTTCAAAAAAGAGCATCACGATGGATGATCTGCAGGACTATCCGTACCTGACGTATGAGCAGGGAGAGTACAATTCACAGTATTTTTCGGAGGAGTTTGTCAGCACTCTTGACAGCAGAAAGAATATCAGGGTAAGAGACAGAGCTACACTTTTTAATCTGATAATTGGCTTAAATGGCTACACAGTGTGCTCAGGAGTGATTTCCGCGGAGCTGAATGGAAGGAATATTATATCAAAGCCACTTGATGTGGATGAGTATATGAGGATAGGCATTATCAGCAGAAAGGGTGTGGTACTCTCGCGATATGCAAGGGAGTATATCGAAGCATTGAAGGCACACTGTATGTGACGTCACAATAATATAATATGATTAAAGGGTCAAAAGATATCATCGATGCATGCTTGCATGCAATTCGATGTATACCTTAGTGTCCCACAATATATAAGGTCTAAATATATACAAACATTTGGTACAAGGAGCATAGCATGTATGATAGTATAATAATAGGAACAGGTCCTGCCGGACTGTCGGCAGCCCTGAATTTAAAAACATATAAAAAGGATTTTATTTGGTTTGGTTCGAAGAACCTAAGCGAAAAGGTGCAAAAGGCAGAGAAAATCACAAACTATCCCGGATTTCCACAGATAAGCGGACAGGAGCTGTTTGAACGCTTTGACGCTCATAGGAGAGCTGCGGGAATTGATATAACAGAAAAGACTGTGACCAATATCATGCCTGCAGGAAACGGCTTTATGGTGCTTGCAGACAATGAGATGTATGAGGCAAGGACTCTCATACTTTGCATGGGTGTGATGTCTGCAAAGCAGCTGGACAGGGAGGATGAGCTGCTTGGAAAAAGGCTCAGCTACTGTGCCACCTGTGATGGCATGTTTTACAAGGATAAAAGGATAGCTGTCATATGCAATGACAAAAAGTATGAGCATGAGGTGAAATATCTTGCGGATCTTGCGGCAGAGGTATTGTATTTCCCAGCCTATAATGACAGTGAAATAGAGCTTCAAAATGTAAAGATATCAAAGGATGCACCTATAGCATTAATCGGTGACTCATTTGTGGAAGGAATTACGCTTCGAAGCGGAAAGACTGAGAGCGTAGACGGAGTATTCTGCCTCAGGAACGCCATCGCACCATCAAAGCTTATGCCGCAGCTTGAAATAGAAAACGGACATATATTGGTGGATAGAGCCCAACAGACAAATGTAGCAGGCTGTTTTGCGGCGGGAGACTGCACGGGCAGGCCATACCAGTATACGAAGGCTGTCGGAGAAGGAAATGTGGCAGCACATTCGTGTATACAATATCTTAGTAAATCAGAAAAATAATATAGTATTTTTTTAGAATCCCGGAATCAATTCTATAATCTTTTTGATTCGATAAGCACACTCACACATGCTGTAGACACACTTACAGACAACTGCATATCGGAATAACCGCAAATGAGGAGCGCTGCCAGAAGCTGCTTTTAAAGCACGGACTTATGAAGGAAAAGCAGCTTGATGTGGTGCTTGATCCGTATGCGATGACAGAGGCAGCGACTAAGAAGAACAAGGCAAAGGTCGGTTAAAGGCAATTACAGCCACTTACCATTGAGAAGATATTGATTTCTCTCAGCTCCAACTGAGACAAATTGTATTTCGTGTCTTAGCATGTCCTCAAGGAAGTTTATGTAGCGCTTAGCATTTACAGGCAACTCATCATATGACCTGCAATTTGATATATCGGTTTTCCACCCCGGCAGCATTTTGACTACCGGGGTATATTTTTCGAGATTTTCGGTGGGGTCAAAGACGTTTGTTACAGCATTTTTATACTGATATCCTGTGATAACAGGAATCTGATCCATGATGCTCAGGACATCTAGCTTAGTCAGTGCGATTTTGTCAGCATGCTGGCATTTTAGACCATAGCGGCTTGCAACGGCATCAAATGGACCCACACGACGTGGTCTTCCAGTGGCAGCACCATATTCGCCCCCATACTTGCGGACCATTTCAGTCCATTCACCGTTCATAGCTTTTTCTGCGACAAATGGTCCGGCTCCAACACAGGTAGAGTATGCCTTTAGTACACCGACCACATGGTCTAATGAGGCACCGGGGATACCGGCACCTATAGGACCGTAAGCTGAGATGGTGGAGGAGCTTGAAGTATATGGGAAAATACCATAGTCTATATCCCTCATTGCACCAAGCTGTGCTTCAAGTACAACACGCTTTCCCTTTGATAGTGCATCCTCAAGGAATGCACCGGTATCTGTGATATAAGGTGCATATTTTGCAGCCTTCTGCCTGCACCATGACAAAAGAGCTGACAGAGACATAGGCTCCTGATGATAGCAGCCTGCAAGCTCAAGGTTTTTAGCTTCAAGCATGGTCTTAAGTCTGGCCTGTACATTCTCTTCGTCTAAGTGGAGTAAATCACCGAGACGGATTGTTTTTTTACGGTATTTATCGCTGTATGCATAGGCAATACCGCGTTTGGTAGAGCCGAAGGCTGCTCCGGACTTTGAAAGGCGCTCTTCCTCAAGCTCATCCTGTATTTTATGCCACGGCATTGAAATTGTGGCTTTTGTTGATAATTTCAGGTTTTTTGGTGAAACAGATATATCTTGTGTTCTGATCTGTGCAATTTCATTGGACAGATGGTTTAGGTCAATAACCATTCCGTCACCGAGCACACATACTACATCTGGGTGAAGTATTCCGGATGGAAGCAGATTTAAGACAAATTTTCCCTGTTTATTAACTACTGTGTGTCCGGCATTGTTACCACCCTGATAGCGGACTACGATATCCGCATGTTCTGCGAGAAGGTCGATGACACGACCCTTTCCCTCGTCTCCCCAGTTTATTCCTGTAACTGCTGTAAGCATGATGAATGCCTCCTTGTTTTTTGAGTTTAATATTTGGATGTTGGTGCAGAGCTTGTGCTGTCCGAAATTTGAATGGTATAAAACAAGTCTGCTTATAATGTGTATGATTCTGTTACGTGCAATATCTAAACGTCTTATCAGTTAGTATTCTTGCAAAGATGAGTCCGAGCGGCAGTGCAATGATAATCATGATTGCTGATGCAAACCATGAAACAGCATCCGAAAGTGCCATTATGCCGAAATTGTATATAGCACGATACAGATAAAGTCCCGGAACCATTATGACTATGGATGGAACAGTAAGGGATATTCTCGGATATCCGTTGTTTTGCTTGATAAATGATGCGAGAAGCCCTGCTGTGAGAGCTCCGGCAAATGCGGCAGCAGGAGCCGGCATACCTGTCAGGTCTACCAGCTCAAGCCGCAGTGAATTTGCTATGGAACCTATAAGTGCGGCTGTTGCAGCCATGGGAGCTGGACTGTTGAACATGATTGAGAATCCAAACACACCGAAGAAGCTCATTATAAGCCTCAGGATTAGATGTAGTACGGGGCCCAGATCCAAATCTTCAAAGTCCATAGGCTGCAGTCGCAGAAGCAGTGCCATAATCCATGCAAACATCGTGGCTACCATGACTATTATTATTGCATAGGCAAGGCGTTCAAGACCGGAGCGCAGATCCAGCTTTGCCAGGTCGATTCCGCTTGTAATAAACGGAAATCCCGGAATGATAAAGAGCATGGAACAGATGTATCCGGCTTCATGAATTGATGGTACATTGAAAGCCATCTCTGCTATTTTTAAAAGTGCCGCATATATGAAGCATGAGGCAGAAATTGATACCGCTATATTAAGGAACAAGGTAAAATGATGCTTTATAAGCTTGGTTCGTATGAGATTTCCGATGCCGGCTGCTATAAATGCCAGCATCATCTCGATAGGGCCTCCGCCGAGCAAAAACGTGAAGGCACAGCATGCTATAGCGGCTGCAAGCCCAAGCCTTGCAGGGGAGTAAATGGCATGAATCTGCTCTATCTCATCGAGTCGACGGTGGATTTCTTCGCCGGTCAGATGAGCTTCCTCGTTAGGAAAATTGTCGACAAACTGCTCCATGCGATAGAGCTTTGAGGTGTTTACACCTGTGTTTGCTATGCTGAGTGACTGCGATATACAGTCAGTGCCGTCAAAACAGTTAAACTCGATTGACATAAGTCCGACATCCACTGTACATGTGACACCAAGCACCTTTGAGAGCCGGTTCATGGAGGTTCTCACACGCCAGGCTCCTGTGCCGCAGGAGAGCATGATGAGTCCGACACGTCCGATTACAGAGGCTTTTTCAATCAGTCCCGCCTTATCTATGAGTATATTTCCATCCTGTCTGGCATAATCATGCCAGGGGATTTCCATATGATTTTTTTCCATGATATCTGTGTAGCTGTTATCTGCCATAAATTATCGCCTCGGCCTTTTGTACATGTTTTTCAAGATTTTTTAGGAAATGAGAGCTTCGCAGGAAAATACCAATTTCATCATACCGCTTGTCATTTTCCACAAGAGAGTCCTGACCGTAAAAAACATATGCCATAGGAAGCTCCTTTTCAATCTGTATCATCAGATCCCATACGGCAGAGTAAGCCTCAGCCTCAGTCTCCTTGAGTTTTACGGTATCGGGAAGCTCTCGTATCAAGAGTATTCCGTCATGCTTTACAATGACCTGCTGCGTGGGAGTCATATGCTCGGAATCATATGTGTGACTGTAGCGGTAAGCCTGTGCGTAGTAGATATCCTTTTTATCTGGCATATCATTGTATATCTCATGAAAATGTATATAGTTCTTGTCGTGAGATATGTGTTTATACTCGGGCAGCGGATTTCCGTGCTCATCGGTCATGATTATCGGATTTTGATGTCCGTCGGCATTGAACCTGTACGGTATGATATATGAATTGCGCAGCAAATCAAATACGGTGTTGTTGCACAGACACATAAGCAGTGCGGAAAGATCGCGGTTGGTATATGCATTGAAGAGAGCTTTAGCAAATTTTTCTGCCGGAAGAGATACATCAAATTCATCGTTGTAAACCAGATTTTCATTGAAGGTTTCCATAAGCCTGTCACAGGCCCATGGATCATTTAATATCTTCTGAAACAGAATGTCTGCATGATCTTCTCTTGGAAACATTGTCTTTTCACTCATTTGAAACACGTCCTTTTCTTATATATATAATCAATATTTCTCTTTTGAGCATTTATGATTATACAATTATGATTATAATAAGTAAAAAGTATAATTGATATAATTGAAATATCATATTATTATATCATTAGTATCTGTGTATTATCGGAAAAATGACCGGTAAAACGATA
>OGQY01002209.1_pt1 | contig 11925 bp, 7 predicted proteins | sample 1553361 | NCBI WGS metagenome assembly OGQY01 (sample SAMEA2579963, study PRJEB22360) | human gut metagenome | reverse complement strand
TAGCACGGGGCAGCGGTGGGTACCGGGGTGCCGTCTTTCTGCCGGGGTGCCACAGCACGCATGGCGGTCAGGGCCGTTTCAGGCTGCACCAGCAGGCCACAGGCACCCAGGCACACATACTCTGCCGCAGACATTGGGTTGGTTACATTCAGCCCCAGCCCGCCGAACACCGGCAGGGGAGAGGCATACCCAAACTGCGCCAGATTGTTTGCAACCACACCCGCAAAGCCGGAACCTTCCAGCGCAGCCAGGCGGCGCATGGTATCCGGTTCCACAGTGCCGAAAGCAGCGCGGGGCAGCTCCAGCAGCGTTTTGCAGCGCAAGGGCTGCGGCACAGCGTCCGCTTCCCGGATGGGCAGGATCAGATAGCGCAGCTTGGCCAGGTATTCGGCACCGGGCAGCTGGGCAGTGGTTTCAAAACGGGCGGCCAGCTGGGGTATCATGCCTACTTCGTGCTCGGCGTATTCCGGCAGGGTGATTTCCTTTGTGGCCAGGGGCGCAGGTTCACTGCGCTTTTGCAGCAGCTTGTCCAGCGCTTCGCGGCGCATCTCATTCCAGGCGGAGCCGGGCAAAAATCCGGGGCCGCCCTCGCCGCAGGCAAACTCAACCCCGGCGCAGGTGAACGGCGTACCGCCGGTTTTGCCCAGGGCACGCTCAATGCCGGGGGCGGGGTCTTTCTGTGCGGGCTGCGGTTCATCGGCGCTGTACACATTGACACGGCTGCCGTTGTCGTCGAAAGCTGTCAGCTTGATGCCGCCGTCCTCCACACCGCCGCTGACGCAGAAATGCACCGGAATGCGCTCCAGTTCGCGGCGGAACAGCTCGCGGGCTTTCGGCGTGGCGGCGCGCGTAGCGGCTGCATCGGCTTCGGTGCGCACGCCAAACATGGTGCCGTCATTGCGGCCTACCAGATAGGCATCACTGAAGCCGGAGCGGGAGAAAATATCCCGCAGCAGCGCTTCATCATAGGGCTGCCCGGCGCGGGCTGCGCGGCAGGCCGTTACCGCAGCGGCGGCATATTCCGGCGTGCGCAGGCGGCCTTCAATTTTAATGCTGGCAACCCCGGCGGCTTTCAGCTGGGCCATGTGGGGCACAAGGTCCATGTCTTTCAGGCTCAGGTGGCAGGCTTTGCCCGGCTGGCCGGGGCGCAGGCCGTTGGTGGCATCAAACGGCAGGCGGCAGGGACCCGCGCAGGCACCGCGATTGCCGCTGCGCCCGCCCAGGAACGCGCTCATCATGCACTGGCCGCTCATGGACATGCACATCGCGCCGTGTACAAACACTTCGCATTCGATCGGGCTTGCCTTTACCACGGCTTCGATCTCCGCCAGGCTCAGCTCACGGGCCAGAATGGCGCGGGAATACCCCAGCTTTGCCAGCATCTTGGCGCCCTCTGCGGTGTGGATGCTCATCTGGGTAGAGCCATGCAGGCGCAGGCCAGGCGCAATGCTGCGCACCAGCTGCGCGGTGGCAAGGTCATCCACAATCACGGCATCCGCCCCGGCGGCGGCAACAGCGCGCACGGCATCGGCCAGGCCGCCCAGCTCGGCGGCGTAAACCAGCGTGTTCAGGGTCACATGCACCGCAACCCCGCGGGCATGACAAAAACAGACGGCTTCGCGCAGGGCATCAGGGTCAAAGTTCCCAGCGCTGCGCCGCGCATTGTAGCCATCCAGCCCAAGATATACGGCGTCAGCCCCGGCAAACACCGCAGCCCGCAGCATATCAGCATTGCCGGCGGGGGCCAGGATCTCCGGGCGCTGCAAAACAGTCTGTTCCATCAGGCTTCGCTCGTCAGGGAACGGCGGTGCAGGTCGTCCACCTTTTTGCGCAGGGCGGCGTTTTCGCGGCGCAGCTCCTCGGCAGCCATCTTGGCGGAGGCGGCATCCTCCAGATAGTCTTTGATCTGGCGGCGCATATTATCCGCGCTGCCGCTGGCCTTTTCCAGTTCATCGCGGTAGTTCAGCGCGGTCATGATGGCAGCGGTGGTGATGGAAACCGAATTGGAAGAGCTCATCAGCTCATTCATATCAAGATTCAGGCGCTCGGCCAGATTCTGCATGTAATCTTCACTTTCGTTGGTAGAGATCACATAGCTCGAACCGCAGATGGTCAGACGTACTTTGTTAGCCATAGTTGGGGTCTCCTTTGTTTCAGTTGATGGTGTTTTTATCAGGAATACCCTGCACTTTTGTCGCCAAAAGCGGGACGGAAAGGGGCTTCTGCGCGGCAAAACCGCCCACCAACCCCCGCAGCGCAGGGAAAATGCTTAAAATTATACCCTTATATTATAGTATAAAATGCCCGTAAGAAAAAGCCCCTTTTGTGTAAAATTGAAAAAATTGACGCGTGTGGGAAAAAAGCCTTGCACATATCGCCAATTTTGACTATAATGCTTAAGGTAAGTATTTTTATTGATTTTGAAAAATCAGTATAATCCCAGAGGGTTCTGGTTCAGTATAATCCCAGAGGTTCTGGTATTGATAAGCCGTAAGGAGAGGAATACTTTTGATGAAGCTTACTAAAAAAGAATTTGAAAAAATTCTCAAAGACAAGGTCGTCAGCGAATGCGGCGTCACGTTGGACGTTGCTTCCGCCGAGCAGATCTACCGCTGCATGGCAATGATCGTTCGTCAGATCATGTCTGACCGCCAGAAGCAGTTCCAGGCCAAGACCTTGGGCGAAGGCAAAAAACAGGTCTATTACCTCTGTATGGAGTTCCTGATGGGCCGCAGCCTGCGCACCAGCCTGTTCAACCTGGGCCTGAACGAAGTTGCCGAGCAGGTTCTGGCTGACGCCGATATCAAGATCGACACCATTTATGAGCAGGAGCCTGATGCAGGCCTCGGCAACGGCGGCCTGGGCCGTCTGGCTGCCTGCTACCTGGATGGCATGGCTACCGACTGCATCCCCGGCACCGGCTACTCTATTTTGTATGAGTACGGCATCTTCAAGCAGAAGATCGTGGACGGCTGGCAGCAGGAAACCGCTGACAACTGGCTGCCCGGCGGCCAGGTGTGGATCAAATCCCACCCCGACCAGGCACAGGAGATCCGCTTTGACGGCCAGGCTATCGAGACCTGGGAGGGCGGTTTCCACCATGTCAAGTACGAAAACTACAACTCTGTCATTGCTGTTCCCAACGATATGTACGTTGCCGGTTACGGCACGCAGGGCGTTTCCAAGCTGCGCCTGTGGCAGGCCAAGGCACCCAGCTTTGATATGAGCAGCTTCAACGCCGGCAACTATAACACCGCTATCAGCCAGTCTGCTTCCGCAGAGCTGATCTCCAAGATCCTGTACCCCAACGATAACCACACCGAGGGCAAGATCCTTCGCCTGCGCCAGCAGTACTTCTTCAGCGCTGCTTCCGTTGCCGATATCCTGGGCAACCACCTGAACCAGTACGGCACCCTGGAGAACCTGCCGGATAAGATCGCCATCCAGCTGAACGATACCCACCCGACCATTGCCATCCCCGAAATGATGCGCATTTTGCTGGATGAGTGCAGCTATGAATGGGATGCAGCTTTCGACATCTGCCGCAAGGTCTTTGCTTACACCAACCACACTGTCATGAGCGAGGCTCTGGAAAAGTGGAACGTGGATATCTTCCGCTCCACCCTGCCGCGTATCTGGCAGATCGTGCAGGAAATGGACCGCCGCTGCCGTGCTGACCTGGAAAAAGCCTTCCCCGGCGACCAGGGCAAGATCAACTACATGGCAATCATTGGCGACAACCAGGTCCGCATGGCCAACATCTGCGCCTACACCTGCCATTCCATCAACGGCGTTTCCAAGCTGCACAGCGAGATTATCAAGGACAGCGTGTTCCATGATTACTTCCTGTACAAGCCGAACGCATTCAAGAACGTTACCAACGGTATTGCTTACCGCCGCTGGCTGCTGGCTGCCAACCCCGGCCTGACCAAGCTGCTGGAAGATTCCATCGGCCCCGGCTTCAAGCAGGATGCTTCCGAGCTGAAGAAATTCGAGAAGTTTGCTGACGATTCCGCCATGCTGGATAAGCTGGCCGCCGTCAAGCGCGCCAACAAGGTGAACTTTGCCAACTATCTGGAAAAGGCCACCGGCCAGGTCATTGACCCGGATTCTATCTTTGACTGCCAGGTCAAGCGCATGCACGAGTACAAGCGCCAGCACCTGAACGCCATGAACATTGCCGCTGAGTACCTGTACCTGAAGGCAAACCCGAACGCTGACTTTGTGCCCAAGACCTATATCTTCGGCGCCAAGGCTGCCCCCGGCTACTACATGGCCAAGCAGATGATCCGCATGATCTGCAAGCTGGGTAAGCTGATTGACAACGATCCCGCTGTTAAAGATAAGCTGCGCATTGTCTACCTGGAAGACTACTGTGTCTCCCTGTCTGAACGCCTGATGCCCGCTTCCGAAGTGTCCGAGCAGATCTCTCTGGCCGGCACCGAGGCTTCCGGCACCGGCAACATGAAGTTCATGCTGAACGGCGCAATCACCTTGGGCACCCTGGACGGCGCGAACGTGGAAATCGCCGATGCCGCCGGTAAGGACAACGAGATCATCTTTGGTATGCTGACCCCCGAAGTCAACGCACTGAAAGGCATGGGCTACCATCCGCAGGCATTCATCTCTGATGATAATGTTGCCATGGCAGTTCTGGATATGCTGGAAAAGGGCTGGAACGGTGAGAACTTCAGCGAGGTTACCAATAACCTGCGCAACTCTGACCCGTACATGGTCCTGGCTGACTTCAAGGATTACCGCCGTGCCCAGCACACCGTGCAGGAACTGTACAAGCAGAAGCAGACCTGGAACCGTATGAGCCTGATGAACATCTCCAACGCCGGCATCTTCTCCGCTGACCGTTCCATCATGGATTACTCCCGCGATATCTGGGGTGCTACCCCGGTTAAATAATCTGCCCAAAGCAGAGCTTTAACCGCAGTGCGGGCGCGTGTGCAGTTGTGAACGTACACGCGCTGCCCGTATAATAAAATAAACGAACAGCCGCGATCCCGGCAGCCGACTTGAATTTGCCGGCGCCAGTGGGTCACGGCTGTTTTTGTACACTTGTTCAATGTAAGGATTGATTTGTTTGCCTGAACAACCAACGCATACTTTTTTTAACTCCCGCTGTGCGGAGTATAAAACACCGTTTGGCGCGGTTCCGGCGGGGCAGACCGTTACCTGGCGGTTGACTGTGCCGGAAAGACTGGGCTATGTGGACCCACACCTGGTGCTGACCAAAGACCGCGAAGACCCCGTGCATTACCGCATGGATTTTGACGGCCAGACCCCCGGCGTAAACCATTTTGTGTTCCAGCTGGCCCCCACTACATCGGGATTGTATTTTTACCACTTTGACCTGTACACGGATTTCCGCAAGATTTATCGCACCGCCAACGGGGAAGGTGAGCTGACCTGGGTGAATGGCCTGGATTGGCAGCTGACGGTGTACGAGCCGGACTTCAAGACCCCGGACTGGATCAAAGACGGTACGATGTACCAGATCTTCCCGGACCGCTTTTATGAGGGCGTACCCAACAAGCCGCTGCCCTTTGCGGACCGCATTTACCGTCCGGATAAAACCGGCGAGCCGTATTTTTGGCCCAATGAGCAGAGCGATGGCTACCTGAACATGGACTATTACGGCGGCGATTTTGCGGGCATCCAGCAAAAGCTGCCTTACCTGGAAGAGCTGGGCGTTACCTGCATTTACCTGAACCCCATTTTTGAGGCCCACGCCAACCACCGCTACAATACGGCCAACTACCTGAAAGCCGATCCACTGCTGGGCACCAACGAGGATTTTGCCGCCCTGTGCGCCGAGGCCAAAAAACACGGCATCCGCATTATTCTGGATGGCGTGTTCAGCCACACCGGTTCGGATTCGCTCTATTTTAACCGCGAAGGCCGCTATGGCCCCGGCGGCGCTTACCGTGACCGCAATTCGCCCTACCGCAGCTGGTATGACTTCGATTCCGGTTATGTCGGCGGCTACCGCAGCTGGTGGGGCTTTGAGACCCTGCCCGAAGTGGAGGAGGAGGATCCCTCTTACGGCAACTTTGTCTGCGGCAAGGGTGGCGTGATTGATACATGGCTGGGGCTGGGGGCTTCCGGCTTCCGGCTGGATGTGGCGGATGAACTGCCTGATGATTTTATCGAAAAGATCCGCGCCGCCGTCAAAGCCCACGGCGAGGATAAGCTGCTCATCGGCGAAGTGTGGGAGGACGCCACCACCAAGGAAGCGTTCGACCACCGCCGCACCTACCTGCGCGGCCATGGGCTGGATGCCACCATGAACTACCCGTTCCGCAATGCAGCTGTGGCTTTTGCCCGCGGCGAGGATGCCAGCGCGGTGGGGGAGCAGATCATGTCCATCTGCGAAAACTATCCCAAACCGGCGCTGGACTGCGCAATGAACTTCCTTTCCACCCACGATACCGAGCGCGGTATTACCGCCATTGCAGGCGAACCCGCCAATGGCCGCGACCGCTATTGGCAGAGCAAGCGGATGATCCCCGGCGACCGCATTGATGATGCCCTGCGCCGCGTGCTGCTGGCTTACGCCATGCTGTACACCCTGCCCGGCGTGCCCTGCGTGTATTATGGCGATGAGATCGGGATGCAGGGCTACCGCGACCCGTTCAACCGCGCGTATTTTGACTGGAACTCTACCGAGCGCCGCCTGCGCGTGCCGCTGAGCAACCTGGCCCGCCTGCGCCGCAGCTGCGATGCTTTTGATGGCGGCAGCATGGAGCTGGTGGAAGCCAGCGCCGATGTGCTGCACTACCGCCGCGTGGGTAAGGAGCAGTCCGCGGAGATTATCCTGAACAACGGCCCGCACCTGATTGTCCGCACCGCCTTTGGCAAGCAGACCGAAGTAAACCCCGGCGGCTTTACCATCCTGGTAGAAGATAACCAGCCGCAGCATGTGGGGTATTTTAAGTACTACTGATTTGATGGGCAGGCACTTACTGGGCGAAAGCGAACGGAATTGCAGAATTAGCAATTAGGAATGAGTAATTAGAAATTGTAGGAAAAAGCCACGGCTTTGCGTTTGATGCAGGGCCGCGGCTTTTGGTTTTATTCGATTAAAGGGATGGAGTAGAAGGCAGGGGAGCAGGACGGAACTTTTTGCTGGCAACCAGCAGCAGGGTCAGGATGGAAATAGCAGACCATGCGCCGGTGAGGTAGAGGAACCAGTTGCTGATATCCAGAAAAACAGCTCCGGCGGCGGTGAAAAGCAGATTGTACAACTCAACGACTGCAATATACCCGGCGCTGAAACAGAACAGCCGCGCAAACAACCGCGGAAGAAGCTTTGGTGCCCGGAACACAAACCGGAAAAACATCAAAATACCGATGCAAAAAAAGCAGAGGAACTTGAGGTAAGCGTGCGGGTCATACCCCTGCAGGCAATGCAGAATGTTCAGCGGCGAAAAATCCCAGCAGACCTCCTTGCCCGTTAGGCCGAAGCGGTAGTTCGTAAAACCGACACTGTGGTACAGCTGCCCGCCAAGGAACCAGAACCGCATAAAGCGCAGGTCGTTGTAAAAACATACCACCGCCGCCAGCAGGAAGTCAAAGATCAGATTATAAATTTTGTGAGATTTTTCCATGGCAAATGACCACCTTTCCCCCGTGAACCAGGAAATGTAATGTGCGTACAAAAACGAATATAATAAATAAAAACAATTATTACTGTATAAATGCTAGCATACCATCGGTCATAAGTCAATAAGAAACCTGTATAATTTGTGCTGCCGGAATATAGCAAGGTATACAAAAAGCCCGATGCCGCGTCAAACATGGCATTGGGCTTTGGCTATATTAGAACGGAGAAGCGTTCAAATGAACCGAATCAGTTGCTTTTGACTTCAAAGGTAACAGAATGGTTGCTCCAGAAGCTGGGAGAGAATGTGACTTCAAGATTCTGCCAATCTTCGGGAACTTCGTAAGAAATAACACCATTCATCTTTTTACCAGCGGCAACGTTGCCATCAAGGGTACTCTTGTCTGACAGAGTGACAGCTGTAATGTTTTCAGTAACAGAGTAGTCATCACAGTAGGCTTCGAAGCTGGCAATACTACTAACATTGATGTCGGAACTGGAATCGTTTTCAATCTCGAATTCAAGAGTAACAAAGATGTTGCCTGCGCTGGGAGTAAGGTATTGGGAACCATGACCTGTTTCTGCATTTACAAGCGTAACTTTGACACCGTTACTTTCAGCAGTATCGCCGATACTGTAAACGGAAGGAGCATGGGTGACAGTAGGTGTGCTGGGGGTGGAAGAACCAGAAGAGGCATCGGAACTGGCGGAAGCGGAGCTGCTCGCATTTTGGTTGGAGGAACTGGAAGAACCACCCGCGACACCAATCAAAATAAACAGTACAACAATAACGATAATGGCGATAAGGCAGCCATTTGGTGTTTGCTTTTTACGGCAATGGGGACAGACTTTTGCATCATAAGGAATTTCTGACTTGCAATATTTGCACAGTTTTGTTTCAGGGGTTTCTTTCGACATGTGACATCCTCCTTCTTTATTAACTATTGTGATAATCAATAGTTATAATAATTAATATATACAAAACACAATACAAAGTCAAGCAAAAATATAAGAATCACAATAGAATAATATTGAGAACTATGGTAAACAACTATACTCATTCTAATAGAAGAGAGAAATGGGGTATAGGTGTGCTTGGGGAGCTTTTACAGGAGCTGAGAAAAGATAAGGGGATGACCCAGGCAGAATTAGCAGCAAAGCTGGAACTGTCACCTCTTACGGTATCTTAATATGAGTGTGGGCTCTGTGCACCGGATGATGAAACGAAAGTGAAAATCGCAGAAATTTTTGATGTTTCTGTTGACTATCTCCTAGGGTTGATTCGGGAGCCGGTATCTTACCGCAGAACAGTGACAGAAATTATTCTGCCAAAAAACTTTCAGGAAGATGACATTGCCAAAGTGCAGGAATACATCGAATTTTTGCAATACAAAAAAGAACAGGCAAAAGATAGAAAATAATCTGCTGTGCTGGAAATTGAAATAAAATTAAAAACAAAAAAGCCCGATACAGCAAATAATTTCTGCATCGGGCTTTTATCGTGTTTCAAATTATACTATATTAAAGTTTCTTCGGTTCCTTCTTTTCAAAGAAGGAACAACACCCCCCGTAACAAAACTCAGCCCAGGCTGATGCCCATGGAGCGGGCAACGTTGAGCATATCGCAGTCATCGGGCACGCCGCGGGTCTTGCCGGCGATGTCTACCAGCGGGTTGGCGGTAACGTGGTTGTTCACCATGGCAACGGTCACGCCAAAATGGTCGTCCGCCACCAGGCGTGCGGCATAGGTGCCAAACTGGGTGGCCAGCACGCGGTCATAGGCGCTGGGGCTGCCGCCGCGCTGCATATGGCCCGGCACACAGATGCGGGTCTCGGCGCCGGTCAGCTCCTCCACCTGCTTGGCAATGCGGTTGGTGGCGGTGGTGTAACCGGCAGCGGCGCGCTTGGCGGTCCATTCTTTGCGCTTCATCTTGGATTCCTCGGTGGAAAGCGCACCTTCGGCAACCGCCAGGATGGAGAAGTTCTTGCCGGCCTTCTGGCGGCGCATAACGGCTTCGGCCACCTTCTTGATGTCATAGGGGTGCTCCGGAATCAGGATGATGTCCGCACCGCCTGCAATGCCGGAATACAGCGTCAGCCAGCCGGCCTTGTTGCCCATGACCTCAATGCACATTACGCGGCTGTGGCTGCCCGCAGTGGTGTGGATGCGGTCAATAACGTCAGTGGCAATGTCCACAGCGGTATGGAAACCGAAAGTAACATCGGTGCCAAAAATATCATTGTCGATCGTTTTGGGCAGGCCGATGATGTTCAGACCCTCCTGGCTGAGCAGGTTTGCCGTTTTGTGGGTGCCGTTGCCGCCCAGGCAGAGCAGGCAGTCCAGCTTGGCGTCCTTGTAAGTCTTTTTCATAGCGGCAACCTTGTCCACCTTGTCATCGCCCACAACGCGCATCATCTTGAACGGGGTGCGCTTGGTGCCAAGAATCGTGCCGCCTACCGTCAAAATGCCGGAAAACTCATCCGGTGCCATGACGCGGTAGTTGCCGTTGATCAAGCCGTCATAACCGTTCAGAATGCCAATGATCTCCACCTTGTCGCCCATGCGCTGATACAGCGCTTTGGCCACGCCGCGGATGGTTGCGTTCAGGCCGGGGCAGTCACCGCCGGATGTCAAAATACCAACACGCATCTTCATAGAAACCTCCCTGTCAGGCCGGTGCCGCTGGCGGCACGCGTACCGCGTTGTTGCACAATGCCGGGCAATGTGCATACAATTTGCATATTCTATCTTTTACAATACGCCACGCAGGCGGTTTTGTCAATGCGGTGCGGGGGGAGCAGGGAGAAATTTTTGTAAGGCAACACCGCACAATTCCCGCCTGACGGCTTAAGCACCGCTCCGGCGGCTGCGGCACGGCATCTGCGTTGCCAAAATGCTCGATAATGTCGGGTTGCGGTACCCGCATCGTGCTTCGGGGGCAAAAGCCCCTCGCACTCTGCGACCGCTGCCCCTGCTTCGGTTCGCTGTTTCCGCCACTGGCGGCGCTCACCTTTGCAGCATCCAGTGTTATCTGCGCTTTTGGCTTAGCAGCTGCCGCACCTCGCTCGCTGTATCGGCACTTAGAATTATGCGGTATTGCCGTAACCATTCCAAAACCGGGCAGAGAGGGTGCAGATGCCGGATTTTTTACATGTTTAACAAAAAAATCACAAAGATAAAGCGTTTCTTGTGTTTGATGCAGGCATATGGTATAATGAAACTGCAAAAGAGTACCTTCTCTTTTGGTCCGCAGATCACCTTGCAACAAGGAGATATAGATATGAAAAAGCGTGTAACGTTTTTGGCAGCTCTGCTGGTTGCGGCATGCTTTGGTGCAACCGTGGCGATGGCAGAAGGCAGCGCCAAAGTAACCGCCCAAAGCGGCCTGAATATGCGCCAGGGCCCCGGCATCAATTATAATGTGGTGACGGTATTGAATAACGGCGCAACCGTGAATGTTGTTACCCCTGATGACGGCAATGGCTGGACTTATGTGACCAGCGGCAAAAATGCGGGCTGGGTGGCAACCAAGTATCTCAGCGGCAGCGCCGCCACCACGCAGGCACCTTCCTGGCGCGGCAGCGCCGTCAACTGCACCGTTAAAAGCGATGCGAACATCCGCCGCGGCCCCGGTACGGACTTTGGCGTGCTGGGCGTTGTGCCCGCAGGCTTTACCGTCAGTGTGGACAGCTACCAGGATGGCTGGGCCAGTGTGACCTGGGGGGATGTTTCCGGCTACATTGCAACCAAGCTGCTCAACGGCCTGCCCGCCGCCAACGGCGGTACCTCCACGGCCAGCAACTCCACCAGCGGCCGCTACGAGGGTGCGGATGTGACCTGCACCCTGAACAGCGACGCCAACCTGCGCAGCGGCCCCGCCACCAGCTATGAGGTGCTGACCGCCGTTCCCGCGGGCTTTACCGTTACGGTACACAGCTATGCCAACGGCTGGTCCTGCGTGACCTGGGGCGATACCACCGGTTACATTTCCAACAGCCTGATCAACGGCCTGCCCACCGCCAACGGCGGCAAGGGCGGGAGGTCTTCCCGCAGCACCGCCGTAGCCGCGCCGGTCCCAGCTGGTACGGCGGCCATGATTATTCCAACGTGTACGACTACAGCTATTACCGCAGCCAGAACGCTGATCTGCGCGCCGCATTTGGCAATGATGCCAACGCCTACCTGCAGCACTTTGTGAACTATGGTATGGCGGAGGGCCGCCAGGGCCGCGCCAGCTTTAACGTATATACTTACCGGGATGAACACCCCGAACTGTGGGAAAAGTTTGGTGATAACCTGCGCGGCTACTACC
>OGQY01002193.1_pt1 | contig 11986 bp, 12 predicted proteins | sample 1553361 | NCBI WGS metagenome assembly OGQY01 (sample SAMEA2579963, study PRJEB22360) | human gut metagenome | reverse complement strand
GGCGGCGGTGTCCCTCAGGTAACAAACCCGGGTAAGCAAACAAACATCAAGGTTCTCTGCCCTCCAGGAACAGAGCATAAAGAGATTTATAATTTTGAGAATGTTCATTCTGTCAGAGACTATGTGTCTCATGATGACGGCGAGACTTTCGATAAGTTCGTCTATCCCAAAAGCATGGATTCAAGTCGCTTGAAAATCCGTTATGCAGAAGACGGCGGAATTCAGAAAGATGGTGTCATTGAAATTCGTCGCGGTGTAGATGACTTGTCTCTTGGTGATTCCCATTATGCTCAGGTTCGCATTCTGGTGGATGGTAATAGATATTTGAAAGGAATGGCTGTCTATTCTGATGATCTTCCTGATGGCGTGGATGTAATGTTCAATACCAATAAGAAAAAAGGCACCCCGACATCGGATGTTCTGAAGAAGGTCAAGGATGACCCTGACAATCCGTTTGGTTCACTTATCAAAGCCGGTGGGCAGAGCTATTACATCGATGCTGATGGCAAACGACAGCTTTCCCTTATCAATAAGCGTGCCGAAGAGGGCGACTGGGGCGAATGGGCGGATAAACTCCCCTCCCAGTTTCTTTCTAAGCAGAGTTTGAGTCTGGTCAATAAACAGCTGAACTTGGCGGCATCTGATAAAATGGCTGAATTTGATGAAATCTGTTCATTGACAAATCCGACGGTCAAAAAATCATTACTGAAATCCTTTGCGGATGATTGTGACTCTGCTGCTGTGCACCTTCAGGCAGCTGCTCTTCCTCGTCAGAAATATCAGGTGATTCTACCTATCACTTCGATGAAAGACAATGAAGTGTATGCTCCGAATTATAAGAATGGTGAAACAGTAGCTCTGGTTCGTTATCCGCATGGCGGAACTTTTGAGATTCCTATCTTGACAGTGAATAACAAGCAGGCAGAGGCTCGCAGAATCCTTGGTAACACCCCTAAAGATGCCATCGGTATTAACAGTAAGGTTGCAGAACGGCTTTCAGGTGCTGACTTTGATGGTGATACTGTCATGGTCATCCCCTGTAACTCTGGTAAAAGCAAGGTCAAGATTACTTCCACTCCTCCTCTGAAGGGGCTTGAAGGATTTGACCCAAAATTGGAGTATGGCGGAAAACCTGCTGGCACTTTCAAGCCTATGAAGAACACACAGAAAGAGATGGGTGTCATTTCTAATCTGATTACTGACATGACTTTGAAGGGAGCTACGCAGGATGAGCTTGCAAGAGCAGTTCGTCATAGCATGGTAGTTATTGATGCTGAAAAACACAAGCTGGACTACAAGCAAAGTGAGATCGACAATGGCATCAGCTCTTTGAAAAAGAAGTATCAGGGTACAGTTGATGAGGATGGAAGATACCATGAGGGTGCTTCGACTCTGATTTCCCGTGCTAAGTCTGAGACTTCCATTATCAAGAGGCAAGGTAGCCCAAAAATCGACGAAAAAACTGGTGAATACATATGGAAAGATGTAGATGACCCTGTTTACGTTGATAAGCGAACTGGCAAGGTCAAAGAGCGTACTCAGCCCAGCACTAAGATGGCTGAAGCAAAGGATGCCTATACCCTGGTATCTGAAGCTGATACCCCCGTGGAGCGTGCTTATGCTAACTACGCTAACAAGATGAAAGCCCTGGGCAACCAGGCTCGTCTTGAGATCCTATCCACCGGAAAAGTACCCTACTCTGCCACTGCAAAAGAGACCTATCAAGCTGAGGTCGACTCTCTAAATGCAAAACTCAATGTGGCTTTGAAGAATGCTCCCAGAGAAAGACAGGCTCAGACCATGGCTAATGCAGTAGTGGCTGCTAAAAAGCAGGATAACCCGGACATGACAAAGGGCGAACTCAAGAAAGCAAGCCAGCAGGCGCTTACTCAGGCTCGTGCCTCTGTTGGCGCAAAGCGAGAAACCATTAAAATTACAGACCGTGAATGGGAAGCAATTCAAGCTGGTGCTATTAGTGAGAACAAGCTCACCCAAATCATCGACAATGTGGACATTGACAGTCTTAGACAGCGCGCAACACCGAGAGCAACAACAACTCTCAGCACTGCAAAGCAGAATAAGATTGCTTCAATGAATGCTTCTGGCTACAGCACATCGGAAATTGCTGAAGCTCTTGGTATTTCAACAAGCACAGTGTCTAATTACTTGAATTGAAAGGAGTGACTGGTATGAATGGTTCTTGTGCCCTTACCACATTTGACAACCCTTATAATCCATTTGAACAGTTCTCCGATTGGTTCCTGTTCGATGTAGAAAAGGGTTACAACACTTGCGCTTATCTCGATCGAATTGCTCACACTTCTGACCAATTCTCTGAAGAAGAGAACAATCAAGAGATTGAAAGAGCGATTGACGAGATCATTCGTTACGACTTCATGAACATTTACAAGAAAGTTAAGAGAACGAAAACAACAAAAGCAGACAAGGCTTGAACTATAGGTTGAGGTCTAATGCTCTTTGAATAAAGTTTTTGTTTTCTTCTCTGAAAACATTTGAACTTGAAGTCAATACAAACAAATAACCACTTGATCTGCACTGCTGCCACAGGGCTTAAAGACATGGGGAGGGGGTCTCCAAAATCACACCCCCTACCTCATCGCGGCGGTCTTAAAAAAATCTCCGGAGGGATATTTTGGGAATGGGGCTTACCCCCTCGGGTGCAGTATTTGAACGAGCTTACAGGGTTGAAGTATTTTCCATAAAGTGTGAACATCTCCTTTCATGTTTCTTTTCTCCTTTCGGTGATTGGTGGAAATTCAGCTCTGTAAGTTCTTTCAAATACTGCACCTATTCTTACCTAAAAGAGTATCAGTTTAGACAGAAAGTACAGCACAAGTATGCGGATATGGCGGAACTGGCAGACGCAATAGACTCAGAATTTATTGGAGGTAACTCCGTGCAGGTTCAACTCCTGTTATCCGCACCAAATTTTTAAGAGAGGAGGCAGTGCTAATGCCCAAAGGTAAAGCTGCAAGCTCTTCCGACTCAAATAGCCCATTGAGACCACCGACATCTCTCGAAGCGCAAGAGAACTTAATGATTTCTTTGGCGGTTCAATGTGCTGAAAAGCAGCTCAGAGACGGAACTGCTTCTTCTCAGGTCATAACGCATTATTTGAAACTTGGTTCCAGTAAGGAACGAATCGAAAAGGAGATTCTGGAGAAGCAGAAAGAGCTTATCGAAGCGAAGACCAAGAATCTAAATTCCAATAGTGAAGCCAAAGAGTTGTACAACAAGGCTCTTGAAGCGTTTAGGAGATATTCAGGTGCAGGCGGTGATGGCGATGAATATTAAAACTTATTCAGAGTTGATTACACTGCCGACATTTGAAGAACGGTTTTGTTATTTGAAACTCGATGGCTCTGTTGGGAAAGAGACTTTCGGTTTTAAGCGCTGGCTGAACCAAGAGTTCTATCATTCAGACAAGTGGTTAAGATTCAGAGATGAAATTATCATTCGTGATGAAGGTTGCGATCTCGGAGTACCGGGTTATGAAATCTTTGGCTCAATATTGATTCATCATCTGAATCCCATCACTTATGAAGACCTGTTGAATCAGAGCCCATGTGTCTTCGATCCGGAGAATGCAATATGCACTAAGTTGAATACACATAATGCTATTCACTATGGTGATGAGAGTTTGTTACTTCTCCCTCCAGTACAGCGCACACAAAATGATACATGCCCCTGGCGAAAATGATGAAAGGAGAAACCCAATGGAAAATGAAATCTATGAAAATTCTGTTCTTGATGAATCGACCGAAAACATCGAGGAGCAGGAAGCTGGGCTTTGCGAAGATGCAGCCCGGAATGTGATCGGTGTTGTTACCGATTGTCTGAAGCTAAACATTCGTGAAAAGCCGAGTAAGAATTCCAGAGTAGTAACGGTTGTGACATGTCTTGACGAATTGGAAATTGACATGGGCGATTCCAATGATGATTGGTACGCTGTCTGTACTGCTACCGGTATCGAAGGATTCTGCATGAAGAAATTTGTAGCCGTCAGGCAGTAAGGAGAAAACGATATGGACAGTATACTGACATCGATTAAAAAGCTGCTCGGAATTGCTGAAGAGTATGAGCACTTTGACCCGGACATCGTCATGTACATCAATTCGGCATTCTCAGTCTTGACGCAGCTCGGTGTTGGTCCTGAAGAAGGATTCCGTATCGAAGATGCAAGTAAGACCTGGTCTGAATTCCTGTACGATGATCCTCGTCTTGAATTTGCAAAAACCTTTATCTACCTGAAGGTAAGACTGGCATTCGACCCGCCGTTGAGTTCGGCAGTGATGGAAGCAATTAACCGACAAATCAGCGAGCTTGAGTGGCGCATCAATGTGACAGTCGACCCTGATTAAAAATGAGAGGAGGATTTCAAAATGGATAATACAACACTCGCCCATCACGGTATTCTCGGCCAGAAATGGGGGGTCCGGCGCTATCAGAATAAAGATGGCACTCGTACCGCAGCCGGAAAGAAAAGAGAAAGTTCTTCTAACTCTGATGCTTCTGCTCATGAGGACTATGCTAAAGCTCATAACAGTAAGAGCGTTAAGTCTATGAGTGATGCAGAGCTTCGTAACCGACTGAATCGTCTTCAGATGGAGAAACAGTACAGTCAATTGTCTTCGACTGATGTGAATCGTGGAAAGGAATATGTATCAAAAACTCTGAAAGTTGCCGGAACAATTGCAACTGCTACCTCAACTGCCCTAACTATTTACAATAACTATGGCAAGATCAAAGAAATTGTAAACGGTATGGCTAAGAAAGCTGGCTAAGGAGGTACTTATGGCATTATCAAACACTGCCGTTCCCAAGTATTATGGCATGTTTCGTGATGCCGTGATTCGAGGGGAAATCCCAGTCTGCAAAGAGATCTCCATGGAGATGAACCGTATCGATGATCTCATCGCTAATCCGGGTGTGTACTATGATGACCAAGCTGTTGAGGGATGGATCGCTTATTGCGAGTCCGAACTTACTCTAACAGATGGCTCTGACCTTAGCCTATTGGATAGCTTCAAACTTTGGGGCGAACAGATCTTTGGTTGGTACTATTTTGTTGAGCGAAGCGTGTATCAACCGAATCCAGATGGTCACGGTGGGCACTATGTTCGCAAGAATGTGAAAAAAAGGCTGATTAACAAACAGTATTTGATCGTTGCACGAGGAGCCGCTAAATCAATGTACGGCTCAACCTTGCAGGGTTACTTTCTGAATGTTGATACCTCTACTACTCATCAGATCACCACCGCCCCCACAATGAAGCAAGCGGAGGAGGTCATGTCCCCTCTTCGCACCGCTATCACCCGTTCAAGAGGACCGCTGTTTCAGTTCCTGACAGAAGGCTCTTTACAAAACACAACTGGTTCCAAAGCGAATCGCACAAAGTTAGCCTCTACAAAAAAGGGCGTTGAAAACTTCCTGACGGGTTCGCTTCTTGAGGTCAGACCCATGAGCATCAATAAACTCCAGGGTCTACAAATCAAGGTTGCAACCGTTGATGAGTGGCTTTCCGGTGACATTCGAGAGGACGTTATCGGTGCTATTGAGCAGGGTGCGTCCAAGGTGAATGACTATATCATTGTTGCAATCAGCTCGGAAGGTACGGTTCGTAACGGAAGCGGCGACACCATCAAAATGGAGTTGATGGACATCCTTAAGGGTGACTACATCAATCCCCATGTTTCCATTTGGTGGTACAAGCTTGATTCCATTGACGAAGTTGGAGACCCGGAAATGTGGCTCAAGGCTAATCCGAATCTCGGAAAAACTGTAAGCTATGAAACTTATCAGCTTGATGTTGAACGAGCTGAAAAAGCTCCAGCTGCCCGAAACGATATTCTTGCAAAGAGATTTGGGCTGCCTATGGAGGGCTACACCTATTACTTCACTTATGAAGAAACTCTTCCGCATCAAAAGAGGGACTACTGGCAGATGCCTTGTTCTCTCGGTGCAGACTTATCGCAGGGCGATGACTTCTGCGCATTTACATTCTTGTTTCCTCTGCCAAATGGTTCTTTTGGTATCAAGACACGAAACTATATTACCTCTACAACTTTAATGAAGCTGCCTGCTGCTATGAGGATCAAGTACGATCAATTCATGGCTGAGGGCAGTTTAATTGTTTTAGAGGGTGCTGTACTTAATATGATGGATGTCTATGAAGATTTGGATAACCATATTCAGGAGTGCGGATATGATGTTCGATGTCTTGGGTTTGACCCTTATAACGCAAAAGAATTTGTAGCGAGATGGGAATCTGAAAACGGTCCGTTTGGAATTGAGAAAGTTATCCAAGGCGCTAAAACTGAGTCGGTTCCACTTGGAGAACTGAAAAAGCTTTCTGAAGAAAGAATGCTTATCTTCGATGAGGACCTTATGACTTTCGCTATGGGTAACTGCATTACCCTTGAAGATACAAATGGAAACCGTAAACTTTTGAAGAAGCGATACGAGCAGAAAATCGATGCTGTTGCGGCAATGATGGACGCTTATATTGCTTATAAACTCAATCGAGATGCATTTGAATAAGGAGGTGGTCAAGTTGGATGAGATGTATCATCATGGTATTCTCGGTCAGAAATGGGGCGTTCGTCGTTTCCAGAACAAAGACGGAACTTTGACCGCCGTAGGTCAAAAGCGTTTGGAAAAGAAAGACACAAATTGGGCTCATAAAAACCACGACAAAATTGTATCTAAAGCCCGCAAAGATGTTTCCAAAGAACTCGATCAGTATGCCAATCAACTATTGAAAAATCCTTCCTCTGTGACATCTAAAGGTAAAATCAGTTCTTCGGCTATCAATTCCTATAATCGGAAGATGGCTGAACTGATGAATGAGTCCGTCAAGAATGTTACCGCACCTTCAGGGCGTGTCGTTCAATTCGTTGCAAAACGAGGTGAAGTCGGCGTGCATATGGCTCTGGCTGACAGAGGCTATGATATGCAGCAGCTGAAGAATGGTATCTGGGCTTCCGGTCGAGTTGCCTATAAGAAGAAAAATGTTGATATGGTTTAAGGAGGTGATGATTCAAAATGGAGATGTCTTTTGGTTCCAGACTGAAACATGCTTGGAATGCGTTTACTGGTAATGTTCAAACGAATTACCGGGATTTAGGTATGAGCTACTCATACCGAGCTGACAGACCAAGAATGTCCAGAGGCAATGAAAGATCAATCGTCACATCGGTTTATAACCGAATTGCGCTTGATGTTGCGGCCCTGAATGTTCAGCATGTTCGGTTGGATGAAAATGGGCGTTTTCTTTCGGTCATCGATGACGGATTGAATAATTGCCTCACTTTGGAAGCGAATGTCGATCAGACGGCACGGTCGTTCGTTCAGGATGTAGTTATCTCTATGTTTGATGAAGGAAGCGTGGCTATTGTTCCGGTCGACACCACGACTGACCCAAATGTGTCCGGTTCGTATGATATACAGTCTCTGCGTGTCGGACAGATTTTAGACTGGTATCCGCAGTATATTCGTGCTCGTGTGTACAATGAACAAACGGGCAGAAAAGAAGATATTGTGGTGCCGAAAAGTGCAGTGGCTATCATTGAGAATCCGCTGTACGCAGTTATCAATGAGCCGAACTCAACTATGCAGCGGCTCATTCGTAAACTTAACCTACTTGATGTCATTGATGAGCAAAGCGGATCTGGAAAACTCGATTTAATTATTCAGCTTCCTTATGTAATCAAGACAGAAGCAAGGCGTCAACAGGCCGAAAATCGGCGTAAAGATATAGAAAACCAGTTGTCAGGTTCGAAGTATGGTATCGCTTATACTGATGGTACTGAGCATATCACACAGTTGAATCGTTCCGTGAACAACAACCTGATGTCCCAGATTGAATACTTGACGAGTATGCTATACAGCCAGTTGGGGATCACTCAGAGCATTTTGGATGGAACAGCGGACGAGAAGACAATGCTGAACTACAACAACCGGACAATCGAGCCGATCATTTCCGCTATTGTTGATGAGATGAAACGAAAGTTTCTGACCAAAACTGCCCGATCACAACACCAGTCAATTTCATTCTTCAGAGACCCGTTCAAACTGGTTCCTGTCAATGACATTGCTGAAATCGCTGACAAGTTTACAAGAAACGAGATTATGACATCCAACGAAATTCGGCAGATTATCGGCATGAAGCCGTCTGACGATCCGAAAGCCGATGAGCTGAAGAATAGCAATATCAGCGAGGCAAAATCTGAGCCTTCAAATGAGGGTTCTGATGTCGAATCTGGTGAAAGTGATTCTGGAGCAGATTACGACAGTATCGTAAATGAGCTGCTTGATGGTCTTGAAAAGGTGATTGATGAAATTATAGGAAACTATGTTTCAGATGATGAGGAGGAGACCTAATGGATATTGACGAGCTCCTTCAACATTATGCATCTCCCTATTATGACCCGGTAAAAGCTCATGAATATTATATGAGAACCAGAGAACTCAAAGGGCGTCGTTCCACAACGAAGCTTAACGATGAGGGAAAGAAAGTCTGGGCTTATACAAAAAATGAGATTTCTGGTGAGAAGAAAGAAAAGGTAAAAGAAGAACAGGAAAAACGGAAACAAAAAATTGCTGAGCTGAGAGCAAAGGCCAAGGCGACCCGAGAGCAGATCTCGGCTAAATTAAAGGAACTGAATACTCAGCTTACCGAGGAATCTTCATCAAGAAGGAGCAGGGTTGATTCCCGTAAAAAATCCGATTTGGAGGATATTGGGGAGGAAGCTGAAGACCAGAAAGAGCGCATTGACGAAAAGAAAAATGCCGAGATTGAACGCTTGATGGCGATAGAAATTCCTTCCGGATTATCCAAAGAGGAAAGGGCAAAGCGAGTAGCGGAGCGAAATGAGAAAATCGCAAAGCTTCGTGATGATGCCAGCGAGGATAAATCTAAGGTGAGTGAGCAGGCGAAAGCTGAAAAGGAAGAGGTGAGAACTTCCGCAAGTCTTAAGAAGAAGCGAATTACCGAGGACACCAAAGAAGAAAGGGCTGATAATTCTGCGAATGCTAAATCGGAAAGAGAAAAAGTTAGTACAGAGTTAAAGGCTGCCGTTACCGCCGCAAGGGAAGCTTATAAAGGGGCAAAAGAAAATCTTGATGCCACTTATGAAGATCTTTATCAGCAAGAATTTGACAAGATAGCTTCCGAATATAAAGCGGTAAAGAAGAGGAAACGGAGGAAGTAGCAATGGCTTTCGCACAATACTGATAGAAGGAGTGATTTTCAAAATGGAGAAATACGATTTTAGTGGTTGGGCCACTAGAAACGATCTTCTTTGCGCCGATGGCCGTACCATCAAAAGGGATGCGTTTAAGAACCAGAATGGACAAACTGTTCCACTAATTTGGGGACATAATCATTCCGATCCCAATCGTGTACTCGGTCATGGGGTACTGGAAAATCGTGATGAGGGCGTTTATGCCTACTGTAGTTTCAATGACAGTGAATCCGGACAGGCAGCGAAGAAGCTAGTTAAGCACGGAGATGTTCGTTCACTTTCTATTTGTGCCGGTCAGCTTAAACAGGCCGGAGCGAATGTGATGTATGGCGTTATCTATGAACTGAGCCTTGTTCTGGCTGGAGCTAATCCGGGAGCTTTCATTGATTCTGTTATGGCTCACGGTGAGACTTCAGAAGACCGTACCATTATTGGATATGACGAGAATATCATGCTTTATCATTCCGCCGAGGAGGATGACAAATCCGAGGAAAAGAAGACGGAGGAGAAATCCAAATCTAAGGAAGATAAGACTTCTGAAGAAAAAACTGAGGAAGATGACGAGACAATTGAGCAGGTATTTAATACCCTCAACGAAAAGCAGAAAAATGTGGTTTATGCAATGATCGGACAGGCTATTGGGGAAACCGATAAGCCTGAAGATAAAAATGATGACGATTCTAAAGGAGGAAATACCGAGATGAAGCATAATGTGTTTGACAACGATAAGAAAAACGAAACCGGTGGCTTTCTGACGCATTCCGCACAGGAAGACATCATCAAGGTGGCGAAGACCAGCCAGGTTGGTACTTTCCAGACAGCGCTTCAGCTTTATGCGGAGCAGAACGGTCTTCAGCATGATGCTGTCAGCGGCGGATTTGTTCAGACCGGCGACGGAAATGTGACGAGTCTGTTCCCGGAATATCAGGAAGTGCGTCCGGGGGCTCCTGAACTCATTACCAATGACCAGGGCTGGATTACTAATGTGATGAAGAAAGTACATAAGAGCCCGATTTCCAGAATCAGAACCAGCCAGACCGATATTCGCGGTATTGATACACTTCGCGCCAGGGGCTACAAGAAAGGAAAAGAGAAGAAGCAGGCCGGAAATTTCAAGTTGGTACGCAGAACCACCGATCCGCAGACCGTTTATGTGAAGAATGCTCTGCATCGCGATGACATTGTCGATATCACGGATTTCGATTATGTAAAGTATCTGTATGACATCGACCGCCTGATGCTCAATGAAGAGCTGGCTATTGCGATGATGCTGGGGGACGGTCGTGATGATGGTGATGAGGGTAAGATCGATCCGGATAAGATCAGACCTATCTGGACCGATGATGACCTGTATACCATTCATGCAGATTTGGATGTTGCCGCCGCAAAAAAGGAACTTCAGGGTACTAATACCGGCGTGAACTTTGGCGAGAACTATATTTACGCTGAAGCAATGATCAATGCGGTTTTGTATGCAAGAGAGGATTATAAGGGTACTGGCACTCCCGATATGTACATCACTCCTCACATGCTCAATGTAATGCTCCTGGCTCGTGATATGAACGGCCGCCGCATTTATAGCTCTAAATCGGAGCTGGCTTCTGCTCTGAATGTCGGGGAAATCCATACGGCTGAGCAGTTTGAAGGCAAGACCCGTAAGACGGACGACAGCAAGACCAAGAAGCTGCTTGCTATCATCACGAACCTGAACGACTACTCTCTTGGCGCCACGAAGGGCGGCGAAGTTACCCACTTCACACAGTTCGATATCGACTTTAACCAGGAGAAGTCCCTTCTGGAGACAAGATGCTCCGGCGCTCTGACCAGAGTGTACTCTGCAATTGCGATTGAAGAGGACGTAACGGTAAACCCCTAATCGACTTCTCCGTTAGTCCCGAAGATGGAGAAGTCAATCTACTCGGGAAAACAGTAAAATCGTTACAGGAGAATATTGTTATCGGAGAGTCCGAGATTACCGGTACATTGAAGCATGTTACTGGATACACGGGATTCAGCAGTAATACCTCTGAGCAGGAAGGAAACTATCTTGCTTTGAAAGTGGACGCTGATTCGGAAGATGCGGTTGTGACCATCGAACTCGTAGGCGGCACGAAAGGACCGGTTACGCTCGATGACGACATGAACATCGTACTCCTTATTAAGAATAAGGATACTCAGAGCATTAAGGTGACGGTAGACGATGGGAAAGATTCCGCTACGAAGACATATGGACTTACCAGATTGATTTTGGAGACAGAGTAAAGGAGAAAATTCAAAATGGCAAAGTTTTTTGGGAAAATCGGTTATGCAGTATCAAAGGATGTTCGTCCGGGGGTTTGGGATGGGGAAATTACTGAGCGAGAATATTTCGGCGATTTGATTCGGAATACCAGTCGGTATCAGACTTCCGATAAACTCAATGACGATATCAACATTTCCAATGAGATCAGCATCGTGGCCGATCCTTTTGCCTATCAGAATTTTCACGCAATGCGGTACGTCGAGTTCATGGGAGCGAAGTGGAAGATTTCCAGTGTTGAAGTACAGTATCCGCGTCTGATTCTGACGGTAGGAGGTGTATATAATGACTGATCGACGAATCTTGTTTCACAAACTATTGTGCGAGATATTATCCTGCCCGATAGAAGGCGAACAGTGCCGATGTTATTTTCAGCCTCCGGAATCTATTAAGATGAATTACCCCGCCATTGTATATAGCC
>OGQY01002191.1_pt1 | contig 11991 bp, 10 predicted proteins | sample 1553361 | NCBI WGS metagenome assembly OGQY01 (sample SAMEA2579963, study PRJEB22360) | human gut metagenome | reverse complement strand
AAGGTTACCGGCAGTGTCGTGGATAAAGGAATTGGTGATCATGCGGCAGAGGCCTTCCGCGTCAAAGCTGTAGTAGTTCCCTTCGATCAAATACTCGTCTTTCCCAGTTACCTTATCTCCGGCCTCATCGACATAATACAGATTCTCACCGGCTACATTATGGATAAAGGCACTGGTGATCAGGGTGACTTTGCCATCTTTGTCAAGGCTATAGTATCTGCCGTCAACAAGCTGTTCCCTCACTCCGGTCACTTTCATACCGTCTGCGCCGACGTAGCACAGGATATTTTGATCCGCGTCATGGATAAAGGCGTTGACGATCAGTTCCAGGAGGCCGTCTGTGCTGACGTTATAGTAGACATCTCCAATCTGGTATTCTCTTAAGCCAGTCAGCTTATCACCGTTCTCATCCACATAATACAGGTTATTGCCATTCGTATCATGGATAAAAGAATTGGTGATCAGAGTGACCCTGCCGTCTTCAGAAAAACTGTAATATTTGTCTTCAATCGGATATTCTGCCTCACCGGTCACTTTCTCCCCGGCGTCATCCACATAGTACAGATTGTTCCCATCCTCATCATGGATGAAGGCGCTGGTAATCAGACTGCCATGGCCTGCTGCATCAAAATTGTAATATTTGCCGTCGATCTGCTGCTCCCTCACGTCGATGGTGAGAATGCTGTCCTCGTTTACCCACATATCGTCGATCCAGACATTCTTTACCGTCTCGCTCATGGACGTTTCATCTGCGGAGAGCAGACGGCAGCTGATCCTGTTGTCCGTACCTGTTACAAAGCAGTAGTACCTGCGGTCTGGCTTTTTGCCAATTCCGGCGACTTCTCCTTCTTTGCCCGAATACTTTGTTACAGGAGTCCCATCGTCCAGTTTATCCTCAAAAAATTCATCTTCGATCGCAGTCCAGTAACCTTCTCCGTCAAAATGGCCGTAAAATCCGGCGACTAGCTTTGTGGCATTCACAATCATGCGGCCTTTGCCGTCCACATAGCGGAAGTTTCCGCTTTTTTCTATCCACTGACGTACTGCCAGATCACCATTCTCGTCGAAATAATACGTATGTTCGCTGTCTGACTCAAACTGCTCCCTTACTTTCTCTCCGGCCTCGTCGAGATAACATAAGATTGTCCCATCTTCCGTCCGTATGAAGGTATTGACAGACCGGGAAGAATGGCCTTCTCCAGTAAAGTTGTAGTACTTGTCTCCGATCAGCTGGTTTTCCTTGTCAACAGTCAAATAGCCGTCTGCATCGATCCACAGATCCACAACCCAGGTGTCGGTTACGGCTTCTGCGCCGGATATGCCTTCAGCTGGTATCAGGCTGCAGAGTATTCCGTCCTCCGTTGTCTGGAAACAGTAGTACTTCTGGATGTCATCCTTCTTCTTTCCTGATACCCCTCCATCTTCACCCGAATACTTTATCACACTGGTACCGTCATCCAGTTGGGATTCAAAAAATGTATTGGGCACGGGAGTCCAATACCCCATATCATCAAAGTTGCCGTAAAACTTACCTGCTTCCTTTCCCTCTTTGTTCCTGATCACTTTTCCTTTGTTATTGACAAAACGGAAGTGTCCGTCTTCTGTCTCCAGCCATTTACTCTTGACCATCACACCATTACCGTCTACATAGATAATGAAAGATTCGCCGTCCTTTTCCACCTCTATGTATTGTTTTTTCAGCATGGTTTCTTCTTGAGTAGTCTCATCCACCACATAATAGCGATCGTCCCTGCAGATGCAGCTGTCGAGTTCTACATACCAGGAATCAGGATCCACTGCCATTACGGCTGCCAGTCTGTTTGCTTCTTCCAGGCCCTTGGGAGTTTCCGGCTCATTGTAGGTAGTGCTCTCATCTGTGCCCTCAGATTCCTCTGCGGCTCCTGTCTCTCCGTTCTCCTCTGACTCGTCAGTGGCTTCCGATCCGTCTGCTGCCTGACTCTCATCAGCTTCTTCGCCATTATTGGTTTCCTCGGATTCGTCAGAATTAATCCCGTCATCGTTTTCCTTTGATTCCTCGGAAGCAATCCCATCGTCGCCCTTCCCGGATTCGTCATCGGCTCTGCTTTCATCCGCATCTTCAGCAGACATAGTTCCTTCAGTGTCACTTTTCTCTGTATCAGATGCAGCATTCTCCTTCCAGGATGAATTTTCTTCCTCTTTTGCAGTATCGGCCTCCTTTGCATATGCAGCTGCCGCATGGTTAACAGGATTCCCGGCCACTGTGCTGCAAGTCATCATGAAAGCTGATGCTACTGCAATCACCCGCTTTGCATTTCCCCTTATCAGTTTAGTTTTTTTCATTGAATTACCTCCTGCACTTAAATTTGCGTGATACATTATTATAACAAATTGGCGAGGGCATTTGGCTGCATCCTAAAATGTTTGGGAAATAGCAGTTTCCATATTGACAGGATATCTGTTATAATTCTATTAAGTTTTATCTCCCCAAAATTCCATGCTGGTCCCCACTGCCCGGACTGGCTGTTTTCCTGTTTATTAGAAAAGACTGGAGCTGTGACAATGACAGAAGCCGAAAAGAGATACACAATAGAAAAGGTTTTTAAGACAAGCGGGTGCTCTCCCAACCCCGAGACGATTGATCAGATGGTAAAGCTTGCCCGGGAAGTGCATTTTCCGGCCGGTGCAGCCATACAGGAGATTGGCGTGGAGCAGAAGTACCTCTATTTGATTACAGAAGGGATTGCAAGAAGCTATTATATCGACAGCGAGGGCAACGATATAACAAAAATGTTTATTCGGGAAGAGGAATTTGCGGTAGGGGAAAGCCTTTTTTTGCCGGAGAGTCTGGATGTTTTTGAGGCGTTGGAGAACTTAAAAAGCCTTCGCTTTGAAGCAAAAAAAATGAAGGAAATCATTTACTCTGACAAGGCGGCCCTGGTGAGTTACGCAGGAATGCTGGAACAGACCGTTATATACAAGATGCGCCGCGAATACAGCCTGCAGAATATGCAGGCGATGGAACGGTATCTTCAGTTTCGGGAAGATTACAGAGATCTTTTAGAGCGGGTTCCCCAAAATGTGATCGCGTCTTATCTTGGAATAAAAAAGGAATCCATAAGCAGACTGCGCCGTAATCTCAGGGATAACGGCTGAGGCTGTTTTAACATTTGTTAATGCCAAAATCCTCCGTTTAGAATAGAATTTCTGTCAGATAAGATGGAAACGGAGGAAATTGGAATGACCTATAACAATCAAAAAGCCTGGAAAGAGATTGAGAAATTTTTACCGCCGGAATATCATTTTCGAGGGGAGTATCAGCCGGCTGAGGAGCTGTGGAACTGGAAAGGAAATAAGGTCCATCTGGATACGTTTCGTAATCCGGATGCGGAGGCGAAAATGATCTGTTTTCATGGAGTCGGAACAAACGGGAGGCAGATTTCTCTGATCATCGGGGGTCCGCTGGCAAAAGAGGGGTTTGAGACGATATCCGTGGATATGCCAACTTACGGGGTGACAGAGGTCAACCCCAAAATGCGGATTACCTATGCAGACTGGGTGCAGTGCGGAAGCGATCTGGTCGAGGAAGAACTGAAAAAGGATGACCGCCCTGTCTTTCTGTACGGGTTATCAGCAGGAGGCATGGAAACTTACCATATAGCAGCGAAAAACGGCAGGGTAAGAGGCATTATTGGAATGACATTCCTTGACCAGCGCCAAAAGCCGGTTCAGATCACTACAGCCAGTAACCCCTTTTGGGGGCATGCGGGAGCAATGCTTGCAAAGCTGGCCTGTGCGGCCGGTTTCTCCGGATTCAGAATCAAAATGAGTATCCCGTCAAAGATGAAGGCCCTTGTCAATGACAGAAAATGCCTAGATATTATGATGGCGGACAGAACTTCGGCAGGGAACCGGGTAACAATGGAATTTCTGAACAGTTATATAACGTATAAACCGGAGGTGGAGCCGAAAGACTTCTCAGTTTGTCCGATTCTTCTGACTCAGCCGGAAAAGGACGGTTGGACGCCGCAGTTCTTAAGTGACGATTTTCTTAATCAGATTGAGAAGGTACCGGTGACAAATCAGTGCTTCAGAATGGATCCCATTATCCGATCGAGAAAGAAGCACTGTCCGATTTACAAACATCTGTTTTGAGTTTTCTGAGGGACCAGTTGGCAATGGTATAAGGCAAAGCCGGCAAAAGCCGGAGGAAGAGTCAGAGCGTATCCGTGTAAGGCTTTTCTGCCTCCTCCAATGCTTTCAGCAGCGCGGCTGTGGATTTTTCCATGGCGTCAAACTGTTCCCTCTGTTCCTGACCGCCGGCCCTGTTGTTCCGGTTTTCAAGCTCCTCCCAGAGACTGGAGGGCGGTGTAAAGTCCGTCCGTCCCGGGGTGACGTGGAAAGTCTCAGGAAACAGCCGGTTAAGCTCTGCTGCGATAAAGGAAGCAAAGAGATATGCCCCATACTCGTTGGTGTGGGTGTAATCCCCGGGATGGAAGTATCCGCAGGAGCGTTCCATCCCGGTTTTTTTATAAAATTGTACCGAAAATTCATGTAAGTCAATGACCGGGGGATTCGTGGCGGGCGCCGCCACGTCCTTTACCGCCTGAGCGTGTTCGGCCAGAAGCTCGTGGTAGGTGCCGTCCGCATTCCAGATGTTGCGTCCCAGAGAGGTTGCCAGCACCGGAATTCCGCCCAGGGCCCGGACTTCTTCCACGTATCTTCGCAGATTGACGGGGTATTCCCTGTGGGCCAGCAGATGGGGAAGCTTCTGGTCATTATGGCCGAACTGGAACAGGCAGAAGTCACCCGGACGGAGAAATCGCTTTACGATGTCCATATGGCCTTCCTGGCGGAAGGTTTCGGTCGTCAGCCCGCAGTGCGCCTGGTTTTCCACGGCTGTTCTGCCTTCTAGGAACGCCGGAAGCGCCTGGCCCCAGGAGGCATAGCAGGCTCCCGGAAGATAAGGGATTTCCGCGGCCTGGTCTGTGACTGTGGAATCCCCGCAGAGATAGACCGTCGTCACAGGGCCGGCCGTTTCTGCATGGCAGCCGTCGATCTTAACAGCACCGGGCGTGGGGGTGCAGAGCGTGACGAAGAGGTGTTCTGCAGGATAATACTCTTCGTGATAGCGCGGAATAATCCCGGCTATGGACTGGTAAAAGGTACGCTCGTACCGTTCCCCCTTCTTTAAGGAGATGATATCCCGCAAAAGTTTTCTTCCGGTGAAGAGAAAAATCTGCTCTGCCTCTTCCACGGCGGTCAGCGAAATATGTATGGCGTACAGTCCGCAGGGCACCCGGTCCGAATAATAGCTGACGGGAGTCATACTGCCCGCGACGCCGTCGGCCAGAGAGGAGAGCTCTCTGTCAAAGCCGTCAGACAGTTCCGGTATGGCGAGCCGTTCCGAATCCTCCGGAAGACGGCCTGTGTCCGTGCTGTGGGTAAATGGCTGAAACTGAATCTGCATCTTAAAATTCCTCCTTCTGTCCGGACATCCCGGACGGTCCCCGCAGACCGGTGATGTAGGCGCTGGGCGCCATCCCGGTCTTTTTCTTGAAAAGCTGGGAAAAATACTGTGGATTGTTGCCGAAGCCGACCCGCTCGGCAATGTCCGAAATCCGGTCCATTCCATCGGTTTCGATATATTCCTTTGCCTTTTGAATCCGCTCATTGGTCAGGTAATCAGAAAAGCGTATTCCAGTCTCCTTCTGGAATTTTCTGGATACATAATCCACATTCATGTACAAATGCTGTTCGGCAATGTACTTTAGCGTCAGATTGGGATTCTCCAGATTTTCCTTGATATACGTAAAAATCTGCCGCGTCATGCTGCTGACGGTCTCCGTTCTGGAGCCGCTTTCCACCACTTCTGTAAGCTTTTGAAAGACGGATTCCTTCAGCGCGGAAAGATCCGTCTCCCCCTCGGCCTGCATCAGCCACTCCGTGAGGCCGGAGCCGGAGATATTCGGATTGCCGAGGGTGATTTTTAAAAACATACTGCCGGACAGCTATTTGAGGAACCGGATGTCCATGATATCGGAGATCAGCTCCATAAGCCCGCTCATGGCGGCAGCATCCCCTTCGGAAATGGCGCGGCAGTAGTTTTCCGTCTCCTGGGTGATTGCGGTATAGTTGCAGGTACATAAGGCGTGATCGTTATTTACGAAGTAAAAGGTGCTGAATCTGCGGATTTTTTCGAGCACAATGGAGAACAGGCCTTTTAAATCGGAGTACGTCTCCATATGAAGCTCCAGGCTGGTGTGCTGGCCTTCCAGGCTGACGCTGTCAAGCTTTGCCTCCAGCTGGTCGAAGTCAAAGGAAATATCCTGACAGAAGATCAGGAAGGTGTTTCTCACGTAGATTCCGTAGATGCTGACCTGCGGAAGGGAATTCCGGGCAAACGCATTTAAGAGTCCCAGAAATTCTTCCAGATTTTCCTGTTCCAGATAGTAAATGTAAAACAGGCGGTAGGGGGTAAAGTAAAAGTCCATGTAAGGTTCATAGGTCGGAATGATCTCCTCCAGCGGCTTTTCCAGATAGAGGGCGTCGTTGATGATACTGGAGACCACATTGTGGCGGATGCTGTCCGCCTGACTGAACTGGGAGTCCAGAATCCTGCGCGCCTGGCGTTTGGCGTAGCAGTCACTGACACTTTCTTTTACGGCGTCAATGATCTGCTGTTCATTGCAGGGCTTTAAAAGATAGTGGCGGACTCCGTATTTCATGGCCTGCTTGGCGTATTCAAATTCCCCGTAGCCGGAGAGAAGGATGAACTGCGTGTCAAGATCCGTCTCGCAGATCCGGCCGATCAGCTCCAGTCCGTTCATGCCGGGCATACGGATATCCGTGATAACCAGATCCGGCGATTCATCTAAGATCATGTCGTACGCTTCGATTCCGTTGGAGCAGAGACCGGCCAGTTCAATCCCGTACTGGCTCCAGTCTATGATTGTGGATATGGTTTCCCGGATGATGCGCTCATCGTCTGCAATGATCAGTTTCAGCATAGTATCAGTTCTCCTTGACTTGAAATGGAATATGGATATCGGCGGTGGCACAGTCGTCTTCATTGTTAAGTTCCAGACCGTATGCGTCGCCAAACAGCAGGCGGATGCGCTGGTCAATGTTCATGAGACCGATGCCGAAGCCGTTCGGCTGTTTTTCCCGGCTTTTTAATTTTTCGAGAAGATGATCCTCGAAAACAGAACCGTTGTTTTTTACCCGGATTAACACCTGATCGCTCTCGTGGCGCACCAGAAGCTCTATGTGACAGGTTTCCGTCATCTCCTCCATGCCGTAGCGGATGGCGTTTTCTATAAGCGGCTGTATGGTGAGCGGAGGCATCAGGATATGATGCAGATCGTCATCCACCAGGGAGAGAAAGTCCAAGCGGTCCTCGAACCGTATTTTCTGTATGGTAATGTAGGCGCGCACCAGTTCCAGCTCATAGTCCAGCTCCACCAGGGACTCGTGATTGCTGAGTGTGGAGCGGAGCAGTGTCCCCAGCGATTCCGCCATCATGGATATTTCCGCATTTTTGGACGCCTTTGCCCTCCAGTTAATGGATTCCAGCGTGTTATAGAGGAAATGAGGGTTGATCTGGGCCTCCAGCGCCTTGATCTGGGCCTCCTTGCGCAGCAGTTCATTTTTGTAATTGGTGTCCACCAGAGTTCGTATCCGGGTTGCCATCCGGTCAAAACGCTGATGGAGACGTCCGATCTCATCATTACGGGTACTGTAATCGTAGGCGGACTGCTCCAGCGTGAGTTCATTCTTACTGAAGACGTCCATCTTGACGATCAGAGCGTTGAAATGGCGCAGGATAGAGTAAATCAGCCACTGGGTCAAAACGAGGGCAGTCAGAATGCCGAGTACCATGATGCCGAGAATGATCTTCGCCGAACGTCCGATGGAGTGGATGATGGAGTCAAACGGAATCAGGCTGATATAGCGCCAGTCGTAATAAGGAATCTTACTGCTGACTGCGAAATAGGTGTGATTGTCCGCCTGCAGCGTCTGGTAGGTATCATCCTCCAGCAGGAGCGTCCGGTTTACCAGGTCTTTGGAGAGCCCGGAGGAGGCGTAGATGGTATCCGGGCCGTCTGCCAGGATGTAGTATCCGGTATCGAAGGTCTGAAAAGAACGGTTGATGGTGTTAATCAGTCTGTCGGTATCCACATAGATCAGGAGCCTTCCGATGGTGGAAAAATCGAGGCCTTCGATTTTCCTGATATTTCTCCCCAGAAAAAGGCCGGAAGTGCTGCCGCCTCCTGTGGTCCAGCTGACCGCACCGTCTCCCAGCTCCGCGTTTTGCAGGGCATGATCGATAAATTCCCGGTCAGTCTTTTCGTAGGCGGCCCAGTTGGTTGCGTTGGAAAAGTTGTCGTTAAACAGGACGATATAGGAGACTCCGTTCTGACGGAAGGTCTCATAATAGGATGAAAGGGCGGTGTTAATGCTTCTGTTGGCATTGGAGCGGACCACGGCATCCTCCGACTCATGGATCGCAGAGAGGGAAGTCTGAATCGACGATGTCGACAGGATAATGGACGACAGGCGCTCCACATCCTTTAAATTTGTAGAAATGGTATTTGCTGAAAAACTCAGATTACCTGCGATGGACCGGTACAGCAGTTCGTTGTAGGTCTTTGAAAGTATGGTAAAGCCGATGAAGGAAAACAGCAGGAGGGAGACCACGTTTAACAGCACAATAAAGAAAATCTTCCATCTCAGGGAGAGGTTTTTGAATAAGGTAAGGAACTTTATTTGAATGGCTTCTGCACGCTTTTTCATGGAAATTGCCCTGCTTCTTTCTATATTAAGGATTCTGTTGAACCGGAAAAACATGGTTACAAATGGTACATGGCCAGTATATAATAATTGGGCTGCAAACTCAAGATTTCAGAGAGGAAAGTCGGTTTTTTCTAAAAGGAAGTCGGTTTTATTTATACCGGTATCGGAAGAAACCGGTTTATAATAAGCTTACAAACGAAACGGAAGAACAACGCCGTTTAAAGAAAAGAATTGAGACAGGAGGATATGAAAATGAAAAAGAAACTTGCAGTAGTCCTGGCCGCTTCCATGGCGGCGGTATCCCTGGCGGCCTGCGGCGGAAAGCGGAAGCACAACGGGAGCTGATTCCCAGACAACCGCAGGTGCGGCGGCTGAAAATACGACGGCAGCGGCTTCCGGCGATGCGTCCTTAACGGTGGCCTGGTGGGGCAACCAGACGAGAAATGAGAGAACACAGGCTGCGCTTGACAAATATTCAGAACTGAATCCGGGTGTGGCATTCGACGGTCAGTTCTCCGAGTGGTCGGATTACTGGAACAAGCTGGCGACCGCGGCAGCAGGCCATTCGCTTCCCGACGTCATTCAGATGGATTACGCTTACTTAGACCAGTACGTTACCAATAACCTTCTGGTTGATCTGACTCCTTATATCGAAGATGGAACCCTGAACGTGGACAACTGCAGCCAGGATATCATAAATTCCGGTTCGGTTGACGGAAAGGTCTACTCCATCGCAATCGGAATCAATGCTCCGGCCATGGTCTATAACAAGACGATCACCGACCAGGCGGGAGTGGAAATTAAAGACAATATGACGCTGGATGAATTTGTAGCGGTCAGCAAGGAAATCTACGAAAAGACCGGCTGCAAGACCAACATGGCTTACGGTGTATCCCAGGAAATCTTACAGGCCATGATCCGCGGCTATGACGGCCATGTGCTCTTTGACGAAGGAAAACTGGGCGTAGACAGCGCTGACGAATTCGTTCCATTTTATAAGGTATATGAGGATGGCGTAAAGGAAGGCTGGTACATTGAACCGAGCGTATTCGCAGAACTGACACCGGGTTCCATCGAGCAGGATCCCCTGATCTACGGCTCCAGCCCGGAAACCATGTCATGGGTGGCGTTCTGCTGGTCAAACCAGTATGCGGCGTTTACCAATGCGGCTCCGGAAGATATGGAATTAGACTTAACCACATGGCCCTCCAAAGATCCGAAAAAGTCCAACTTCTTAAAACCGTCCCAGCTCTTCTCCGTATCCGTGGATTCCAAGGACCCGGTTACCGGTGCTAAGATTATTGATTACTGGACCAATTCCATGGACTGCAACGAGATTCTTCTGGCAGAGAGAGGCGTGCCGATCTCTTCCAAGGTTGCCGAGGAACTGGCTCCGTCTCTGACAGAGAGTGATCAGAAGGTTATCAGCTTCATCAACGATGTGGTGACACCGAATTCTTCCCAGATCAACCCTCCGTATCCCAACGGAAGCGCAGAGGTATCCGACTTAATCAATAAGCTGGGTGAGAAGGTATGCTACGGCGAACTGACTGCGGAGGAAGCGGCAGAGCAGCTTTATACCGAGGGAAATAAGATCATGGCAGAAAAAGCCAAATAAACGGCTGTTAATTGAAAACATTTTGAGGGTGTCCCCATTTCGATAAAATCTGACATATGGGGCGCCCTTTTTTCAGGAATCAGGAATTTCTGATCAAGGGAAAAAGGAGCAGATCTATGAAAATGCTGAAAAAAGCTATGAATAATGAGCGCACGGCGGGAATGATCTTTACCATGCCGTTTACCATCGGATTCCTGCTGTTTATGATAGTGCCGATGGGAATTTCACTGTACTATTCCTTCTGCAGCTATGATATATTGTCTCCGCCTGTCTTCACGGGCCTGCAGAATTTCAAGACTATGTTTGCGGATGAGACATTCTATAAATCTATTAAGGTCACCTTCTTCTTTGCGTTTGTGTCTGTACCGCTGCGTCTTTTATTTGCGCTGATTGTGGCGATGCTGCTGCTGAAGAGCACGAAGCTGACCGGTTTTTACCGCGCGGCCTATTACCTTCCATCCATCATCGGCGTTCCGTTGCGGTCGCTATTCTGTGGAAGCGTATGTTTGCCACGGACGGCGTGATCAACAAGCTGCTTCAGGCGGTTGGAATTAACTGTACCATGTCCTGGCTGGGCAACACGAAGACGGCGATCTGGGTGTTAATTATCCTGGCGGTATGGCAGTTCGGTTCCTCCATGCTGATTTTCTTATCCTCGTTAAAACAGATTCCGCAGTCTCTGTACGAGGCGGCCAATGTGGATGGGGCTAACGGCATTTCCAAATTCTTCCGGATTACGCTGCCGCTTCTGACACCGACAATTTTCTTCAACCTGGTCATGCAGATGATCAACGGCTTCCTGGCCTTTACGCAGAGCTATATCATCACCCAGGGAAAACCGATGAATTCCACCCTTTTTTACACGGTGTATATGTACCAGCAGTCCTTTGAGTTCTATAACACCGGATACGGCGCGGCGCTGGCGTGGGTGATGCTGGCCATTATCGGACTGATCACGCTGTTTCTGTTTGCGACAAAGAGATTCTGGGTGTACGAAGGAGGGCTTTAATTATGAAGGCAAAGAAAAGAATTCGCGATATCGTATACCATGTCATCGTGTTCGGCATTGGCATTCTCATGATTTATCCGCTGATCTGGATGTTCATGAGTTCTTTTAAGGAGACGAAAACCATCTTCCAGACGGCCGGGAGCCTGATCCCCAATCCGTTTACGCTGGATAATTACATAAACGGACTGAAGGGCTTTGCAAAGGTGCCGTTTCTGGTATTCTTTAAAAATTCCCTGTTTATCTCCGTAATCGCCACGATTGGAACCGTAATTTCATCTGCGGTGGTGGCGTATGGATTCGCACGATTTGAATTCCGGGGAAAGAAAATACTGTTTGCGGCGATGCTGCTCTCCATGATGCTTCCGGCACAGGTTTTAATGATCCCGCAGTACCTCTGGTACCAGAAGCTTGGCTGGGTGGGAAGCTACTTACCGCTGATTGTGCCGTACTTCTTTGCAATCCAGGGATTTTTCGTCTACCTGATGACCAACTTTATCGACGGTATTCCGAAGGAGCTGGACGAGGCGGCCAAGATTGACGGCTGTTCCTATCCACAGATATTTGCAAGGGTAATCCTTCCGTTAATTAC
>OGQY01002174.1_pt1 | contig 12105 bp, 8 predicted proteins | sample 1553361 | NCBI WGS metagenome assembly OGQY01 (sample SAMEA2579963, study PRJEB22360) | human gut metagenome | reverse complement strand
AACAGTTCGTTCCTTAAGATCGGTTGTAAAGTTTTTAAGCCCTTTCTCGAACTTGATATTGTTCTTCACCTTTCGTTCGCAGTTGGCACATTCCATCTGTGCCACTTTGAAAACGACAGTACGGAAGTCTTTTGCCATAACGGCCGTCACCGAGAGCAAAGCCACCACCAGGGTAGCAATCATTTTTTTAGTCTTCATAAATGTAAGTATTAGTATTGATAAATTCTGTGATCTGTCACTTTTTATTCTTAATCTCTCGCCAGATTGAACCTGACTCCGATATATCCTTTCGCTCCATGAACCGGCCCCCATATCATGGTCGAGTCAAAACGGTCGCCCCAAGGATCGGCAGCATCGATAATCGGATTCTTCTGTTTAAAATTAGTCAGGTTTTCGCCCCCGATGTATATCGACCAGCGGCGGAAGTAGCGTGTCACTTGGGCGCTGAGTTGGCTGAAGCCTTTGTAGCGTGCATCCCACGAAGAGGTTCCGTCGGCAAGTGTGTACGGATTGGGCATACGTCCTCCCCCGTTCATCTGCCATGTGGCATCAAACTGCCACAAACCCAGCGGAGTCTGATAAGAGGCAGTGACGAGGCCTTTATATTTTCCCGTCAGGGGCTTCTCTATCAATTGATGATTATAGGTAGTCTTGGCGTCTGTCCAGCGATATGCGGCAGTCAGCGAGAATCCCTGAAAGAAGGGATAAGTGGCCTCCACCTGAAATACCTGCGAGTACGAGCGTCCGTCGAGATTGTAAAAGGCCACCTCGTGCGGATTCGTATCCATATCGACAACGACCTGTTTCAGGAAGTCGGTGTAATAGTATTCCAGGTTCAGGTTCAGCGTCTTCCCGAAAAGCGGGATATATCCCGATATGCTTGCTCCATAATTCCAAGCCTCTTCCTGATCGAGATGATCGGCGATGCTCACCTTGCGGCTGCTTGCCATCAGATAATTATTCTCGGCAAGCACATGGTTGGTGCGATATCCCTTTCCGGCGGAAAGACGGAAATGAACAAAGTCATTGGGGTTGTACTTAATGTGCGCACGCGGAGTCACAAAGAATCCGTACTCACTGCTATGGTCGCCACGAAGTCCGGCCATCAACACGAACTTATTATCCAGGTTGAAGGTATACTGTGCGTAGGCTCCGCCCACCGATTCACGTGCAAAAGCTTTCGTCAACGGTGTTTCAGCGTTATTGGTCAGTCGGTAATGCTGGTCGTATCCGTCATAATTATAGCTGAAGCCTGCAGATAGATTGTGCTCTTTCGTAAATTCGGTTTCGAACATAAGTGAAGCATAGGCGTTGGATTGGTCGACGTTATAGATCTTCCGTCCATAAAGTGCATCTTGATTGTGCAACGTACCGGACAGAATCAGTGCAAGATTGGTATTCTTCTCCTTATTAAATATATAGGCATTCTTGGTAAAGGCCTCGTAGCGCCGGGTGTCGATGTCTATTTCATACCGATCGGCTGCCGGCACGCCGCTATGACTCACCTGACCGCCTTTTCTGCTTTCGTCCAATGCCTTGATGCCTGCCTGAAACACATAATGATCCCCCATATATGCCCAGCGATTCCAGAAGTTATACTGCTCTATCCGGGGAATATCGGCAAAGCCGTCATCATTGCCGTCGTGTGCCTTTGTTTCATTCTCGTAATGCGCCAGCAATGAAGTACTCCACCGCTTGGACAGTTTCACGGTGGCGTCTGCATTCGCTTCATAACGATTGGTAGTACTGGCAAAAAGGTTGGCCGAAACCCAATCGGCCTCAGGCAACTGTGGCTTCTTAAACTCAACATTGATCTGTCCCGTAAGGGCCTCGTAACCGTTTTTTACTGACGAGATTCCCTTTGAAACCTGTATGCTATGCATCCAGGGACCGGGCACATAACCCAACCCATAAGGAGAAGCAGCACCACGATAGTTCGGGATATTCTCGGTCAGCATCTGCACATAGGTTCCGGAAAGCCCGAGCAACTTGATCTGTTTCGCTCCCGTTGCAGCATCCGAATAGCTGACGTCTACCGACGGATTGGTAACAAAACTTTCACCGAGATTGCAACATGCCGCACGACAGAGCTCGTCGCTGGTAATGATCTCTTCGTTCATCACACTGCTGCGCAACTTCAGCGTACTCAACTTACGGCTGACAATCTGCACTTCACTCAGTTCCATTCCTTCGCGCAGCACCACGTCCAGAACGGCTTTCTTATCGTTCACTTGTATGGTGTCGTTTTCGTAACCTATAAAACTTACGATCAGATGATTGGATTTGTCGGGTTTAGATATGGAAAAAGTACCGTCCTCACGAGTGGCTACCCCACCGGAAATGTTTTTCCAGAAAACGTTGGCGCCTATAATCGGTTCGCCTGCCTGATCTTTCACCGTACCGCTCACTTGCGCCTGTACGGTCAGACTGCCGAGAAGCAGTCCGGTCAATAACATGTATTTCATTAAATTTCTTCGTTTGTCTTTTTTATTCGGTTTATATTCAATAAGAAACAGATAGGATTCACCGTAGACTGCACAGGGTGACACAAGTTACCCGGCTCCAACAATCTACGGAATCAATCCTTAAACGGTGAAAGCCAGTGCAATCTGCGATGCAATCCAAACAATAAAAATCGAAGAAACTAAATAAGCAAAGTAGAATAAAGAGCCAGATAATGCCGGGAACTTGTCTTGGGTGGCGGTATCACATAAGGAGGATCCAACACCTCATCGCGGAAAAGAGCGCATAGCAAGTCCGATACCTGGTCACAAAGCAACAAGCTGACAGGAGCAGGAACAGAGGATTCGAATGCCTGCTTTACCAGATCAAGCTTATAGATGGTCGCCGTACATCCCTCGCCCCGGCATGATTTATGGAACTCAAAGTCAAACTTACCACAGAAGCCGCATTTGTCGGCACAGCAACAATTGGCCGTTTCACAACCACTGCAACAATATTGGGCAACAGAGACTCCCGCTCCTACATATACTATAAGGAGAGAAAGAATAACGGCAAGTATATAGCGGAATCTCTTCATAACGGTTGCAAAGATAAGCAGATTTAACCAGCCTGCCACATTCTTTTTTCTTTTTTTATGCTGTCGATTCACTAATATGAACTATATTTGTCGATAGTGAACGATTATATAAATGTTGAATTTAAAGAAGAACCCCTTATGAAAAAACAATATGTCAGCCTGCTTGCGATAATACTTGCTACAAGTGGCTTTTTATTTTCTTGCGGTGACAAGATGAACAAGAATACCGGTGCACTGGAATTCGACAGTATACAGGTAAACGAAACAGCACATCTCTTCGGAGATACCGCAAAACCGGCATGTAATCTGACCATCAATTTTGCCTATCCGGTGAAGTCGACGGACAATAAACTGAAAGACAGCCTGAACAGCTACTTTATAGCCGCCTGCTTCGGTGAAGGATATATCGGAGAGAAACCGGCGCAGGTGGTCAAGGAGTACACCGAACATTACGTAAAAGAATATCGCACAGACCTCGAACCGATGTATGCCGAAGACGAAAAGAACAAAGAGAGTGAAGGCTCCATCGGTGCATGGTACTCATACTATAAAGGGATAGAAAGCCACGTGCAACTTTATTATAAGAATCTGTTGGTCTATCGCATTAACTACAATGAATATACCGGAGGCGCACACGGCATTTACATGACAACTTTCCTGAATATGGACCTGATAAACCTGCGTCCGCTGAAGCTGGATGATATTTTCACTGGTGATTATAAGGAAGCACTGACCGACTTGCTGTGGAATCAGTTGATGGCGGACAAGAAAGTGACAACGCACGAAGCACTCGAAGATATGGGTTACGGCTCTACCGGAGATATTGCCCCGACGGAAAACTTCTATCTGGACAAAGACGGCATCACCTTTTATTATAATGTATATGATATCACCCCGTATGCCATGGGACCGGTAGAAATTAAGATTCCATACGAAATGATGGAACACATGCTGGGCAGCAACCCGATCATCGGAGAGATGAAATCAAAATAATCTAACTTTATTATTAAAATACAGATATATTACAACCTTATGAATACAACAGAACAAACTTCCTCCCTCCCCTCTGCCGGAGGGGAAAACGGAGTGAAGCTTCTTCTTAAATACTTTCCCGACTTGACGGAAGAGCAACGCAAACAGTTTGCTGCTCTATACGACCTCTACATCGACTGGAATGCGAAAATCAACGTTATCTCCCGCAAAGATATCGAGAATTTATACGAACATCACGTACTTCATTCGTTGGGTATTGCCAAAATCATCCAGTTCCGTCCCGGCACAAGCATTATGGACTTGGGTACGGGCGGAGGTTTCCCCGGCATTCCTCTGGCAATCTTGTTTCCGGAAACAAAATTTCATCTGGTTGACAGTATCGGCAAGAAAGTGCGCGTAGCAACCGAAGTAGCCAATGCAATCGGACTGAAAAACGTAACTTTCCGCCATGCCCGTGCCGAAGAAGAAAAACAACTGTTCGACTTTGTTGTCAGCCGTGCCGTAATGCCTCTGGCAGATCTGATTAAGATTATCAAAAAGAATATTTCTCCTAAACAGCAGAACGCATTGCCCAACGGGTTGATCTGCCTCAAAGGCGGTGAGCTGGAGCATGAGACAATGCCGTTCAAGCACAAAACTGTGATTCAAAGTCTGAGCGACAGTTTCGAGGAAGATTTCTTTGAAACAAAGAAGGTGGTATACGTTCCCATTTAACAGAATATCCGTTCTGATTTAATATAAATCATAGAGAACCATGAAAATAAAAAGATTTGAGTTTAATATGTTTCCCGTAAATTGCTACGTATTATGGGATGACACGAAAGAAGCAGTCGTGATTGACCCCGGCTGCTTTTACGAAGAGGAAAAGCAAGCCTTGAAGAAATTCATTCTTACCAACGAACTGAATGTAAAGCATTTGCTGAATACTCACTTACATCTGGACCATATCTTCGGCAATCCGTTCATGCTGAAAGAATTTGGTCTGTCGGCCGAAGCCAACAAGGCGGACGAATACTGGATTGATGAAGCGCCGAAACAAAGCCGTATGTTCGGATTCCAGTTGCAGGAGAAGCCGGTTCCGCTAGGCAAGTATCTGCACGACGGTGATAGTATCACTTTCGGACATACAACTCTGGAAGCGATACACGTGCCCGGTCATTCACCCGGCAGTCTGGTGTATTATTGTAAAGAAGACAACTGTATGTTCTCCGGCGATGTCCTGTTTCAAGGCAGTATCGGCCGTGCCGACCTCACAGGCGGTAACTTCGACGAGTTGATAGAGCATATTTGCAGCCGTCTTTTTGTCCTCCCCAACGAAACAGTCGTTTACCCGGGACACGGTGCCCCCACGACTATCGGAATGGAGAAAGCTGAGAACCCATTTTTTAGATAAAACAAAATCCTCCTATTAATATGAAAACCGATTTGTTAGCTAGCCGTCACATCGGCATCAATGAAGAAGACACAGCTGTGATGCTCCGCAAAATAGGCGTAGACTCACTGGATGAACTGATCAACAAAACCATCCCTGCCAACATCCGACTGAAGGAACCGCTGGCACTGGCCAAGCCGTTGACGGAATACGAATTTGGAAAACACATTGCCGACCTGGCAAGTAAAAACAAACTGTATACGACATACATCGGATTGGGGTGGTATAATACGATTACTCCTGCCGTTATCCAACGGAATGTATTCGAAAATCCCGTATGGTATACTTCTTACACGCCTTATCAGACAGAAGTGTCGCAAGGAAGACTGGAAGCGTTGATGAATTTCCAGACTGCCGTCTGTGACCTCACCGCTATGCCGCTCGCCAACTGCTCACTGCTGGATGAAGCGACTGCCGCCGCCGAAGCCGTAAGCATGATGTATGCCTTACGCTCCCGCGCGCAACAGAAAGCCAATGCGAACGTAGTCTTCGTAGACGAGAATATTTTTCCGCAGACATTAGCTGTCATGACTACACGTGCCGTACCTCAAGGCATCGAGCTGCGTGTAGGTAAATATAAAGAATTTGAACCTTCACAGGAAGTATTTGCCTGCGTATTGCAATATCCCAATTCGAATGGCAGCGTAGAAGATTACACAGAGTTTACGGAAAAGGCTCATGCGGCAGATTGTAAAGTTGCCGTTGCCGCCGACATCCTAAGTCTTGCCTTGCTGACACCTCCGGGAGAATGGGGAGCGGATGTCGTATTCGGTAGCAGCCAGCGCTTCGGTATCCCGATGTTCTACGGTGGTCCGTCCGCTGCATTCTTCGCCACGAAAGACGAATACAAGCGTTCCATCCCCGGACGTATCATCGGCATTTCCAAAGATGCCTATGGACACACGGCTTACCGCTTGGCTTTGCAAACACGCGAACAACATATCAAACGTGAAAAGGCAACCTCCAATATCTGTACCGCCCAAGCCTTGCTAGCCACGATGGCTGGTTTCTACGCCGTTTACCACGGTGCCGAAGGCTTGAAGAACATCGCAGGTCGTATCCACGCTTCTGCAGGTTTCCTAACAGGCGAGTTGGAAAAACTAGGCTACAAACAATTGAACAAAAACTATTTCGACACACTGAAAATCCAGTTGCCGGAACATGTATCCATCAATGCACTCCGCGAGATCGCATTGGAATGTAAGGTGAACTTGCGTTACTTCGATGCCGGACAGATCGGCATCAGCTTGGACGAAACGACCGGACCGACCGATATCGGCGTATTGCTGTATATCTTCGCAGGGGCAGCCGGAAAGGACTACATGCTGAAAGAAGCCGTTCCTGAGAAAACTTATTTCGATCCGAAATTCGCCCGTACTTCCGAATTCCTGCAAGAAGACGTATTCAAAAAATATCATACCGAAACGGAACTGATGCGTTATATCACCCGCCTGGGACGAAAGGATGTTTCATTGGCCCAATCCATGATCTCTTTAGGTTCTTGTACGATGAAACTGAATCCGGCATCGACCATGCTTCCACTCAGCCGTCCGGAATTCATGAATATACATCCGTATGCACCGGAAGACCAGGTCGAAGGCTACACGGAACTGATTGAAAACTTATCGGCTTACTTGTGTGAGATCACCGGATTCAAAGGCTGTACGCTGCAACCTAATTCCGGAGCAGCCGGCGAATATACAGGTCTGCGCGTAATCCGGGCTTATCTGGAAAGCATCGGGCAGGGACATCGCAACATCGTCCTGCTTCCTGCCTCTGCCCACGGTACGAACCCGGCAAGTGCGGTTCAATGCGGTTTTACGACCGTTACGGTGAAATGTGACGACAAAGGAAATATCGACTTGGAAGATTTCCGGGCTAAAGCCGAAGCCAACAAGGACAACTTAGCAGCCAGCATGATCACCTATCCGTCTACTCACGGTATCTTCGAGGTGGACATCAAGGAAATGTGCGACATTGTTCACGCTTGCGGTGGTCAGCTGTATATGGACGGCGCCAACATGAATGCACAAGTCGGTCTGACCAATCCGGGTACTATCGGTGCAGACGTCTGCCACCTAAACCTGCATAAGACCTTTTCTTCTCCTCACGGAGGAGGCGGTCCCGGTGTCGGTCCGATCTGCGTTGCCGCACATCTCGTCCCGTTCCTGCCACAGCATCCGATATTATGGGGCAGCGACCTGAACACAGTCTCCGCCGCACCTTACGGTAGCGCGGGCATTCTGCCGATCACATATGCTTATATCCGCATGTTGGGAACAGAAGGGTTGGAAACGGTCACCAAGACCGCGATCTTGAATGCGAATTATCTGGCAGCCAAATTCAAAGATACTTACGGAATCGTTTACACAGGTGCTACAGGTCGCGTCGGTCACGAACTGATCCTGGAATGCCGCACGGTAAAAGAACGTTCGGGCATCGATGAAGGCGATATCGCCAAGCGCCTGATGGACTTCGGCTACCACGCTCCAACTCTTTCCTTCCCTGTTCACGGCACTCTGATGGTCGAACCGACCGAAAGCGAAAGCAAAGCCGAACTGGATCGTTTCGTCGAGGTGCTGGAATGTATCTGGAACGAAATCAAGGAAGTGGAAGAAGGCAAGGCTTCAAAGGAAGACAACGTATTAAAGAACGCTCCTCATCCCGAATATGAAGTAACGGCCGACGAATGGAAACACGAGTATCCGCGCAGCAAGGCCGCCTTCCCGCTGGAATGGTTGCACGACAGCAAATTCTGGGTGAATGTAGCCCGCGTAGACAATGCGTATGGCGACCGCAACCTGATTCCAACACTTTGTGCATGCGAAATTTAATATAAACCGGCGCAAACCTATTACTCGATTTCGACTTGACAAAACGGTGCCAAAGCACCTTTATCACGATCTTTCAGGCACGGATTTCACGGATTGACACGGATAAATTTATTTTCTTTCCGTGTTTTCCGTGTAATCCGTGCCTAAATTATGGTGATTAGTAAGGTGGTAAGTAAAAAGAAAGGATATGCTCAAAAAAACCTAAAGTGTGCAGATTCCAGACGAAAGTTCTTTGATATAAAGAATGTTTGATTACTTTTGCAGGTCAGTATTCAGAAGGTTAATTCGAACAAATATCCAATATAGAAATCTAATATTCCTATAATATGAGTTTAAAAATTATTGTATTGGCGAAACAGGTTCCGGACACACGCAATGTGGGAAAGGATGCGATGAAAGAGGACGGAACTATCAACCGAGCCGCACTTCCCGCAATCTTCAACCCGGAAGATCTGAACGCATTAGAACAAGCCCTCCGCTTGAAAGACGCCTATCCGGGAACTACGGTAACCTTGTTAACAATGGGTCCGGGGCGTGCAGCTGAAATTATTCGTGAAGGTTTATACCGGGGAGCAGACGGTGGTTATCTGCTAACCGACCGTGCATTTGCCGGTGCCGACACTTTGGCAACGTCTTATGCGCTTGCCACAGCAATCAAGAAAATAGGTGACTACGATATTATCATCGGAGGACGCCAGGCTATTGACGGCGATACAGCACAGGTAGGTCCTCAAGTCGCTGAAAAGTTAGGATTAACACAGGTCACATATGCCGAAGAAATCCTGAACGTAGACGAAAAGAATCGCAGTATCACAGTGAAACGGCATATCGACGGTGGTGTCGAAACAGTGGAAGGTCCGCTGCCTATCGTGATTACGGTCAACGGTTCGGCTGCCCCCTGCCGTCCGCGTAATGCCAAGTTGGTGATGAAATACAAACGGGCATTGGGCGCGCAGGAAAAAGTTCCTGCTCCCGCCTGCCATCCGGAAGGCGTATCGGCACTGCCATACCCCGAACTGTATGAAAAGCGCCCGTACCTGAATATTCCGGAATGGAGTGTTGCCGATGTAAACGGAGATCTCGCACAATGCGGTTTGTCCGGTTCGCCGACAAAAGTCAAAGCGATTCAGAACATCGTGTTCCAGGCAAAGGAAAGCAAGACGCTGACCAGCTCAGACAAGGATGTGGAAGATTTGATTGTTGAACTGTTAGCTAACCACACTATCGGATAATTGACAATTGATAATTGACAATTCATACGGTAAAAAAGATTGAACAATATGAATAATGTATTTGTATATTGTGAGCTTGAAGGTACAACGATTGCCGATGTAAGCCTCGAACTGCTGACCAAAGGTCGCAAGTTAGCCAACCAGTTGAACTGCCAACTCGAAGCCATTGTGGCCGGTTCCGGACTGGAAGGGATTGAAAAGCAGGTGATGCCTTATGGCGTGGACAAGGTGCATATTTTTGACGCTCCCGGTCTGTTCCCGTACACTTCCCTTCCTCATTCTTCTGTTTTGATCAATCTGTTCAAAGAAGAAAAACCGCAGATCTGCCTGATGGGAGCAACGGTTATCGGCCGTGACTTAGGCCCCCGTGTTTCTTCTGCACTGACAAGCGGTCTGACAGCAGACTGTACATCCCTCGAAATCGGCTCGCACGAAGACAAAAGAGCTGGTAAAACATACGAAAACCTGTTATACCAGATCCGTCCCGCTTTCGGTGGTAACATCGTAGCGACGATCATCAATCCGGAACACCGTCCTCAGATGGCGACTGTTCGCGAAGGTGTGATGAAAAAAGAAATTCTGGACGCCGGTTATAAAGGCGAAGTGGTAAAACACGACGTCGCCAAATATGTTCCGGAAACGGATTATGTCGTAAAGGTCATCGACCGCCACATAGAAAAGGCCAAACACAACCTGAAAGGTGCTCCGATCGTAGTAGCCGGCGGTTACGGAATGGGTTCCAAGGAAAGTTTCGATATGTTGTTCGAACTGGCAAAGGAACTTCATGCCGAAGTAGGCGCCAGCCGTGCAGCCGTTGATGCCGGTTTCTGTGACCATGACCGCCAGATCGGCCAGACAGGTGTGACGGTCCGTCCGAAATTGTATATCGCTTGCGGTATCTCCGGACAGATCCAGCATATCGCAGGTATGCAGGATGCAGGTATCATCATCTCTATCAACAACGACGAGAACGCTCCGATCAACACGATTGCCGACTACGTGATCAACGGCACTGTTGAGGAGGTGATTCCGAAGATGATTAAGTATTACAAACAGAACAGCAAGTAAAGAGATGGCAAATTATTATACAGACATTCCGGAACTCAAGTATCACTTGAACAATCCGATGATGGAACGTATTTGCGAACTGAAAGAACGCAATTACAGAGATAAAGAAGAGTTCGACTATGCACCGCAGGATTATGCCGATGCAATGGACTCGTTCGACAAAGTGCTTGAAATCACAGGCGAAATCACGGGTGAGATCATCGCTCCCAATGCCGAAGGAGTTGACGAAGAAGGCCCCCACTGCGCAAACGGACGTGTGGAATACGCTTCCGGGACCAAACAGAATCTGGATGCAATGGTGAAAGCCGGCCTGAACGGTATGACCATGCCACGCAGATTCGGCGGTTTGAACTTCCCGATCACTCCGTACACCATGTGTGCAGAAATCGTAGCGGCTGCTGATGCCGGTTTCGGCAACATCTGGTCATTGCAGGACTGCATCGAAACATTATACGAATTCGGTAATGCCGACCAACACAGCCGTTTCATCCCCCGCATCTGCCAAGGCGAAACAATGTCTATGGACTTGACGGAACCGGATGCAGGCTCCGACCTTCAGTCGGTCATGCTGAAAGCGACTTACAGCGAAAAAGACGGCTGCTGGTTGCTGAACGGTGTAAAACGCTTCATTACTAACGGTGACGCGGATATCCACCTCGTACTGGCACGTTCGGAAGAAGGAACTAGAGACGGTCGCGGTTTGTCTATGTTCATCTATGACAAGCGTCAGGGGGGAGTTAATGTCCGTCGTATCGAAAACAAACTCGGTATCCACGGTTCTCCTACTTGCGAACTGGTATACAAGAATGCAAAAGCCGAACTTTGCGGTGACCGTAAGCTTGGCTTGATTAAATATGTAATGGCGTTGATGAACGGTGCCCGTCTGGGTATTGCCGCACAATCGGTAGGATTGAGCCAGGCTGCTTACAACGAAGGATTGGCTTATGCCAAAGACCGCAAACAGTTCGGAAAGGCAATTATCGAATTCCCGGCTGTTTATGATATGCTTGCCATCATGAAGGGTAAGTTGGATGCAGGACGTGCACTACTGTATCAAACAGCACGCTACGTAGACATCTACAAAGCACTGGATGACATCGCCCGCGAACGTAAACTGACTCCGGAAGAACGTCAGGAACAGAAGAAATACGCCAAACTGGCCGACAGCTTCACTCCGCTTGCCAAAGGTATGAACTCCGAATATGCCAACCAGAATGCTTACGACTGTATACAGATACACGGTGGCTCGGGCTTCATGATGGAATATGCTTGCCAACGCATCTACCGCGATGCACGTATCACCAGTATCTACGAAGGTACAACTCAGTTGCAGACCGTAGCCGCTATCCGTTACGTAACGAATGGCTCTTACATCGCTACTATACGCGAGTTCGAGGCTATCCCCTGCTCACCGGAAATGGAACCGCTGATGTCTCGTCTGAAAAAAATGGCAGATAAGTTCGAAGCCAGTACCAACGCAGTGAAAGAAGCACAAGATCAGGAACT
>OGQY01002154.1_pt1 | contig 12197 bp, 16 predicted proteins | sample 1553361 | NCBI WGS metagenome assembly OGQY01 (sample SAMEA2579963, study PRJEB22360) | human gut metagenome | reverse complement strand
GTCGAGCGTGAGCGCGCGGATGCCGCTCGTGCGGATGTTGCGCAGGGCCGAGAGCGGCATGCGCTTGACCGTACCGCTGCGCGTGGCAAAGACGAGGAACGAATCGTCGTCCATCTCGCGCACGTGCAGCATGGCGTTGACATGCTCGTCCTTCTCCACCTGGATGAAGTTGACGATGTTCACGCCGCGCGCGGTGCGCCCGGCCTCCGGGATGAGATAGCCCTTCTTGCGGTAGCAGCGGCCGCGGTTGGTAAAGAAGAGGATATAGTCATGCGTCGAGGCGGTGAACACGGTGTCCACATAGTCCTCGTCGCGCAGCGTCGCCGCGCGCACGCCCTTGCCGCCGCGCTTTTGCGCGGTGTACTCGTCGACGGGCACGCGCTTGATGTTGCCGCCGTGCGAGAGCGTGAACACGCACTGCTCCTCCTCGATGAGGTCTTCGATATCAATGTCGTCCTCGATGTCCTGGATCTCCGTTTTGCGCTCGTCGCCGTATTTGTCGCGGATGGCAATGAGCTCGTCGCGCAGCACGGCCTTGACCTTTTCGGGGTCGGCCAGCAGCTCGCGGAAGTAGGCGATACGCTTTTCCAGCTCGTCATACTCGTTTTGCAGCTTCTCGCGCTCGAGCCCCTGCAGGGCCTTGAGGCGCATATCGAGAATGGCCTGCGCCTGCACGTCGGACAGGCTGAAGCGCTGCATGAGGTTTTCCTTCGCGTCATCATAGCTCTCGCGGATGATGCGGATGACCTCGTCGATGTTCTCCTCGGCGATGAGCAGGCCCTCGAGCAGATGCGCGCGCTCAAGCGCTTTCTTGAGGTCGAACTTCGTGCGGCGCACGATGATCTCTTCCTGAAAGGTGAGGTACTCGTCGAGAATGTGCCGCAGGGACAGGATCTTCGGCTGCGACTGGTTATCGACCAGCGCGAGCATGTTCACGGCGAACGTGGTCTGCATCTGCGTCTGGGCGAAGAGCCGGTTGAGCACGACCTGGGTGTTGGCGTCCTTTTTGAGCTCGATGACGATGCGCATGCCGTTGCGGTCGGTCTCGTCCCGGATGTCGGAGATGCCCTCCAGCCGCTTGTCCTCCACCTGGTCGGCCATGTTCTTGATGAGCATGCGCTTGTTGACCTGATAGGGGATCTCGGTGACGATGATGCGGATGCGGTCCTTACCGAACTCCTCAAACTCGGTGCGGGCCCGGATGATGACGCGGCCCCGGCCGGTGGCATAGGCGGCCCGGATGCCGGAGCGGCCCATGATGATACCCCGGGTGGGGAAGTCGGGGCCCTTGACGTGCTCCATCAGGTCGGCCAGGGTGGCCTCCGGGGCACTATCGGCGGGGACGAACAGACGCTGAATTCCCGCGTCCCGGGCGGCCAGGGCCATGGGGAGCATCCCCACCACAGGGCGCAGGGTGCCCGACAGGGAGAGCTCCCCCACAAAAGCGCAGTGGGGGTCCGACCAGGTCAGCTGCCCGCTGGCGGCCAGGATGCCTACGCAGATGGGCAGGTCGTAAATGGTGCCGGACTTACGCAGGTTGGCAGGGGCCAGGTTCACGGTGATCCGCCCCACAGGGAAGGGATAGCCGTTGTTCTTGATGGCGGAGCGGACCCGTTCCCGGGCCTCTTTTACGGCGGTGTCCGGCAGGCCCACAATGTCAAAATTGGGCAAACCGCTGGCCAGGTCGCACTCCGCGGTTACCTCGTAACCGGAAATGCCCTGGAGCCCAAGGGAGCGCACCTTATACAGCATAACAGCCCTCCTTCCCCTGTGCAGACAATATACCATATTCACTATGCCACAAAACGCGGGGAGATACAAGGGGCGGCATACATTTCTCCCTGGGTTTTCCAAAAATAACACCCTGCCGAGGGCAGGGTGTTGCTGTGGGAATGGATTCTTCTGTCAGATCAGAGCGCCGTTGAGGAAAGTGAGACCCAAAGGAGTGAGTGACACGTTGTCTTGGATTGTGCCGTCTGCGTTTTGAATGCAATAGTGAATGGTACCGGTGACCGAGCGGGTCACGTCCACATACTCCGTGTAGGTATCGGTGATCGGCATGGCATACCTGGGGCGGCCCTCCCGGAGATCTACGATTTCCGTGGGGAGGGTGTCGGAAAACATGAGCCAGCGCTGTAAATAGGATAAGTCCCGGCAAATATCCTCTTGGGAGAGGGCGGTCCCGGTTTTCTCGCCATAAGCCGCCGCCAGCTGGGCGGCGCAGGTCTGTACAGGTGCGCTGTTTCGGTAACTGACCATCTGAGCGTAGGGGACGGCATAAAGCGCGATTCCCAGGGCCAGAAGCACCGCAAGAAGGATCGGCAGGAAGCGGCGCCAGGGTTTGGATTTCGTCATAAAAACTCCTTTTCTCAAGCGGGGTGGAAGGGACTTGGGGTTTCAGCCCGCATGGAGCCCCAGAAGTGTTTTCCCACACAGTAGACGGTATGGGTGCCGGCGGGCAGAGGCAGGTTGGCGGAATCATCGGTCGTCCAGAGAAGGGAGGTGCCATCCGCGGAGAGGAAGAGGACCTTCACATCTCCGAACAAGGGGGCTGCGGTGACGGAGCAAACCTGCGCTTGGTCCAGATGCAGGGTACCCACGGCAGTGATCCCGGACAGTCCCCATTGATGGGAGGAGACGGTGTGGTCCATGGAGGTGCTGACAGAGGAGGAGATGGATTCTTCCAAGTGGAGAACCATGTCTTCCTTGGGCAGATCGTAGAGAAACGCCAAATCGTTGGAGTGCGTGAACCCTCGGAGAAGGAGCAGCAGAGAGCAGCAGAAAGCAAACCCGATGATCAGGCGGGGCAGTTTAGGGAGGAAACGAAACCGCTTCATAGAAACCCTCCTTAATTGCGCTCGAAAGAACTTTTGCAGGGGAGACACAGGCCAGCTTCCTGGAAGGGAAAAACATCCAAAAATGGAAAAAAGAAACGATGGTTTCTACGGATTATTTTATCATAAGTTCATCTTTTTTAAGGAAAGGTGATTCTTAATGAAAAATTCTGAAGCAGTAATCCGTTCCATTTTGGGCGCGGCCGATGTGGATATCCGTCCGCTGGCCTACGCGGTGGATGCCGCCGTGGAGCTGATGTTTCGGCAAGGCATCCCGGAGGATGACATCGCGGTGATCAAGGAGCTTTATGCCAAAGCGGCCGAGCGCCTGCCGAAAGGGAAGAAGGGGAAACGCAGTGTTAAGACGGTGACCAAACAGATTCAACGGGTGGCGAATGCGTGTTGGGATACTTTGGTCCGGGAAGGGATGGTGGAGCACCACCTCGGCCGGCCGCGCAAAACCATCCCTGCGCCCAGAGAGATGATTTTCTATCTGGCCTCCCAGGCCTATTGGGAAATACCGTATTTCCAGGCGATGGAGGAAGGGAAAATTCCGCTTTTTTCTCCTCAGGAGAACCGAAAACCAGCCAGTTCCAGAAGAAAAAAGAAGGACTGAGGGAGGAAAAGATACTCCCCATCCCTATAACGAAAGAACAGAGGAATCTGTGACGGGAAATCCCCCAAAATTTTTATAAAGTTTTTGGGAGAAGTCCATAAAGAGCGCGGAACGTTGATTGCCACAAGAAGAAAGCGCAAAGGGCGGAGGGAAACTTCTCTCCGCCCTTTGTGCAGAAGGCGTTTTTCGCCTTGTTTTTAGGCATTGGACAGCATGGCGAAAAGAAGATAGCATACCAAAAAGCCAAAGGAGAGAATACAGCACTCTAAGGTAGGGAATTTATCTTTTGCGGCTTTTTTCATCATAGAGGCGAGGAGAAAGGGAATGCTGCAAAAAAAGGCAAGAACAATAGATTCATGATTCATTACCATCCTTTGTAGTTTCCAATCGGTTTTTCATAGAATGACCTCCCTCATTCCGACGTTCGAACCAAAGGCGGATGTGCGAACATTTCTTTATGCGGGTATGGTCTTATTTGTCGGGATGCCGAGGATATACTTTTGATTTGGAGATGATTTGATCCTTTTTTTCTTGCTTTATACAGTGTACAGGAAAAAAGAGAAAATGACAAGATTGATGGGGGAATTGTATCTAAATTGTAATAAGGTGCACAGATTTGTCGCTTTTCAGAATAAGTAATAGGCGGGTGACCCCTCAAATCCAGAAGAAGAACGGCGGCGGAAGGGACGGAAATATTTTTCCCTTTTAATAACGAAAGGACAGAGGAATTTGTGACGGGAAATCCCCAAAAAGTTGCACAAAGTTTTTGGGAGCGTTCCATAAAGAGAACAGAACATTGATTGCCAAAAGAAAGCACAAAGGGCGGAGAGAAAATTCTCTCCGCCCCATGGAGAGGGATACAGACTTGCCAGCGAGTTTCGTTCCTGGGGACTGGGCTTAGGCATGCTCTTTCAAAAAAGAAAATAGAGCGTTGCTGTCAAGGGTATATCGCAGGCCGTGGTAGAAAAGAAGGTTTCCTTCCGTGAGGACCAGTAGGTCGGACTCGCCTTGTGGGTGTTCCAGATAGAGGGTATAGCTTGTTTCCTCCAAGGGGTACTCCATATGGGGGTCCGCACCGTGAAAGGTTGCGTTTACGGTCTGAGCAAGGGAATAGAAAGCGGCAAAGGTCTCTTTGTCCCATATAACGGGAGAGGTTGTTTGGCTGCTTTGTTTCTTTGTTACGCTGCATGTAAGAATACCATCAGTCTCTCCAAGACGGTTTGCTACGGTGCTGGTGATTGGAAGTATGACGATGCAGGAGGCAATCAGAAGACAGACAACGATTCCTATGATAAGTCGTTTCATAATAATCATTTGAAAAATCCGGAATAACTCTGTGTATTCATTTTATCGTGTTTGCCGATGCCGACAGCGCCGTTAAAGACTTGCCGGGCTTCTTTGGACAAGTTTTGGGTGCTCTGTTTATACTTCGGGGAGAACACTTGGCCTTTATATCCGAAGTCTTTGTTGTAGGAACCCGCATACTTGGGGGAGTCGCAAGGCTGGAAAACAGCATAGGGAGATACCTCATCAAACTGCTGAGCTGACGGTGTAGTTGGCGTCATCCAGTGTGCGCTCCACAAAGGTGCGGATTTCACCGGGCGTTAGCAAATACCCTCGGGAGGGGAACAGGCAGCCATCGGAGAACACCATATTGAAGGGGCCTTCTCCCACGATGTCGTCCTGTGCCAGATCGATGTTTACCAAGTTGGAGCCATTTTGAATGACAATCAACATATACTGCCGCTGGCTGGCATCGCCGCTCCAATCTGTTTCATGGTTCGGGAGCAGATGCCGCTGGCGGCTCTCTGCCAGAAAGTCCAGAATGACCAGTTCTTTTTCCCGGTCTTCCTCTGTTTTGGGAGACCACACACGGAGTTCCCCATCGGCGCGGAGTTCCACTGCCTGAATGTGGGCGTCACCGCTCCGGGGAAGGACTGGCCCAGTGGTGTGGGGATAAAGCAGGAAAAATGCGACTGCGGCGGTTGCCAGTATGGCCAGGCAGAGGCATAAAATTCGGTTGCGTTTCGTCATAGCATCCTCCTAAAGGCACATATTCCCCCTCAAGAGGAGGCGAACGCCTCATCAACAAAGGCTCGAATTTCTTCCGGGTGGATTAGGGTACAGATCAGAGCATTGGGGAAAGAGGGATGGGGAGAAGATGGATAGGAATAGTTCACGAAAGCATCTTTGTCGTGGTAGGACTGGAATCCTGCTGGGCCCAAAACGATGCCGCGGGTACTTCCGTCTGGCATGGAGAGCATAAGGGTCATCACATCCCAATCGGCGGGGTACCCACCGTAAAGGGTTCTCTGGAAGGTATAACGTTCCTGGGCAGAGGAAAGATACTCCACAATTTTTTGGGCGATTGCCTGGTCCTCCTCTGTCGTGGGGACCCAAGAGTAGGACGTTCCGGAACCGTTGGGAGAATCCATGTGAATGACCGATAACTGGGTGTGTTCTGGTGAGCGGACAACGGCGTGAGGGGTCAGGAAGTAGGCAGCGGATAAAAGCAGTGAAGTCAGGCAAAGGATGATGAGCAGACTGAGGGTGTCCTTTTTGGTCATGAAATTACACTCCATTCATGAAAGGAGATGAAAGCTGGGGTATTAGTTTAGCATAGTGTATCAAAAAAGTTGAACGGTAGCAAGACGGGGGAATAAAAGAACAGAAGGGAATGAGAAAATGCAAGCCGGAGAAAATTGTTCTCTCCGGCTTACATTTGGAAAGGAATTAAACCTGTGGATTAATCAAAGTAGGAGGCCGCTTTTGCATTTTTGAATTTATCCAAGAAGGGCTAAATAGTTGCCCTTCTCAACGTCAATTTCTAAGACAGCGTCTCTCGCTGCTTGAAAAGAACTATATTGTGTCGAAAGGATTTCCTCACTCTTTTCGATTTCACCAAGGATTTGCGTTTGTTCAGAAGTAGAGATGCTGACTTGCTGGGAATTGCTTTCTGCTGCTGTAGGATTTTCCTGTTGGATGATGGTAGGATCGTAACCGTCTAATCCCTTGTCAAAAGATAGAGTTTCCAACAATTTCCAAAAACCATCTTCCTTAACCAATTTTACCTGGGCATAATCCCGGTTGACAGGGCTGGAGACGGTGTAGCTGCCATCCTCTTCTTGTGTTATCCACTTATTCCAGGTGGTGACTGTGGCAGAAACTGTGGCCTGAGAGCCATCTTCTGACAACGTAATTTCTGTGATATCGCACTGAGAGACTCCACCGGCAATGCAATTGTCAACTTCGTTCTGAAGACTACGGAAAAGATAGTCTCGGTTAAGCCATTTGTAGAATTCGTTACAGTGAGTATTTTGCGCATAATAACGGTCAACTTTTGCGTCGAATTGCGATGACAGAGTGTTTAACTCTTCTTGAGTCAAAGAAGAACTTTTTCCGTCTGGCGAAGTAAACATTCCCATCTGTACCTGAGTTTCATAGGCGCCAATAATAGAAAATCTAATCTCGTCGATATCTTGAGGAGTTGTGTCTCGGAAAGCAGAAAAAAGTAAGATAGTAACAATCAAGATACTAATGGACGTAAGCGCAAGGCCTACCTTCAGCATGGAATGTTTCATTATAGATATGCTCCCTTCTTGTTATGCTTTGATCTCAAATGCATATACACGAGTAGTTGCTTTTTGGGTAGAGTTCTGGCGATTATCAGGACGCCAAAGTACTTGCTTGCGATTTTCTGTGTGCTGATTAATTAGGTCGCCATAACCTTCTCCAGAAAGAGTTGACTTGCCATTATTTGCGACAAAAAATGCGCTATGATTCATAGTGCCATCACTTTCCCAGTCATAAAACAAGACAACTTTTCCCGTCCTGCTACTTGACAAATTGCTGCTATCATTAACATATGCGAAAGTGAGATAAGGTGAAGGGGAACCCTTTAAAGACCAAGAGCCAATTTTAGTTCCCCGCCCAGAGGTTTTTAAGTATTCTTTGAGTGAATTTGCATTGACCCACTGTGTACTATCAACTCGAACTACTGTATTACCGTGCCAGTTGGGAATACTCTTCCATGTGGAATCTTGAGATAATCCTCCTGCATATAAACACTGGGAGACAAAGTTTGTACAATCTCTACTATAAACGTTATATCCAACTCCTAAAGTGTTCATTTTGTTCGGGTTTATTGCATAGGTATTAGAATATGTAATAGCTTTTTGTGGAGAATAAGCAAACACAGAGGTAGCAAACATGCTTGTAAATAACAATATGCATAATAAGAAATAGATAATTTTCTTCATAAATGTTGTCCTTCTTTCTCGTATAGTACTTTGTTTTTTATGTTCTGGGATCTAATTTGTGTAGGTATCAACACCTCCTTTCTTGCATTGGCCCCCTGCCCCTCTACCCTATACATGTCGTGCCAACCCGATTTATTTGCATCGGGATCGAAAAAAATAAAAAAATTTTTCGGGCCGCATCGTTTACGGCCCGAAAAGGAAAAGTGACGGTTATGCCCTTACCGCATTAGAGCCGATCCAGGTGGCCCCGGTGCCGCTGGCGTTTTTGGCGTAGCAGTGCGCGGTGATGTAGTAGTATTTTCCAGGGGTTCCTTTGTATGTGAGGGAGATTACATTGGAAGCACAGTTCTTTCGAATCAGATTGGCGTTCTGATTTCGCGTAAAGGTGCGCACCGGCTTGTACGTTCCATTGGCTTGCCGTTCGTGAACAATAATTTCGGTGGCCCCCAGCTCTTGCATTATACCGGAGGCAGCAACGTCCACTTTAATCCGCAGAGTTCCGCCGCCCACGGCGGTTGCTGAAACATAAGTGTTGTTAAAATAATCACTGGCTCGGGCGCCGGCGGGAATGGCCATAGTGAACAGGAGCACCAGGCAGAGCAAGAGGGAAAGCTGTTTTTGACCAATGCGTTTCATGTGTTTTTTCCTTTCTGTTTCATTCGTAAATGGAATCAATCATTCGTTTCAAGGTGTCCGGGCTGAGGAAGCCGTGCAGGCTGCATTCCGTGGGCCCGTTTCTCCAAACGGCGGTGTTCCGCTCCATATTTCCCATGATGTAGTGGGAAATATGATTGGCGTAGTATTCCTCCACGGGACCTTTGTTTTTTTCGTATTGACGGGTGGGTAAGTCTTCAACAGTGTCATAAATTCCAACGCACAGAGTAAACTCCTCCCCATTCAGAGAGAAAACCACCACACAATAATAGCCGTTCTCCACGGTATGCCTCTCCACCTGCACCACGGAGCTGCCCGGCGGATACCAGGTGGGCAAAACAGGCCGGTCTGTCAGCTCGGACACGGTTTTTTCCACCTGCTGGTAGTCCGGGCTGCGGAGGACCGCCTCGGTCCCATCGGGTTCCCTGGACAGGAAGGAGAAGTTGGCGTCAGACCACTGCACCAAATTTTGCAGCAGACTGCTGCCCTGCACCGGAAGGATGGAAAGGCAGACCAGGACACAGACCACGGCCGCCACCGCCAGGGCGCGGCGGGGCGCTTTTCTTCGGCGGGGCTTTTGCGGGGCGGCGGACGGCGGGACCGGCGCGACCTCTGGGAGAGGACCTGCGGCCTCTGCCTCGGGTTCCATGGGCGCTATCTTCCCGGCGCGGAAGGCATTCCACGCGGCGTCCACATCCACCGCCGGGGCGGCTTGGGGCGTTCTCTGTTCCATCACCTCCATGATTGCCATGACCAAGTCTGGATTGGAGTGGTCCTCTCCCGCGGCGAAATCCTGCTGGAGCAGGTCTTCCAGCGCTTGGGTGGAGAGCTGTTCCAACCCGGCGTACTGTCCCAGCTTGTTTTTGGGATCGTTCATAGTTTGGAACCTCCTCTCTTTTCTTTATGTCGTGCCGTGTCACTTTTTTTGCAGGGCGGATCAGAAAAATGTTCAATCTCCCGGTATATTTTTTGAAATCGGAGCTTGATGCGCCGGACACGGGCGGCCAGGGTGTTTTGGTTCAGGTTTTCCTCTGCCGCCAGCTCCTCATAGGTCATCCCTTCCAAATACAACCGTTTCAGCAGATCCAGATCTTCTTGGGAGACCAAACCTTCCAATTCCAGGCCGGCCCCCGGCGGAGGCTGGAAGGGTTGGTGGGACAGCGCGGCCTGGGCCTGGAGCAGGCGGGAGGCCCACTGCTGGTCGGCGCGGATCATGTTTCGGACCACGTTGTTTACCGTGTTGTACAGCCAGCCGGCGGGATTGGGGCTGGCGAACAGGTCCTCCCATTTGGACCAGGCAATGGCAAACGCCTCCTGGACCGCCTCCTCCGCCCGCCCAGGATCGGATGTCTGGGCGTTCCTGGTCAGAAGGGTTTGGGCGTACCAGACCAATTTGCTGTAATGGGCGCGGAACAGGGATTCTACCTCCCGGGCAATGAATTGCATTTCGGGTGCGGCCATGGGGGTACCCTCCTTTTCTTTCTCTTGCCATAGTATAGCAAAAATATTGGAAAAAAGAAGATACAATTCGATGACAATGACTCATTCCGTGGGCGGCCGCCGGCGGAGTTCCCGGGGGGCCCAATGGGGGAGGGGGAGGCGCTGCATAGCGGCGAAGACGGACTCCTTCAGTTTGGGATACTGGGGTTCCAGGGAGGCAATGAGGGTTTTGACCTCCTGGCGCTTGGTGTGGCCGTCGGCGGGGCAGGGGTTGTGGACCACCGGGAGCTGGAGGCGGGGAACCGCCTCCCGGATCATGGCCTCGCTGACATAGAGAAGGGGGCGGATTTGGGTGATGTCCGTGCGGTCCAGATAGGTTACGGGGTGGAAGCAGGACAGGCGGCTCTCATAAAACAGGGAGAGGAAGAAGGTCTCCACTGCGTCGTCATAGTGGTGGCCCAGGGCGACCTTGTGAATGCCCGCCTCCAGCAGGGCGGTGTGGAGGGGGGCCCGACGCATTTTGGGGCAGAGGGCGCAGGGATTTTTCTCCCGCCGGGTCTCAAAGATCACATGGTACATCTGGGTGGGAATCCGGTGGAAGGGGACGCCCAGCTCCCGGCAGTAGTCCGCCAGAGGAGACAGGTCCATGCCCGGGGTCCCCATGTCCACCGTAAAGGCCTCCACGGAAAAGCCCCCGGGATAAAACTGTGCCAGCCGGGCCAGGGCGGCCAGCAGCACCAGGGAGTCCTTCCCCCCAGATACCCCCACGGCCACCCGCTCCCCGGGGGCGATCATATCATAGTCCTCCACACACCGGCGGAGAAGACTGAGAATCTTTTGCATGACGGGTACACTCCTTGCGCACAAAAATGAAAATAGAACATGAGGATTCGGAAGAATAGAAGAGGATAGAAGAGAAAACGAGAGTTCTTGCAGGGGTAAATTAAAAAATTCAGAAAAAGCGTTGACAGGCTCCCATGGCGGTATTATAATGTAGCCTGCTGAAAACACCGGCCTGTGGTTTCTCCAGCATTATAAAGGAGAAGCAAACCCTTTGTAAAGCGGGAGAAGCCACCGGCCCTCCTTAAAATATAAGGAAGAGAAATTTTTATTGGAGGTTCGACCCTATGTCCACTTTTATGGCCAACAAGGGCAACATCGAGCGCAAGTGGTATATCCTTGACGCCGCTGGCAAGCCCCTTGGGAAAACCGCTACCGTGGCAGCCACGCTGCTGCGGGGCAAGCATAAGCCCGAATACACCCCCCACGCCGACTGCGGCGACTTTGTCATTGTCATCAACGCCGAGAAGGCCGTGCTCACCGGCAAGAAGCTGGAGCAGAAGTATTACCGCACCCACTCCGGCTGGGTGGGCGGCCTGAAGGAGACCAAGTATCGCCTGCTGATGCAGGACAAGCCTGAGTTGGCCATGAAGCTGGCCGTCCGCGGCATGATGCCCCGCAACATCATCACCAAGGACTCCCTCACCCGCCTGAAGATCTACCGCGGCGCCGAGCACAATCACGCCGCCCAGAAGCCCGAAGCCTGGACTCAGGGTTAATTAAGGAGGAATTTCGAACATGTATAAGAGCAAGAAGCCCTATCATTACGGCACCGGCCGTCGGAAGTCCTCCGTGGCCCGCGTCCATCTGTTCCCCAACGGCACCGGCTCCATCACCATCAACGGCCGCGATATCGACGAGGATTTCGGCCTTGACACCCGGAAGAGGGGGGTCCGTCAGCCTCTGAATACCACCGATACCAACGGCAAGGTGGACATCGTGGCCACTGTTGTGGGCGGCGGCGTCAGCGGCCAGGCCGGCGCCATCCGGCACGGCGTAGCCCGAGCTCTGCTCCAGATGAACGAGGAATACCGCCCCGCGCTCAAGAGCGCCGGCTTCCTCACCCGCGACCCGCGTATGAAGGAGCGTAAGAAATACGGCCTCAAGGCTGCCCGTCGCGCTCCGCAGTTCAGCAAGCGCTAAACTTTATCAAAAGTGGTCAAAAACCCCGGAACTACGCGGTTTCCGGGGTTTTTCCTTTTCAAATGGTTTGACGCAATTTGACAGAACGAAGCCTCTTTTAACCCGTTTTCTATGGGTTAAATGGTGGACAACCACCCCAAAAAGAGGGCTTATGGGTTAAAAAATAGGACAACCGAGACGCGATTTTGGGATGCCAAGGGGATGTTTATTTATACATCTCCAAGAGACCTTTTTCGTGAAAACGGTTTGTCTGAATTTGACCTAATTTGAACAAAAGAGAATAAATCTAATCGCCAAGCGCTCAGTATTTTCTACTGGGCGCTTTTTGCGTTTCCGGGGAATTTCATTCCGGGATAAGAAAAGGCCGTCACTTTCAATTTTTGAAGTGGCGGCTTTTTCTATTTCCAGAAG
>OGQY01002132.1_pt1 | contig 12283 bp, 13 predicted proteins | sample 1553361 | NCBI WGS metagenome assembly OGQY01 (sample SAMEA2579963, study PRJEB22360) | human gut metagenome | reverse complement strand
AAGAATATATAAAAAAAATATGAATATAGCAATTGTTGGTACGGGCTATGTCGGACTAGTGTCTGGCACGTGTTTCGCGGAAATGGGCATCAACGTGACATGCGTGGATGTGAATGAGAAAAAAATTCAAGCATTGATGAATGGAAATATTCCTATTTACGAACCGGGACTTGATGATATGGTAAAGCGCAATGTTGAAGCAGGACGTCTACATTTTTCCACTAACCTGATATCCTGTTTGGATAATGTGGAATTAGTTTTTTCGGCTGTAGGGACACCACCTGACGAAGATGGTAGTGCCGATTTGAAATATGTACTTGCCGTAGCTAAGACTTTTGGCGAGAATATCAAAAAATATACGATCCTGATTACCAAGTCAACAGTTCCCGTAGGTACTGCAAATAAGGTCAAAGCCATCATACAAGCAGAACTTACCAAAAGAGATGTGGACATCCCCTTTGATGTCGCTTCCAACCCGGAATTTTTAAAGGAGGGAGCGGCCATACAAGACTTCATGAGCCCGGACCGTGTAGTGGTAGGTACTGACAGCGAACAAGCGCAAAAAATCATAGCACAACTCTACAAGCCATTTATGCTGAGCGGTGAGCGTATGATTTTCACCGATATTCCATCAGCGGAAATGATAAAGTATGCGGCCAATTCCATGCTTGCCACCCGCATCTCATTCATGAACGATATCGCAAACCTGTGCGAACTTGTCGGAGCAGATGTAAACATGGTGCGCAAGGGTATCGGAAGCGATACACGTATCGGCAAAAAATTCTTATATGCCGGATGTGGTTATGGTGGCAGTTGTTTCCCAAAAGACGTAAAAGCACTCATAAGAACTGCCGAATGTTATGGTTATGATATGCAGGTACTGAAAGCTGTGGAGACAGTAAATAAGTATCAGAAAGAAGTACTTTTCAGAAAACTGTCAAAGCACTATAAGGATGACCTCCATGGAAAAATCATCACCTTATGGGGACTGGCATTCAAACCGGAAACTGATGATATGCGTGAGGCTCCGGCACTGGTGCTGATTGAAAAGCTACTAAATGCCGGCTGCACCGTAAAAGTCTATGATCCGATAGCTATGAAAGAATGCTATCGCCGTATTGGTAACACGGTGGAATACTGCAACGACATGTACGAAGCCACCCTTGACAGCCACGCTCTATTGCTCGTCACAGAATGGAAAGAGTTCCGAATGCCTAACCTGCCTATTTTGGAACGTATGATGAAGGAACTGCTTATTATTGACGGTCGTAACATCTACGACCGTAAACAACTGGAGAACAATAATTTCACCTATTACAAAATAGGATAAATATGAAGATATTAATAACAGGAGTAGCCGGATTCATCGGCTCCAAACTGGCATATGAACTTACTCAGCGTGGTAACGAGGTGGTAGGCATTGACAACATCAACGATTATTACGATACCAGACTGAAAGAAGCCCGACTACGACACTTCGGTAATGGTTGGCGTTTTATTCGCATGGATATTGCTGATCATAAAGCAATTGACAAACTCTTCGAACATGAAAGATTTGATAAAGTGATGAACCTCGCCGCACAGGCTGGTGTGCGCTATAGTATTACTAATCCCTATGCCTATATGCAGAGTAACCTACTCGGTTTTCTCAATATATTGGAGAGTTGCCGTCATCACGGTGTAAAATACCTCGTATATGCCAGTTCGAGCAGTGTATACGGTATGAATACCAAGACACCTTTTTCCGAGGACGATATAGTGATAAGCCCCGTAAGTCTTTATGCAGCCAGCAAAAAGAGTAATGAACTGATGGCGCACGCCTACTCCAAACTTTATAAATTACCCACCACAGGTCTGCGTTATTTCACTGTATATGGTCCCTGGGGCAGACCCGACATGTCGCCTATGCTCTTTGCCAAGGCTATCTCAAAAGGCGAGCCCATCAAGGTTTTCAATAATGGAAACATGTTCCGCGACTTCACCTATATTGATGACATCATAGAAGGCACAATTCGTGTCATCAACCGTATGCCAGCTATCGAAGAATGCGCTAACGGTGTGAGAGCCAATGTCTACAATATCGGTTGCGGACACACCACACACTTAATGGAGTTCATCGGTGAGATTGAGAAAAACTTGGGTAAAAAAGCTGAGAAAATATATTTGCCAATGCAACCCGGCGATGTGTATCAAACTTTTGCCGATACGACCAAACTGGAACATGAGCGAGGTTACAGACCTAAGATTCTTCTGCCTGAGGGTATCCAAAGATTCGTGAAGTGGTATAGGAGCGAAGACAATCCAATATTATGAATGCCATTAACACTTATAAGAGTAGCGCAAAAGGAATAGCTATATTTGGAGGATTGCAAGTTTTCAAAATCCTCTTGAGTGTAATAAGGACAAAATGCAGTGCACTGTTTCTCGGTCCTGCAGGATTCGGTATATATAGTCTAATATCTTCTACGCTGACTTCAATAGAGCTGGCAACCAATTGCGGACTCGGCACAAGTGCGGTAAAGGATATTGCCAAAGCAGAAGGTTCCCCCTTGCATACCTCTCAAGCATACACCGTACTCAACCGGCTGGTTTGGATTACAGGTGTTTTAGCCGTATTATTATGCGGATTTTCCTCCAAATGGCTAAGCATCTCCGCTTTTGGCAATACAGATTATACTTGGGCTTTCGCTCTGGGGGCTATATCTTTATTATGCAGCCAATTGATGGCTGGACAAGGCGCATTACTAACAGGGTTGAGAAAGTACCGTTACATCACTCGTCTGAACATTTGGAGCAACATAGCAAGTGTCATTATCACGGTCACCTTGTACTGGAAATGGAATGTAGATGCTATTGTACCGGTTATCTTACTATCATCGATAATTAATCTCGTTTTTTCGGCCTATTATGCAAGAAAAATAAATCTTCCTGCCCCCATCGTTTCTATCAAGAGTACTTTGACAAAAGGATGGGAAATGCTCAAAACAGGTATATTTATCAGTCTAAGTGGTGCACTAACCGTTCTGGCAGGATATGCCATTCGCATTTTCATCTCGCAAACTACAGACGTAGTACAAGTAGGCTTATTCACGGCTGTATTCTCACTGGTGAATACTTATTTGGGCATGGTATTTTCCTCGATAGAGCGCGACTTCTTTCCACGGCTATGTGCGGTAGCCGACAGTGTGGACGATACCAGTGTGGCTATTCGTCAGGAAAATGAATTACTCATACTTCTGCTGGCTCCACTGGTCGCCATCTTCATCGCCTTCGCACCAATGGTACTAACTCTATTCTATTCGGACAAATTCATAGAGGCTGAGAGCATGATGGGATTCACGGCATTCGCGCTCTTTCTGAAAATACCGAGCTGGACAATGAGTATCGTGTTTCTTGCCAAAGGCGATAACCGGACTTACTTCGTGACCCAATTGGCATTCACCGCATATTGCCTGGCATTCAACACCGCAGGATTCTACTTTGGAGGACTTACCGGACTTGGTATATCATTTATACCGGCTTACTTACTTTATATCGTACATGCCTACTTGCTGTGTGCTAAGAAATACGAGTTCAGATTTGGCTGGATTGTGTGGCGCAAACTATCAGGATACGCCGCATCACTCATTTGCGTATGCGTGGCGGCTAATTGGCCCAATCCATTGGTTCGCCATATTTTAGAAACTTTACTGGTTGTGTCAATCACTGCAATAGCACTCAAAGAGTTAAATGAAAAACTCGCTTTAACAGACTATATCCGAAAAAAGATAAAAAGATGATAAGGCAAATTATCGACAAGTATCTACGCAAGTATCATAAAATCAAGACTTGGCAGATATATGGTAACAAAACTAAGTACCATTTCCTGGATAATCCGCAAATATCTGTAGATGGAGAGGAGACACATGGTGTTCCCTCTGTAGAAGTGTATGACGATACAGCCAAACTGAGCATAGGCAGATATTGCAGCATTGCGGCGGAATGTAAAATCATATTAGGAGGAAACCATCATACACGGTGGGCATCGACTTATGCTTTTTATCAAGAGCCTCAGTTCTTTCCTCGATTCACAGCATTAGGGCAAACACATAGCGTGAGGCATGGCAATGTTAGTATCGGGAACGATGTATGGATAGGTCGTAATACTCTATTACTCCCAAGCTGTCAGATAGATGACGGTGCTATTATAGGGGGAGGAAGTGTAGTGGCCGGTCATATTCCGGCTTACGCAATAGCAGTAGGAAACCCCTGTAAAGTGATAAAATATCGTTTTACTGATGGACAAATAGAATCACTGTTAAAAATTAAATGGTGGAACTGGAACCATGAACAGATAAACGAGAAGCTTCATCTGATATGCAATGAGGATATTAATGCATTTATCGAGGATTGTAAACGTGATGGATTATTGTAATTAAAAAGAAAGATGATAGGAATAGTAGTCATATCATACAAGAATTTTCAAGGAACGGTTGACTTTATCAACAACCAGTTACCCAAACTGAAAATGTCCTGGAAAGCCGTGGTGATTGACAATGCCTCGGACATCAAATCAAGCCAGCAAATGGCCCAAGTTTGCGAAGGTGTATGCACGTCAGCATTGTCCACCGTGACGGATGAAAAGAACAACGTCTTTATCATTTGTTCAACCGAAAATCTGGGGTTTGCGAAAGGTAACAATTTGGGAGTGGAGTTTCTACTCCGTAATTTCAACTGTGACTATCTGTTGTTCAGTAATGATGACATCGTAATTGAAGACCCTCTTGTACTCAATAAACTGACAAAAGCTTTTGAGATTGACAAAAACATCGCTGTTGTAGGACCACGTGTAGTGGGAACTGACGGAGCTGAACAATCACCCCATCACAGAATAGTAACTCCCTTGCGCCAATTAGGATGGAAGTTATTACCTTTTCTCCGCAGAAAGCGGAAGGTACAAACGGTAACAACGACATCAATAGTTTCCTCCTATTGCTATTGGGTGACGGGAGCTTTTTTCTTGATGAAAACGACAGATTTCACTTCTGTAAATGGATTTGACCCTGCAACATTCCTGTATGCGGAAGAAGTAATTCTTGCAGAAAGACTGAAACAGATTGGAAAACGAGAATATTTTTATGCAGACAGCCTTGTCATTCATTACGGAGGCCAGTCTACCAGAAACATTCGAAATAAAAAACTAAAGAAAATATTAAAAGACAGCAACAGCCATTATTATCGGAACTACCTGCATAGTAACCCGTTTATTATATGGTTATATCGTGTGCTGTGCTAAACATTATTCAAAGTATGGATTTATCTGTAATTGTTCCCGTTTACAATGCGGCACTACTGATTAACAGGTGTCTTGACTCCATTCTATCACAACAAGGAGAATACGAAATAGAAGTAATCTGCGTAGATGATGGGAGTACTGACAATTCTATCGAACTAATTCGTAGCAGAAAGGAAAAAAACATTGTACTTTTAACCCAGTCCAATTCAGGGCCTGCCTCTGCTCGTAACAAGGGAATGAATGTAGCCCGAGGACGGTATATGGCATACCTCGATGCCGACGACTATTGGCTTCCAGATTTTATCAAGAAGACTATCACATTCCTCGATAACCACAAGGAGTGCATTGCAGTGAGTGTGGCACAACGGCATATTACCTTAAAAGGGGAAAGCTTGTCACCTACTTATATTCTGGAAGCCGACCACAATTCGGTTCCTTTCATCCTCAATAATTTCTTTGATTTTTGGGCAAGGTATTTTCATGTATGCACCGGGAGCATTACTATCCGCATCGACATTGCCCGCCAAGCTGGTGGAATGCGTGAAGACTTGCGCCAATGTGAGGATCTGGAGTTTTGGGCATACCTTGCCACATTCGGTAAATTTGGCTTTATCCCTGAAGTACTATTCGTCAGCGATGGCAATGCAGTGACTCGTTCACAGGGATGGATTGACAAAATGATGGTAAGATGGAACAGCGCACCCAGTGTTACTGATTGGGAAAAGAGAATAACGCATCGATTAGACAAAGTATTACCCATAGAGTATATAAAAGCAAAAGGACGATTGTCTTGCACCTTAATTTATGACAAGTTGCTTTCCAATAGAATTCAATTAGCTCGCCAAGAAGCTTTGTGTTATGGTAAGTACTTCCCAAAATATAAATTCGGGCTTTATATAATGAATTTAGCCAAGCATACGCCTCTCACATGGTGGATTCTGGCTAAGTATATCAAATACAGAGAATATCACAAGTAATTAGATATATGAACACTCACTTTTTTAAGCGCATCATTAACCGAATCTTGATGCGGTATTTCAGTGTCGGTCAGATTGCCACAAAAGATCGTTCCGTCTACCTGACTTTCGATGATGGTCCGGAAGAGGGCATCACCCAATTTATACTTGACGAATTGGATAAATACGGATTCAAAGGAACTTTCTTCTGTAAAGGCAGTTGTGCGGAAAAGAATCCGCATTTAGTAAAAGAAATCATAAGCCGCGGACATAGCATAGGAAACCATACTTATGAACATATCCTTGCTTATGACCGTAATGGACAATCGTATGTGCAGGATGTATATCGTGCCGATCACATATTGCATACTATATTGTTTCGTCCTCCAAATGGATGCTTGACACTGTACACTTGGTGGAAACTCAGGAAAAAATTCCGTATCATTTATTGGACTATAGGCTCCTGCGATTGGTGTAAAGACGAAGCCGGACAGACGCGCGGAATTAGTTCGCTGAAACACATACATGCAGGAAATATCATACTTTTCCACTTCAGCAAGGAATTACAGGAAGGAACAACAAAAATACTACCACAATATTTACAGTGGTTGGTAGAAAACAAATATACATCCAAGGCAATTACAAATACAATATTATCATGATAGAAGTAATAAACCATATCTATACCCAGCGATTCTTCGCAAAAAAAACAAAATTCAGTGACTTATTCAAAGCTGTCACCTATACACAATATGAGGGAAAAACTATTCCATTTTGGTATAAGAAAATCCCAGGGGAAACTTCCACTTTAAATTTAACCTTACCTACTGATGCTCTATTGTCAGCAATGAAAAGTAACACTCGAAATGAGATCAGACGCGCTGAAAAAGAGAATTGTCTATTTGAATACAATTATGATTACAAATCCTTTGTCCCTTTTTATAATGAGTTCTGTAAAAGCAAAGGTATGGAGGACAAAATCAATGAGCACACATTAGAAAAATATAACAGAACTCTCATAACCATGGCCAAACGTGGCAATACTGTACTGGCTATGCATGCAACCGTTATCAACAAAGAAGATAAGGAAGCCATGTTACTTTATTCTTGTTCTACACGATTAAACACTGACGTAGACAAAAAATTAATCGGATGGAGTAATCGCTTCCTTCACTATCAGGAATTCATGCTATTCAAAAAATGGGGAATTGAACGTTATGAATGGAATGGCATTTGTACCAACCCGGAACTTCGGGATGTCTATAACATATCGTTATTCAAGTTGTCATTTGGCAGTGAAGCCAAGCCCCAACTTAACCTGAGAACGCCTTTGTTTGTTTTATTCAAAGAGCTACAAAAACTTTTAAAGAAAATGCGAAAATAAGATATGATATTTAATAGTTTCAGTTTTATAGGATTCTTTGTCATTATTTGGTGTATTATTGCTTTGACTATACTTTTTTCTAAAAACGTGACGGGAAGAAATACGCTTTTACTCACCGCAAGCTATATATTATATGGTTCTTTTAATATCTCATTCATTGCCATTCTAATTTATGTGACACTCGTAAATTACATAGCCGGTGTCTTACTGCAAAGGAAAAAAAACATCGGCAAAGTGATTTTGGGCATTACTATACTCTTGTCATTATCACCATTGTTCATTTACAAATACCTGACTTTCATACTTAGCGATATACTTGAAATACCAGATGTACTGCAAACCGAATGGATAAGTAATCTTATACTTCCAGTAGGTATCTCCTTCTTCACGTTTCAAGCATTGACCTACACTATTGACTTATACCGAGACAAAGTATCTTATTGCAAGAACCCGATAGACTTCGCCCTTTTTGTTTCCTTTTTTCCTACTATACTGTCAGGGCCTATTGAGAAAGCCCGTAATCTGCTTCCCCAAATCAAATCATTACACCCTATAAAGTGGAATGACGTGACAACAGGATGCAGTCTTTTTGTCTGGGGATTATTCAAGAAAATCGTTATTGCCGACCGTCTGGCCACATACGTAGATTGGGCTTATACTGACATAGATTATGTGAAAGGGGGAACTTTGGCTTTAGCGGCACTGTTCTACAGCATCCAAATTTATTGTGATTTCAGCGGCTATTCGGATATGGCAGTTGGCGTTGCTCGTTGTTTAGGTTTTCAGATCACACAGAATTTTCGTTTTCCCTATTTCAGTACCAGTATAAAAGATTTTTGGAAGAAATGGCATATCTCGCTTACATCTTGGTTCACTGAATATGTTTACTTCTCTTTAGGCGGCAATCGCGTTAAGTTGAAAACACGCTGGGTATTCAACATTACCATGGTGTTTATATTAAGCGGCATCTGGCATGGGGCAGCATGGAATTTCTTTTTATGGGGCTTCATTCACGCTTTCTTATATTTAGCCGAACATTTTATGGGATTACAACGAAAAAACTTCAAGATAAACTATTGGTATCTGAAAATATTTTCTGGTTTTGCTATATTCATCCTTGTGACGATTTCTTGGGTGTTTTTCAGAATTGAAGATGCATCTACAGCCTTCGCTATTCTTTCTAAAATATGTTCTGCCAGTGCTTGTTTTGCATCACCGGGAGCCTCAGCTTTCACATTCGCCACAAATATTGCACTTCTGTCAGTATTCATCTATTTTGAGTGGAGGCTGTATCACAATAATAAACTTGGTGATTGCACCATATCCAAACACAGCCATTACCAAATAGCATGGCAGTTGTCCTTATTGTTGATGCTTGCATTTTTTGGCGTAACAAGTGACAAATTTGTTTACTTTCAATTCTGACGGTATGAAAAAGCATATTATCCAAATAATACTGTCCACATTGTTTTTCTTTTTGGTGGACTATATAAGCGATAATGTAATGTCGAAAGGTATAGACTCTTTTTATGGGCTAAACCAACATAGCAAGCTACTCATTGTTGGGCACTCGCACTTAATGTTGGCCACCGACAAAGAAAGGATAGAGTACGAATTGCATACTGCTGTATCTAAATACACACGGGAGGGAGTAAACGTCGCCGACAAGAAAATCATGATTCGTCAGTATCTTGAATCCGATTGTTCTGATTCTCTACGAATATGCCTTTATGGTGTTGATCTTTTCACGTTTACAGGACAGGGGCTGAGTCAGAACTCTTATCAATTGTTCTATCCATTTATGGACAATCCTTCAATATCCAATTACATCAAAGCCCATGCAACCCCTACCGACTATTGGTTACGCAAATTGGTTCGGACTACCCGGTATAATGACGATGGAATAAAGAATGCTTCAATCAGAGGTTGGATGAATGATTGGAGTAACCGCAAAAATGGAATGGTAGACACTGAAACGTATAAACAAAAGTTGCAAAATGGGAATGAAAGACACATAGGGATGCAACAAGAGTTGATAGAAGATTTCAAGGAAACGGTGAAAATGATGACAGACAGAGGCATAAAAGTCATCTTAGTGAATACCCCTACTTTGGATTTACTGAATGGCTACGAACCTGAACGATTTAAGATGATAACAAAGTGGTTTAAAGATTTTGCACAGAACAGCCCATTTGTTGAGTATTGGGATTTTAATCCTCAATATGCTTCTAAATATGAATTGTTCCATGACTGCCTGCACCTGAATGCAAAAGGACAAGAAATCATAACAACCGAAATTATTAGAAAACTTAGAAAAGAGCTATGATAGTAATCAGTCACGAACGATTCATGTCGTTTTTGCGTTTAGCTAAAGCAGGAGGCTTATGTGGTATATTGTTGCTCTCCCGCCCTTTACTATATGCTATATTTTCACGACAAAGAGATTTAAGTGCATATTCATCTGTTGATGCATCTGCAATAGTGTTTATCTTGTATGCAGTGGTATGTTTCTATTTTTCCATTCGAGAAATTAACAAACAAGACTCTATATTTGCTCACAAACTATTAGCCAAAAGTCCACTGTTGTGGTTCGCATTGTACACGCTTCTTGGTATGGCAAGCATCTTCTGGAGTGTCAATCCACCACTTTCAGGATTCAGGGCATTTGAATGTTTGTCCATGATGTTACTTATGATTGCTACTGTACATTATCTATTCTCAACGAATGAATTGGAGATCGTTATTGACTGGAGCATATTATTTGTCTCGGTTGATATTATAGTATCATTAATCAAGGCACTGAGTTATACAACTAATATATCCGACTTGCTGCAAACCTCTCAGATGATGGCGACCGTATATTTCTTCATGGCATTATATTATACTCCAAAACGTTGGTATCACTATATGATTGGCATCATGTCTTTTTTCTCTATGTCAACTGTCGCTTATCTTGGTATGGCAATAGGCAGTATAAGCACTTTTTTTGGAAAACCCCAATATAGGGTGTGGGTGTTTCTATTCTCATTGATTCTCTGCACCGTCATTGGCTATATCGGACCATATAAGTTTGTTAAAGACACCGTGTTTTTTGACAAACAATCCATTTCAATTCATGAGACAACAGGTCGTGACAAAATAATGTATGTGGCTGCAAGCGCACTGTCAGACAAACCGGAAGGTTATGGTTTTTTTGCAGGAGAGCCCTATTTGCTGTATACGAAAAAACTCGGTGCTATCAACGGACACAACTCGTTTATCAGTGCATCTATTTCTTTGGGATATGCTGGAATAATCCTCTTGCTGATATTCTTCCTGAAAATGTTCTGTACTACATTTAGCCGATACATTCCACCTGAATACAGAGCGCCCCTTATTGGCTGTTTTCTTGTCGGATTCCTACAATGCATGGGAAACCCCGGACTCGGCTCACGTGTATATGGCGGATGGATACCAGTAATGTTCCTTTTTACTTTAATCTGCGGATTTTATGTTAACAATAAATTCTATGATATGAACTACGATGAAGTATAGACCCTTACACTATAATATGAACATCAATTCAAATGCCAAAAACAAGAAAAAGAACAAAGAAGCACGAAAAAGTAATCTGGAGCTTTTACGCATAGTGGCAATGTTACTGGTCTTATTGACACACTATGTTTCTACCAGAATATCCATAGAGGAGTACCCCCTTGTTAGCAACAGTGTTTTTAATATTCCTTCTTTTCATAGTATACTTAATATGGAGCTTGAAAGTCTTTCATTCGTTTGTGTGAATTGCTTTGTCCTTATTTCCGGATATTTCAGAATAAAATTTAAGTGGCATTCATTTGCGAATTTGTTCTTCCAAATACTTTTTTGGAGTTTGTTCTGCATTTTAATAGCATCATTACCATTCTTGAAATTCCCTGATTTCCCTTTATTAAAGACATTTATTACAAGTTTGACTTGGGGATGGTTCGTACAAGGATATATCATATTATTTATCTTCTCTCCTGTTCTCAATGCATTCATTGATTCGTGTTCTGAAAAACAGTTGGGTACCTATGTCTTCATTTTCTATCTACTCAGTACAATAGGTGGATATCTAATGCTTTGGACTGATTTTCATGAGGGAATGAGTGCTTTAAGCCTAATGGGAATCTATCTTACCGGAGCCTATCTCAAGCATACAACCTTAAAAATATTTTCATTGAAAGCTACATATGACTTACTGTTCTATTTGGTAGGTGGTGTGATAATGGTTTGTCTAAACATTGCAATGTTATCAGTAGGAATCCATATTAGTCCATATGGTTACTTGAATCCTATGATTATTTTGATGTCCGTATTTCTATTTTTATTCTTCAAAAAAAACAGAAATTGGACACAAAAGATGGGTCAATAGATTCGCAGCTTCAGCATTCTCCATATATCTTTTCCATTGTAATGTTCTTATAGGACCTCACATATCAAGCATGTGGTCGAAAATTAATTTACAATTTTCTCCTCTCTTTTCATTATTTATCGCTTTTATTTCTTTTGTTATCATATATACATTTTGCACTCTTGTTGACCGTCTGCGCATATATTGTTGGCATTATGTAAGTACAAAAGTATTTAATTATGATGATTCTAAAGTGAGATTATAATCAAATATACATATTACAATATGAAAAGTCAAAA
>OGQY01002129.1_pt1 | contig 12300 bp, 7 predicted proteins | sample 1553361 | NCBI WGS metagenome assembly OGQY01 (sample SAMEA2579963, study PRJEB22360) | human gut metagenome | reverse complement strand
TGTTGTACAGTTTACCGGAGAAGTTAACCGGAGAACCGTGAGTCAGGTGACCGCCATGCGCCAGGTTCATACCCAGAACGGTATCACCTGGTTCCAGCAGCGCGGTGTAGACCGCAAAGTTAGCCTGGGAGCCGGAGTGCGGCTGGACGTTAGCGTAGTCAGCGCCGAACAGTTCTTTCGCACGATCGATCGCCAGTTGTTCAACGATATCAACATACTCGCAACCGCCGTAGTAGCGTTTGCCCGGATAACCTTCAGCATATTTGTTGGTCAGCTGAGAACCCTGCGCCTGCATTACGCGCGGGCTGGTGTAGTTTTCGGAGGCGATCAGTTCGATGTGCTCTTCCTGACGTACTTTTTCCTGCTCCATAGCCTGCCACAGTTCGGCATCATAATCGGCAATGTTCATTTCACGCTTTAACATCCGCATCTCCTGACTCAGCTAACAATAAAATTTTTGGCCTTTATAGGCGGTCCTGTTGGACAACGGCGAACAGTATAACCGAATCATTGTGCGATAACAGGTCTTGACAAAGGAATTTACGCAAACGATTACCTTCAGGCTACGCAAGGCTTTGGAGAATAAAGAGCTTGCAACCGGAAACGGATTTCTTTTCAGGTTTGTGATGCAAATTTTTCACTTCATCACATTCTTTCTGAAAAACACCAAAGAACCATTTACATTGCAGGGCTATTTTTTATAAGATGCATTTGAGATACATCAATTAAGATGCAAAAAAAGGAAGACCATATGCTTGACGCTCAAACCATCGCTACAGTAAAAGCCACCATCCCTTTACTGGTGGAAACGGGGCCAAAGTTAACCGCCCATTTCTACGACCGTATGTTTACTCATAACCCAGAACTCAAAGAAATTTTTAACATGAGTAACCAGCGTAATGGCGATCAACGTGAAGCCCTGTTTAACGCTATTGCCGCCTACGCCAGTAATATTGAAAACCTGCCTGCGCTGCTGCCAGCGGTAGAAAAAATCGCGCAGAAGCACACCAGTTTCCAGATCAAACCGGAACAGTACAACATCGTCGGTGAACACCTGTTGGCAACGCTGGACGAAATGTTCAGCCCGGGGCAGGAAGTGCTGGACGCGTGGGGTAAAGCCTATGGTGTACTGGCTAATGTATTTATCAATCGCGAGGCGGAAATCTATAACGAAAACGCCAGCAAAGCCGGTGGTTGGGAAGGTACTCGCGATTTCCGCATTGTGGCTAAAACACCGCGCAGCGCGCTTATCACCAGCTTCGAACTGGAGCCGGTCGACGGTGGCGCAGTGGCAGAATACCGTCCGGGGCAATATCTCGGCGTCTGGCTGAAGCCGGAAGGTTTCCCGCATCAGGAAATTCGTCAGTACTCTTTGACTCGCAAACCGGATGGCAAAGGCTATCGTATTGCGGTGAAACGCGAAGAGGGTGGGCAGGTATCCAACTGGTTGCACAATCACGCCAATGTTGGCGATGTCGTGAAACTGGTCGCTCCGGCAGGTGATTTCTTTATGGCTGTCGCAGATGACACACCAGTGACGTTAATCTCTGCCGGTGTTGGTCAAACGCCAATGCTGGCAATGCTCGACACGCTGGCAAAAGCAGGCCACACAGCACAAGTGAACTGGTTCCATGCGGCAGAAAATGGCGATGTTCACGCCTTTGCCGATGAAGTTAAGGAACTGGGGCAGTCACTGCCGCGCTTTACCGCGCACACCTGGTATCGTCAGCCGAGCGAAGCCGATCGCGCTAAAGGTCAGTTTGATAGCGAAGGTCTGATGGATTTGAGCAAACTGGAAGGTGCGTTCAGCGATCCGACAATGCAGTTCTATCTCTGCGGCCCGGTTGGCTTCATGCAGTTTACCGCGAAACAGTTAGTAGATCTGGGCGTGAAGCAGGAAAACATTCATTACGAATGCTTTGGCCCGCATAAGGTGCTGTAATTTGATGTTGCCGGATGGAAACATCCGGCAACCCTTGACGCGGTTTAAATTGCCGCGTCGTCCTCTTCACCGGTACGGATGCGAATGACCCGTGCCACGTCAAAGACGAAGATTTTACCGTCACCGATTTTGCCGGTTTGCGCCGTGCGAATAATGGTATCGACACAGGTATCGACAATGTCGTCCGGTACGACAATCTCAATTTTCACTTTCGGCAGAAAATCCACCATATACTCCGCGCCGCGGTACAGCTCGGTATGGCCTTTCTGGCGACCAAAGCCTTTCACTTCGGTCACCGTCATGCCGGTAATACCGACTTCGGCCAGTGCTTCGCGGACATCGTCCAGCTTGAAGGGTTTTATAATCGCATCAATCTTTTTCATGCTATTCCTTGAAAAGGTCGCCTGTCTTTTGATCTGCTAAACGTAACACATAACGCCAATTCATTCCTTGAAATCGTTTGCATCCAGCTCGTGTCGGGAAAGCAGTTTATAAAATTCTGTCCGGTTGCGCCCCGCCATTCTCGCCGCGTGGGTGACGTTGCCTTTGGTGATTTGCAGCAGCTTACGCAAATAGTTGAGTTCAAACTGATTACGTGCCTCAACAAAGGTTGGCAGCGCCGTATTTTCACCCTCCAGCGCCTGCTCCACCAGCGCATCACTAATCACCGGAGATGAGGTCAGCGCCACGCACTGTTCAATCACGTTGACCAACTGGCGCACATTACCCGGCCAGCTCGCGGTCATCAGGCGTTTCATCGCATCGGTAGAGAACGCGCGGACAAACGGTTTATGTCGCTCTGCCGCCTGGCGCAACAGGTGATTTGCCAGTAGCGGAATGTCTTCTGTGCGCTCCGCCAGTGCCGGAATTTTCAGGCTGACAACGTTGAGGCGGTAATAGAGATCTTCGCGGAATTCCCCGCGCGCCATCGCTTTTGGCAGATCACGGTGAGTGGCAGAAATAATCCGCACATTGATATCAATATCGCGGTTACTGCCCAGCGGGCGCACTTTACGCTCCTGCAACACGCGCAGCAGTTTGACCTGTAACGGCGCAGGCATATCGCCAATTTCATCGAGAAATAGCGTACCGCCTTCCGCCGCCTGGAATAAACCTTCGCGATTGCTGACAGCGCCAGTAAACGCGCCACGCGCATGACCAAACAGCTCCGACTCCAGCAATTGCTCGGGCAATGCGCCACAGTTAATAGCAATAAATGGTTTGCTATTGCGCGGGCTGGCGTTGTGGATAGCCTGGGCGAAAATCTCTTTCCCGGTGCCGCTCTGGCCATTAATCAAAACGCTGACGTCTGATTGCGCCACCAGCCGCGCCTGTTCCAGCAAACGCAGCATCAGCGGGCTGCGGGTGACAATTGCCTCGCGCCAGCGTTCATCGGTGGCTGGCGCGGATTGCTCCAGCGCATCGTCAATTGCCTGATATAGCGCATCTTTATCGACAGGCTTGGTGAGGAAACTAAAAACGCCTTGCTGTGTTGCAGCAACGGCATCGGGAATAGAACCATGCGCGGTAAGAATAATTACCGGCATTCCCGGCTGCACTTTCTGGATTTCAGCAAACAGCTGCATACCGTCCATTTCATCCATCCGCAGGTCGCTGATAACTAAATCTACTTTTTCGCGATTCAGTACCCGTAATCCTTCAGCGCCACTTTCCGCCGTGACCACACTGTAGCCTTCGCTGGTCAGGCGCAGGCCAAGCAGTTTCAGCAATCCCGGATCGTCATCGACCAATAATAAATGCGCAGGTTTATGGCTCATCAGGAGTGACCTCATGGGTGGATGGCGCGGGCTTTTCACTCTCGTGCGGCGTATCCGGCGAGAAATTTCCAGCCGGTTTGCGGGTCGAGAGCTGGCGTTCAATATCGGTCAGGTTTTCCAGCTTGCGGGTGGTGAGTTCCAGTTGCTGCTGTAGAACGTGATGTTGCTGGCGCAATGTATCCAGCTCGCTGTCGCTGGACTGCTGGAGTTTACTGTAACGTTGGCGCTCTTCCGCCAGTTGCAGTTGCAGCGCCTGACCGTCGCGCCAGAGTTGATACAGTGGGCGAACCTGTGCCGGGATCTCGGTACTTAACGCTTCAATACGCGCGACCAGCTGGCGGCGCTCATACGGCGTAATTTTGGCGTCGGCGAGCAAAATCCCTTGTTTAAAGGTATTTTGCCAGCTGCCGTCGTCATATTGGCGAGCTTGCTGACGCGACTGCGCAGGCATTAAACGATCAGCACAATCCATCGCCCGCAGCCAGTAAAGCGGATTGGTTTCGGTTGATTTACCTTGCAGCGCCCAGATGTCGCTACATTCAGTAGAAAGATAGTCAGCCAGTTGATAAACCGGAATTTTTTCTTCTGCTGGCGTATCAATGGCTGGCTTATTGTGATTCTGCACGCAACCCAGCAATGCCAGACATGGCAGCCCTGCCAGCCACAGCCGTCGGGGCAATAATCGTTGAAAAATGTGTCGCATATTCACCAGACTTAAAGCCTATCCCAGTGGGCGTAATTGTTGCAGACAGTCTGGACATGGACAGCGCGGAGAAACCGGAGCGTACATATCGTACGTGAAGATTTCGAGCACTGCCCGGGGCCGAACTGACAAATAAAATAGCCTGATAGGATAGGCTGTTAGCATTATTTCGTGTTTTTCGACGACGGTAATTCAATGCGGAAACAAACGTCTTGCCCGCTCTCGTCGACCAGATACAGTTCCCCTTGCATACGGCGAATACAATCCCTGGCAATGCTTAATCCCAGACCGCTGCCCTTCACCGCCCCTTTTCGCTGGTGGCTTCCCTGAAAAAAGGGTTCGAAGATCATGGCGCGTTCCTCTTGCGGAATGGGCGTGCCTGTATTGATGACATCAATATAAACCCGCGCACCATGTAAACTGCTGCGAAGGCAAATGTTACCGGATTCAGCCCCGTAGTGCACCGCATTGGAGTAAAGATTATCCAGTACGCTCATCAGCAGCATTGGCTCCGCCAGGCAAGCTGTTGCTTTGAGATCGACGTCGGTATGCATCATTTTAGCCCGTGCGGGCAGGCTATGAGCAGAAACCACTATCTCCACCAGCGGTGCTAATTCAACATTCTCCAGTTCCACCGCACTGTCCGCCTGTTTACGGTTGTAATCAAGCAGTTGTTCGATCAGTTTTTGCAAATTGCGGCTGCTGCTATCAAGAATGCTCACCACCTCTTTTTGCTCTGGCGTAAGCGGCCCGACAACCTGATCAGCCAGTAATTCAGTGCCCTCGCGCATACTCGCCAGTGGCGTTTTTAATTCATGAGATAAATGTCTTAAAAATTGATGGCGTTGGGATTCCAGCCATGACAGGCGCTCACTTAACCAAAGAATACGTTGCCCAACCGAGCGTAACTCGCTCGGTCCACTGAACGAAACGCTATTGCCCAGAGAACGCCCTTCCCCCAGACGGTTGATCATGCGCTCGATATTTTTCACCGGCCCGATAATCATCCGCGTGAAAAGTAGCACCATCACCAGACTCACCAGAAATAGCACCAGCGATTGCCAACCAAAATATTGCCCACGTTCGGCGATTTCACGCTGAAGTTGCTGCCCACGAGAGAACACCACTGTGCGCGTGGCCTGCACCATTTCGGTATTGGCACTGGCAAAGGCTTCAAGACGCGCGGCGGCGGCAGCATCGGGACCACTGTTGTTACACTGAAGTTGGGCCAGATTGTTCAAATCCTGACGCAATGCCTGGTAAAGTTTATCGTCTGGCAGTACGCCTGCGTGGGCATCGAGCATTTCGCTGTAACGTTTGCGCTGGCTTTGATAAACCTTCGCAAGCGTAGGGTCGTCCAGCACGCAATACTGACGGTAGCTACGCTCCATCTCCAGCGCCGCGTTGGTCATCGCTTCACTACGCCGGGCATCAATAAGCGTAGTGCGGTTAACCAGCGCCGCCTGATCGCTAAGCGCATTCAGGCTTTGCCAGGCTTGCCATGCCAGCACCAACAGGGGTAGTAGAATTAGCAAAAATGCCAGCATTACCAGTTGTCGTAATGAGCGGGGAAAAACGGGCCAGCGTTTCAAGGTGTTACTCTCGTCAGACGCGAATAGCCTGATGCTAACCGAGGGGAAGTTCAGATACAACAAAGCCGGGAATTACCCGGCTTTGTTATGGAATAAGGCGGTGCCTAACTCGACGTTTCGCCCGATGGTTGATATAGCTACGCTGATATCAGAAGTTGGACGGCAGGCACCTTGTTGTGCGTCATTCGAATTTTATGTAGCACGTCCCGAAGGGGCTGACATAAGTCGGTGAATGAGCCACTGCTTACTATTATGCAGTAACTGTGCCAATAAAGAAAATAGTTTGGTAACGTACTGATTATACGTTGCTTTGAGGGATTTATGGCTTCTTCGCTATTTGAATGTAAATCAGCCACTGTGTCGCTAAAAAGAGACAACTTAAGATAAACTTATTAGATTACAATAAAATCAATCATTTAAGTGTCGCCAGAAAGCGACACGGTAAACCACCCATTGTCGTGATTTACAGACACAAAAAAGCTCCCGGAGTTGGGAGCTTATGATAGTGGTTGGTGCTTAATGCCGGATGCGGCGTAAATGCCGCATCCGGGCTGCAAAACCAATGAACTGATGACTTACCCCAACTGCTTACGCGCATTGCGGAAAATGCGCATCCATGGGCCATCCTCGCCCCAGTTTTCCGGATGCCAGGAGTTGCTGACAGTACGGAAAACACGTTCCGGGTGCGGCATCATAATGGTGACTCGACCACTTTCAGTCGTAACCGACGTAATACCGTTCGGTGAACCGTTCGGGTTAGCCGGGTAGGTTTCAGTGACTTTGCCGAAGTTATCAACATAGCGCAGTGCCACCAGCCCTTTGCTTTCCAGTGCCGCCAGATGCGCCGCATCACGCACTTCCACGCGCCCTTCACCATGAGAGACAGCAATCGGCATTTGCGAGCCCACCATCCCCTGCAACAGCAGAGACGGGCTTTGGGTTACTTCAACCAGGCTGAAACGCGCTTCAAAGCGATCGGAGGTATTGCGCACAAAACGTGGCCACAACTCACTACCTGGGATCAGTTCGCGCAGGTTAGACATCATCTGGCAACCGTTACATACCCCCAGCGCCAGCGTTTGCGGACGGTGGAAGAAGGTTGCAAACTCATCGCGTACACGGTCATTGAACAGGATTGACTTCGCCCAACCTTCACCGGCACCCAGCACATCACCGTAGGAGAAACCACCGCACGCGACCAGGGCGTGGAAATCTTCCAGGCCCGTGCGTCCGGTCAGCAGGTCACTCATATGCACGTCGATAGCATCAAAGCCTGCACGGTGGAAAGCTGCCGCCATTTCAACATGCGAGTTCACGCCCTGCTCACGCAGTACGGCAACTTTCGGACGTGCGCCAGTGGCAATATACGGTGCTGCCACATCTTCGTTGATATCGAACGACAGTTTTACATTCAGGCCAGGATCGGCATCGTTAGATTTCGCCTGGTGCTCCTGGTCAGCACACTCCGGGTTGTCACGCAGGCGCTGCATCTGCCAGGTAGTTTCTGCCCACCAGACACGCAACGTGGTGCGGCTTTCGCTGAATACAGTCTGCCCGTTGGCGGTAATCACAAAACGGTCACCGGAAACCGCCTGCCCTACATAATGGACACAATCAGCAAGCCCATGCTGTGCCAGTACGGACTCAACCGCTTCACGGTCAGCGGCACGAACCTGAATCACCGCACCCAGTTCTTCGTTAAACAACGCCGCCAGGCGATCGTCGCCCAGAGAGGCAATATCCGCGTTAATGCCGCAATGACCAGCAAAGGCCATTTCCGCCAGCGTTACCAGCAGGCCGCCATCAGAGCGGTCGTGGTATGCGAGCAGCTTACGCTGTGCAACCAGCGCCTGAATCGCGTCATAGAAGCCTTTCAGTTGCGCGACGTCGCGTACATCTGCCGGTTTGTCGCCAAGCTGACGATAAACCTGCGCCAGCGCCGTTGCGCCCAGCGCGTTATTGCCTTTGCCCAAATCAATCAGCAGCAGTGCGTTATCTTCGGTAGAAAGCTGTGGCGTGATGGTGTGACGCACATCTTCCACGCGGGCAAATGCAGAAATCACCAGCGACAGCGGCGACGTCATTTCGCGCTCTTCGTTACCTTCCTGCCAGCGGGTTTTCATCGACATAGAGTCTTTACCCACCGGGATCGTCAGGCCCAGCGCCGGACAAAGCTCTTCGCCCACGGCTTTAACGGCTTCATACAGGCCCGCATCTTCACCAGGGTGGCCTGCCGCCGCCATCCAGTTGGCGGAAAGTTTAATGCGTTTGATATCACCAATCTGTGTTGCGGCAATATTGGTTAACGCTTCACCGACCGCCAGACGGGCAGAGGCGGCGAAATCCAGCAGCGCAACCGGCGCACGCTCGCCAATCGCCATCGCTTCACCGTAGTAGCTGTCGAGGCTGGCGGTAGTGACCGCGCAGTTAGCGACCGGCACCTGCCACGGCCCCACCATCTGATCGCGCGCTACCATGCCGGTTACGCTGCGGTCGCCAATGGTCACCAGGAAGGTTTTTTCCGCCACAGTCGGCAGATGCAGCACACGTTTCACCGCATCTGCAATGGTGATCCCTTCACGGGCCAGCGCGTCGCCTTTCGCTTTCAGCGTTTGTACATCGCGGGTCATCTTCGGCGTTTTACCAAGCAGGACGTCCAGCGGCAGATCGATCGGCTGATTATCAAAATGACGATCGTGCAGAGAAAGATGCAGTTCTTCGGTCGCTTCACCAATCACCGCGTAGGGTGCGCGTTCACGCTTACACAGTTCGTCAAACAGCGGTAATTGATCGGCAGCAACCGCCAGCACGTAGCGTTCCTGGGATTCGTTACACCAGATTTCCAGCGGGCTCATGCCCGGTTCGTCGCTTAGAATATCGCGCAGTTCAAATTTACCGCCGCGTCCGCCGTCGCTCACCAGCTCCGGCATCGCGTTAGAAAGACCGCCCGCACCGACGTCGTGGATAAACAGAATTGGGTTAGCATCACCAAACTGCCAGCAACGGTCGATCACTTCCTGGCAACGACGCTCCATCTCCGGGTTGTCGCGCTGTACGGAAGCAAAGTCGAGGTCGGCATCAGACTGACCTGACGCCATGGAAGACGCCGCTCCGCCGCCAAGACCGATGTTCATTGCCGGGCCGCCGAGAACGACCAGCTTCGCACCGACGTTGATCTCGCCTTTTTGTACGTGATCGGCGCGAATGTTGCCGATCCCGCCCGCCAGCATGATCGGTTTGTGATAACCGCGCAGCTCTTCGCCGTTGTGGCTGTTCACTTTTTCTTCATAAGTACGGAAGTAGCCATTCAGTGCCGGACGACCAAATTCGTTGTTAAACGCCGCGCCACCCAGCGGGCCTTCGGTCATGATGTCCAGCGCGGTGACAATGCGCTCAGGCTTACCGAAATCTTCTTCCCACGGCTGTTCGAAGCCAGGAATTCGCAGGTTGGAAACGGAGAAACCAACCAAACCCGCTTTCGGCTTCGCGCCGCGCCCGGTGGCACCTTCATCGCGGATTTCACCGCCGGAACCGGTCGCCGCGCCCGGCCACGGAGAAATCGCCGTCGGGTGGTTGTGAGTTTCGACTTTCATCAGAATATGCGCCGGTTCCTGATGGAAATCGTAGCGGCCCGTTTCGTGGTCAGCAAAGTAGCGGCCCACTTCAGAACCTTCCATTACGGCGGCGTTATCTTTATAAGCAGAGAGAACGTAATCTGGCGTGGTTTCGAAGGTGTTTTTGATCATCTTAAACAGCGATTTCGGCTGTTGCTCACCGTCGATAACCCAATCGGCGTTAAAAATCTTGTGGCGACAGTGCTCGGAGTTCGCCTGGGCGAACATATACAGCTCGATGTCGTTCGGGTTACGACCAAGCTTTGTGAAAGCATCCTGCAGATAGTCAATTTCATCTTCCGCCAGTGCCAGGCCAAGACGCAGGTTAGCGTCGATTAGCGCCTGACGGCCCTGCCCCAGCAAATCAACGCTTGTGACCGGAGTCGGTTGATGGTGGGCAAACAACTGCTCTGCATCATCTAAAGCAAAAAAGACCGTTTCCATCATGCGGTCGTGCAGTTCAGCGGTAACCTGCTGCCATTGTTCATTGGTCAGCGTACCGGCTTCTATATAGTAAGCAACGCCGCGCTCAAGGCGGTTTACCTGTTGTAGCCCGCAGTTATGGGCAATATCGGTCGCTTTCGAAGACCAGGGAGAGATGGTGCCAGGACGCGGGGTCACCAGCAGGAGTTTGCCTTGCGGGGCGTGGCTGGCGAGTGCCGGACCATATTTCAGCAGGCGTTCAAGTTGTGCGTGCTCATCATCGTTTAACGGCGCATTGAGGTCAGCAAAATGGACATACTCGGCGTAAATATTGTGAACCGGGAGCCTGGCAGCCTGAAAACGTGCCAGCAGTTTGTTGATTCGGAATGCCGACAGTGCAGGCGAACCACGCAGAATTTCCATCATAAGTCTCTCGTCTTCTAAGCTTTCGGTGTACCCAAGGGGGGGAAACGGGCGTCATTATAAAGAATCTGATGCGCTGACGAAACCGTTTGCGTGGAAATAAAATCACCATCGTGAATTAGCAACGCGTGCCGCCAATGGATGTAATAAGTTGCCATCTGGCGCAGGTTTACGCAAAATGCCGCTCATTTATGAGTAAACCTTTCACTATTATTACGTTTTTTCAAGCTGGGACGCGCACGACACAGAGAATTAACTAATTGAAAAAATTAAAGATTAATTATCTGTTCATCGGCATTCTGGCACTGTTGCTCGCGGTCGCTCTCTGGCCATCCATTCCCTGGTTTGGTAAAGCCGACAACCGTATCGCCGCCATTCAAGCGCGGGGAGAGTTGCGTGTGAGCACCATTCATACTCCCCTGACTTATAACGAAATCAACGGGAAACCTTTTGGCCTGGATTACGAACTGGCGAAACAGTTTGCCGATTACCTCGGCGTAAAACTGAAAGTGACCGTGCGGCAGAATATCAGCCAGCTGTTTGACGACCTTGATAATGGTAACGCCGACCTGCTGGCGGCAGGACTTGTCTATAACAGTGAGCGGGTAAAAAATTATCAGCCTGGCCCTACCTATTATTCCGTGTCACAACAACTGGTTTATAAAGTGGGTCAGTATCGCCCACGTACGCTGGGCAACCTGACGGCGGAGCAACTCACCGTTGCACCGGGTCATGTGGTGGTTAACGATCTCCAGACCCTGAAAGAAACAAAATTCCCGGAATTAAGCTGGAAGGTAGACGACAAAAAAGGCTCTGCGGAATTAATGGAAGATGTCATCGAAGGAAAACTCGATTACACCATTGCTGATTCTGTCGCCATCAGCCTGTTTCAGCGCGTTCACCCGGAGCTCGCCGTAGCGCTCGATATCACCGATGAACAACCGGTGACTTGGTTTAGCCCGTTAGATGGCGATAATACCCTTTCCGCCGCCCTGCTCGACTTCTTCAACGAAATGAATGAAGACGGTACGCTGGCACGCATTGAAGAGAAATACCTGGGGCATGGCGATGATTTTGATTACGTCGATACGCGCACATTTTTACGCGCCGTCGATGCGGTACTGCCGCAGTTAAAGCCCCTGTTTGAGAAATACGCCGAAGAAATTGACTGGCGTTTGCTGGCCGCTATTGCTTATCAGGAATCGCACTGGGATGCACAGGCCACTTCACCGACGGGTGTGCGCGGTATGATGATGTTAACCAAAAATACCGCGCAAAGCCTCGGCATTACGGATCGTACCGATGCCGAACAGAGCATCAGCGGTGGCGTGCGTTATTTGCAGGATATGATGAGTAAAGTGCCGGAAAGTGTGCCGGAGAACGAGCGGATCTGGTTTGCCCTCGCTGCGTACAATATGGGCTATGCGCATATGCTGGATGCCCGCGCCCTGACGGCAAAAACCAAAGGGAATCCTAACAGTTGGGCTGACGTAAAACAGCGTCTGCCTTTACTTAGCCAGAAACCCTATTACAGCAAGCTGACTTACGGCTACGCTCGTGGACATGAAGCCTACGCTTATGTCGAAAATATTCGTAAGTATCAGATTAGCCTGGTGGGTTATCTGCAAGAGAAAGAGAAGCAGGCTACAGAAGCGGCGATGCAACTGGCGCAGGATTATCCGGCGGTATCGCCTACGGAGTTGGGCAAAGAGAAATTTCCTTTTCTCTCGTTTCTTTCCCAGTCGTCATCAAACTATTTGACCCATTCTCCGGTGATGCTGCCAACTTACTGATTTAGTGTATGATGGTGTTTTTGAGGTGCTCC
>OGQY01002126.1_pt1 | contig 12315 bp, 10 predicted proteins | sample 1553361 | NCBI WGS metagenome assembly OGQY01 (sample SAMEA2579963, study PRJEB22360) | human gut metagenome | reverse complement strand
CCCGACGGCGGCTCGGCATTCATTGCCGAAGGAACTCTCAAGCCCCTTATGAGCTGGGGATACGAGGAGGAGACGTCTACGGCAAAGAAGGTTGCCGTTCGCGCAAAGCTCTCGACGGAAATCCTCGAAGATGCGGATTTCATCCGCGGGGAGGTGAACACCCTGCTGCGTCAAGACTTGATGCAGACCGTGGAAGAGAAGGTTATCGCAGGAACCGGCACCGGGAACGAGATTCTCGGCGTAACAACAAAAGCCCCTGGCTATACCATTACGGAGCTCAACGGGAAAATCTCCATGCCCAACATTGCCGACGTTGTGCGCGCTGGCGTTCTGCAACTTCGCCTGCTGCATTTCTCTCCCGACGTTCTCTTCCTTCATCCGACCGACAAGGCTATCTTCGACGTAACGAAAGATACCGCCGGGCATTACCTGACTGACGAGATGCGCAAGATCATCGGCAACATCTCCGTTGTAGAAACCACCAACATTCCCGCAGGTAAGTTCCTGCTGATGGATTCCTCGCGCTGGAAAGTTCGTCCCTACCGCGCGCTGCGACTGGAATGGGGCCGTGACGGCGACGATTTCAGCCACAACATGGTGACGGTGATCGCCGAAATGCGCCTTCACTCATACCAGAACTCCATCGACGCCGGGTCTGTCATCTACGACGACTTCGCAACCGTACAGGCCGCCCTGGAGAAAACCGCCGAGGCAGCAGCATAGTCATTAACTTAAACGAACAACAACATGGAAGATATGAAGAAGATCGACCTCACCAAGAGGGTAACTATCGTAAGCACAGGCAAGTCTATCTATATGCCCGAGAAAGGCAAAGAGTACAACGTGTCGCCCTTGCATGCCGAAACGCTTGTGAAATCGGGCAAAGCCACGTACGAGACCAAAGTTGCCAACTAACAAGGCGGGGAGGCGCCGGAAAGCGTCTCCCCTTTTTTCTTATGCTTATAGACTATACATACTTCGAACAGGATCCCACATATATTGCGGGAATAGACGTCAAAAGCGGATGCACCCCGACTGGCGCCGCACAGGAGATTGTACGGAATGTCGAGAGTTGCATACGCAGGTATGAGCCTAAATTCCTTCGGATGCTCCTTGGGATATATGTGGCAGAGAATATCGACAAATATCCTGAAATAGCCGCAAAAATAGCAAATACAGACACAAAACAGTCTCCCATCGCTAAGTATGTCTATTTCTATTACCTGCGAGAACATGTTGCCTTCAATACGATGGCTGGCGAGAAAATCAAAATGACCGACAACAGTCGTGCCGCCTCCCCGTGGTACAGACTTGTGCCCCTATGGAACGAGATGGTCGACGAGTGTCATCAACTGGCAGGCTCGCTATGCGGCGAAACAGACGTAAAGCCGGATTATTCGTCGGATATTTTTGAAAAGATAAACAGGTTCGGATTATGAAAATATCACCCAACGATACCATCAGGAAAGTAATTATAAAGAACGGCACCTTATTCGGTATCGGCAATAAACGAATATACGAATCTATTGCGGCATTACCCAAGCCTGAGTATGTTAAGGAAAAACGTCGCATATTCGGATGGAAGAAGCACGAGGCCCGAAGCGTCGCAGGTATAACGATGGGTGAATTGAACGCCATAGAAAGGATCGAGGCCACCGACGAGTATTTCGTAAAGGTTCTGGCCGTCATGCTGGGTTTAATAAGCCCAAAGGGAAAAGGATCAAAACGCATTGACTGGGAGGGAGCAGGATACGGCATTGCCCGAGAAAGGGTGCTTGAACTACAATTCATTCGCGCTTATCGTTATTTCATTGAAATACAAAACGAACTCAAAGGCGTAGCAAAGGCGTGGAAAAAGCTCGAAATGCCCCTGACGCCACAAGAAGCAAACGCACAAGTACAACGCAAGAACCGGGGCATGAGTACAATATGCTTAGGATACTGCCAGCTTGTAGGGGGTGCTATTCAGCCAAGCGATGTATGGCACCTGAGGTGGTCGACCGTATACCTTGCATATGAAGCCGAGAGAGACAAAAACATGGCACAACGCAAACTCGCTCAGATGAACAAGCCCAAACCATCCAAAAGTCGCAGACGATGAGAAAGAGCCTCAGTAAAATATTCGAAGATGCTGCCAAAGAGTGCGGCGTCAACACATGCCTATATGCCAGGATCAAAGAGGCGAATTATCTGCTGGATTACGTCAAAGAGTACCCTGTAATGCTGCGGCTGTTCCAGGAACCGATATACGAAACCAACCTGACAAACAGGCGTCGTCGTAGGACAACGCTTTACTTTCTCGATGCACTCGGGAAGCCAGAGCCGGATACACAGACCGAAGCAGCCCCCATTGCGGATCGCATGGAGCAAATGGCGTTTTCATTCATCGACAAACTACGTCGCAATGGGATAGAGGTGCAGGTTGAAAGCCTGCAAGGAGTGGTTGAAAAACTGGATGCCCTGGCCGCGGGTGTAGAGGCAAAACTCGTCCTTACATACAATGTTTGCTGATGGACATATCGAAGATAGAGAACTTTTTCAACCCTGAAAAGCTGGTTGCCATCTGTAACGAGGAATTAAGCACCCTTAAAGAGCAGGTGACAATAAATCTGCAAACAAAACGCACAAACAGCGGTAAAAATGTGAACTCCATGAATGTCCCGGAAGAGACTACCGGCGCTACGGCAGATAGTATGGCGTCGCAAGTGGAAAGCAATGCCGGAGGGTTCACGGTCTCGTTTGTGGGGCGGCATAACATCAAGAATATAGACGAGGGTAACTCCCCGCAGGATGCGCAAGAAGAATTCGGGAGCTTCGAAAGTTTCTATCAGAACATAAAGCAATGGGCACGCGACAAAGAGGCACGCTATGGATTGGAATTCAAAAGCATCGACGCATATTGGGCGGCCAAGAAGCTGTGGGAGGAAGGCAGCATCTTGTACCGCTCGGGAGGGGGCACCGAGATTATTAAAGACCTGTTGCCGCAAACCGTGGATAACATCGACAAAAGAATTACGGAAGTGATCGACACATCCATATACGAAATGCTCGAAACAACAATAGAACTATGATCCGATATACATTGTCCGGTACAGGAGGCACCGCAGATTTTCCCAATGACATATGCTTCACACGGGAGAAATCCACCTTCGTGCGATTTACAGCCACAGCCATAGATCCGGACTACGGCACAGAAGTGAAGCTGCGAATATCATATGGAGCAACATCAATAGTCCTATCCAGAAATGTCTCGGGAGCAGGAAAATCCGTTGTTTTCCCCTTGACGGCAATATTGGAATCGCTGGCCGCTGACTATTCGGCAACATTCATAAACAATGTGGTGCTCATAGTTGAGTTTGGCGATGGATCAGCCACTCACACGCTCAATACTATTCTTATCGGTACCTGTGAAAAAGAAATAATCCCTATCTCGGCACAGAATGCCGCCGCGGGAGATGTAACCAACTACCCTTCCGCCAGGAAAATCGTGGTATACCCCGGGTTCAACATAACCCAATCCATCTTTATCCCCAAGCTCACGACAGAGCAAATAGAGGTGGAAACAGAGAATGGGGTCATCGTCACCAGTGGCATGTCCTCGAAACCGTTTGCGGAGTTCAATCCATCGACGGTAAGATGGGATGGGGATACGTATGTTGAGATAAGCGTCTATAACCCCAACCTTGCCAACACCTTTCAATTTCCCATCGAGATAGATAGGTGTACCGATGGGATGCTTGTCAAATGGACGGATAAAGGCGGCATCCCTTACATATATCGGTGGAGTATAGAGACGGCGAGGGACGAAATATCTATCCAGGATGCCTATTCACTACTCGATGATAACCTGCAACCGTGTGAGGCCCAAAGTAAGATACTCACAAAGACATACACGCTGCATAGTCGCCTTGTAGATCAGGATATATACGACCTGTGTAAATCCATCCTCGCCGGGCGCGACATAAGCTACTACGACAGCGCAACGGAGCAATGGCGCCGGTGTAGTATAGAGGAGGGAGAAGCCGAAGATAACGGCGCTTATTTTAAAGATTTAGTCGTAGAAATTACCGATAAGACCTATAACGTATGACCTACTACGAACTATACATAAACGACATCCTGTGCGATCTGTCCAGCGACAACTATATATCCTTGGTATATCAAAGCCCGATATTTTCAGGACTGGACATCATACAGTCCAATAGGTCGTACAATATAGATTTGCCCCTGACGCCGAAGAACCGCAAGGCCATAGGCTATGCGGAACGCACCGACATCTATACGGATGCACCCTATGTGAAGCTTCCGGCAAGATTGTACCAGGAGGGTGTCCCGCTGTTCACATCCGGATACGCCGTTATTACGGAGATTTCGGACGTAATAAGCGTAGTGCTTACGTGGGGAAATGTCGACAACTTCCAATCCCTGTTCGATGCAAATTTGCGCGACCTGGCACAAACGCTCTATTCCATGAACATAGGGTCGATACCATGGAATAGCGCATCGGCACTCCTAGAGTATGGATATGACAGGCCGCAGATGGGATTCTTCGGCATTGATTTCGGGCAAGGCATCGCCAACCCCGAATACATGCACCCATCTATCGAAGTGCAAGATGTACTCACGGCTATTGAGCGGTACAATGGCATCACCATCGACGGCAAAGAAAGACTGTATGGAGGACTTACGTATCCTTTATTGCTTCCTTTGGTGTCAAAAAACGGCGACGAGGTGAGTAATAAAGCAGAGGCGCTCACTGCTCGCCCTTACATATCAGCAGGACACGTAACGTTTCGTAGTACTAGTAATTTCAATACAAATCTGCATGATATAAGAGGGTTGGTTTTGGAAGATTCATTTATTCTTTCTAGTGTGGATGTATCTGGAGCAGAAAAAGTAGTTATTGAGATAAGTGGCGCCCAAGGATCATTCTCAATAAATTTAGCAGAAGTATCATTCGACAAGCTTCCTGCCTCTCTTGAAATAAAAATAATGAATCAAGATGGGGAAGTATTATATCGGAAATCGAATACAAACCGCCCCACAAGCCGCGTCTATGTGTTTGATAACATCAAAACCACTATTAGCACAACAGGTAATTATATATTATCCATCGAAGTAGTAGATCCATCGACTGGCGGAATCCCACCAGAATCTACCAACCAGCCACAATGGACAATAAAAATTATACCTAATTGGGAAGACGTTGTATTCCCATCCGAATATCCTATCGGGGTAAATCTTCCGGACATTTCGCAGGGAGATTTCCTCTCGGCCTTGATGTCTATGGCCGGACTGTTCGCATACCCGGATAAGGACGCCCCGGATACAATCAAACTCATAAGCGTAGACGACATATACGCCATCACAAACAGAGACACAATAGACTGGAGTCGCAAAGTCATCCTTAATGATCGGCATGATGTCAGCCGTCCGGAATCTTCCATATTTTCGCTCGATGACCTGGCACAGAAAAACACGCTCGATTATGACAACGACGACGATGTGATCACGGACACCGCCGGGGAAATACGGATCGAGAATGTCAACATCGACAAGGAGAACGAACTCGTGGAGCTTCCATTCTCAGCGTCCGAAAGTGCCCCACTTGCATCGGATGCCAATGCGCTGTGTGCCCGCATTCCTATGTATACGACATCCGACGACGGGAAAACAGTAGACTACAACGAACCCTCGGCGCGAATCCTGCAAGCCATCATCGACGATACGAGCACGGGGTTATACTGGTTCGGATATTTCGGAGAAAATATGCGCTTTGGTGGTGAGAACGGGATCGTCGCAAAGAAATACAGCGGGTACCAGAAAGCCGTGGACAAACTTCGGCTCATAACAGTAAAGGTCAAGTTAACAGCCATAGATTTGCATAACCTTGATTATACAAAACCCATATACATAGGTCAATTCGGGCAGAGATATGGCCTGTATTCGGTAGAAACAGGCGAAAACGGCATATGCGAGTGCCAGCTGATCCAGTTGCAGGCTATAAAAGAAGTTGTTGTCCCGGACTATTATCTGACCATCAACGGTTCGGCTTCGGACATCAGTCGGGCTGTGGGCAGCAGTAAGACCGCTGTAGTATTCACCTACCAGACGAACGGTACGATTCAGGTTGCATCCCAGTCTGGCATGTTTGAAAACATCGCTTTTGCATCCGGCATCCTTTCCATTGGTGTAAAAAAGAACACCGCGACGGAATTGCGCACGGGGGAATTAGTCGTGTCTGTAAAAGAGGCGCCGGGTATCACAAGAACGATTACAGTCCAGCAAGCTGCCGCAGAGCCCGAGCCTGCTGCGAGCCGCCCGTTGAAACTTCATCTCACGGTGACGGACAACGAGGGCGCCCCGCTTGTGACCGACGAGGTTACGGCCTCGTATATCCTTCCGTCGGGCGACAGCAAGCTGGAACGCTGGGCCGATACGGACGCTGTCGACGTCACGCTGGAGGCCTCCACGGAATATATGACGCTGGGGTTTGCCGCGACCAAGGCTGGATACACGGGCGGCAAGAAGCAGATCGACATTCCCGCCGGCACTGCGGAATACTCCGTGACGGAGACGTTGATACTGACCTCAGAACAACCGATAACCAGCCGAAATATCACACTCGACATCACCATTACGGATAATGAAGGGCAGCCGGTAGATGCAGAGTCAGTAGATGTGAAATATACGAATGCTTCCGGGGTAGAAGTGATCCATTCGGCATCGGGGGCACTCATTAATGACACACTACAGGATGTCACGACGGATTCTTTCATAATGACAGTGTCCGTAACTACTCCGGGGTATGTTCTGTGGCAAGATTCTATTACAGTCAACGCGGGGACGGAACAGACTACCGTGACAAAACAAATTGCACTGACAGCCTCGGAGCCACCCATAGAAGGGCGTAACCTGCACGTCGTGCTGTCGATCGAGGACGCGGACGGCAGCCCCCTCGCGGCCGATAAGGTCACCGTCACCACGAAGGACGCCGCGGGCCAAACCGTGACGCGCGAATATACGAATACCTCGGCGGTGGACGATACCATCCTCCTCGGTGCCCAAAGCGCCCTCGACCAAATAACCCACGCTGTCCACCATGCGCACGCGCACCGTGGCCTGGTCGCCCAGCGTCACGGTCACGGCCTCGAAGTCTGGCTACAACGATGGCTGGATTCAGGGGTCTATCCCTTCGGGCAGCTCGGACTACACCTACACCGGGGTCGTTCCCCTGCGCTCGTCGCGTACGGTGGGTGCCGACATCCTCGTGCGGGATGCGAAGGGTTCGCCCGTCGTCGCCGACGAGATCGCCTGCACGTACCTGCAAAGCTCGGGCAAGACCAATACGATCCGCACCACGAACAGCAGCCACCTCGACTACGGGGGCTATTCGGACTGCTCGGTGAAGGCCTTTACGTCGCGCATCACCGTCACGGCCGCGGACTACGCCGATGCGGAGGAGGAGGTGCCCGTGGAAGCCGGTGCGGAGGCCGTCCCGATCCGCAAGACTGTCACGCTCTCCCCGGGCTCGCGTTCCCTGCACCTGGACTTCGCGGTCAGGAACGAGCAGGGCGCGGCGGTGGAGGATGCGGTCGTGGTGATTCAGTACGTGAAGCCTGACGGGAGCGACGAAAACCTGCAATTCACGGGCGGCGTGCACGAGACTTTCGACAATGCGACCACGCAGGGCTTTACGCTCCTGATTATGGCGCAGGCCGAGGGCTCGCGCATGCATATGCAGGAGATCGCCGTCCCGGCGGGTAAGGAGGCGTACACCTACGACACGGACGTGGTGCTCTACTACGACTACTCGCCGGGCATTACGCTCGATCCGCCATCCCCGTGGACGTATACGGCACACCTGGGGACGCTCCGCAATACGGGCAACGTCGACCTGGAGCTGCTTTCGGCGCCGGAATGGTGCACCATCACCGGGGACGTCCCGGGTACGGTGGCCATAGGCGATGGGCGCGCCCTGGCCGTCTCGAAGAACGAGACGGGCGGCCGGCGCACGGGGACGATCTCGATGCGGTACCGCAACGTTGAATCGAGTGAGGACGTGACCTACGATGTCGAAGTCTCGCAGGAACCATAAGATTTCATTAACCACTTAACCATATAGAGGCATATGGCACAGCAAGATACGATAGACAAAATTATTAACATCCAGTTCAAGTATTCGGAACTGGTGCAGGGTTGGGTAGCAGCATCCGATGCTATTGATGGTGCAAAAACCAAACTGCAAGAATTCAAAAAAGAGGGGAATGCCACAGGCATTGCCAAACAGACGCAGATTATCAAAGCCTTGCGCACAGAAATGGCCGCATATACCCGAGAAATGCAGGCCAATATCAAAGAGGAAGTTAAGCAAGAAGGAAGCATCGAACAACTCAGAGGCAGCATCGCCAAGCTAACGGCAGCATATAACAAAATGAGCCGCGAGGAGCGCAATGCCGCCAAGGGCACCGATCTCGCCAAAAAGATAGCCGGACTACAAACGGAGCTTAACGAGGCAAATACGGCATTACTTAACTTCCGGGACAACGTCGGTAACTATGCAAGTGCTGCTAAAGGATTCTCTCCTCTTACCTTTCAAGTGCAACAACTCGCAAGAGAAATGCCGTCGCTTACCGTGTCTTTGCAGCAGTTTTTCTTGGCCATATCCAACAACGTGCCGATGTTCGTTGATGAACTGAAACGCGCTACTGCAGCAAACAAAGCATTACGCTCCGAAGGAAAGGCGACAATACCTGTATTCAGGCAAGTAATATCGTCTATCGTCTCGTGGCAAACAGCTATCGTTTTAATCATCACAGCGCTAACAGCGTATGGCAAGGAGATCGGATCGTGGGTTAAAAGTCTATTCTCGGCCAAAGAAGCGGCTATTTCAATGGCGGAAGCGCAGGAGCGAATAAACGATGCATTGGAAGAAGATGGATATGGAATTGGAGAGCAGATCGCCAAGGTAAAAGAGCTCCAGATGCAATGGAAGGCTTTAGGGGACGATCTAGAGGAGCGAAAGCAGTTCATTGTCGATAATAAAGACGCATTCGATGACCTCGGGGTTAAGGTAACGAATGTTAATGATGCAGAGAACATACTCGTAACACATACGGATGATTTTATAAATGCTTTAAGTATGCGAGCGCAGGCAGCTGCGGGGATGAGACTTGCAGCCGAAGCTTATGAAAAGGCGCTTATAGAACGGCAAAAAGTAGAGGCTAAAATTAAAAAAGGGTCATTTAATCCATTTACTTTTGAATATGAAAAATATTCAAAATCCGGGGAAGATTACCTTATGGCACCCGTTCGTGCTTTGGAGGATCAGGCCAAAGCGTATCTAAATATATCAGCAGAAAGCCAAAAAGCAGCGTCGGATAAACTTAAAAATGCAGGCATTGAGGAATCAGCCAATGATAAAGTAGCCGATAGCGTAAGGCGGATTATTACCCTTGAAGAACTTCAAGCGAAAATGCGGGCAAATAACCTCAAGGAATATACGAAATTTCTGACCGACTGGCGAGTTGCCTTGAGCAGGGAGGTATCTAAGATGGAGGCCGAATTAAATAAAGAATTACAAAAAACGGATAGTGAAATATCCGACAACTTGAGGAAACAACTTGAAGAGCAAGAGCTGGAGTATAGAAATAGAATCAACGAAGCCCGTCTGATCGACAATGATTTAGGTGCAGCGATGGAGATGGTAAACATCTACAAAGAGCAAATTGCACAAATAGAGAAATTGGAAAGTGTTTATCGGGCTGCAGGCAAGACCGACGCAGAAATACAGGCAATACGAATTAAAGCACGTATGGATCTTCAAAAAGCGGAGGAAAATGTAGCAAACATTCAGATAGAAACGACACACAAAAGTTTAAACCTCGCCGCACAAACAGCAGGAAACCTTGCCAATGTATTCGAACAACTTGGTGGGGAAAGTGAAAAATATGCTGCATTTGCCAAGGCTATGGCTGTCATGCAAGTAGTGTTATCTGAATCTGTAGCTATTGCAAAAGCATGGGAAGGGAATGCTGCTCTTCCATTCCCGGCAAATATAATAGCGACCGCAGCAAGCGTTGCTGCAATTGTCGCAGCGATGGCCAGTGCATTATCCTCTACTAAATCTACGGAAGTTCCTAAATACGCATCCGGCGGTCTTATTACAGGCCCCGGTACTGGCACCTCCGATAGCATTGTTGCCCGGGTATCGAATGGCGAGGGCATTATGACCGCCCAGGCCGTGAATGATTGGGGTGCCGTATTGTCGGCTATAAATGTTTCCAGTGGGGGTAATGCCATCCAGGTATCCAATTTACCCCAACGCGGAGACGGAATGAGGGGCATGGAACAAATGATGGAACGGGTGCTGCTCAACCTCCCGTCTCCTATCGTCCTCGTAAAAGACATTGACAACGGACAGAGACGGGTGAAGGTAGCAGCCAACCTTGCAAAATTGGGTAGAAAAAAATAGTATGCCCCCTTGTTATTTAAATGCACACAGGCATATTTGCATCAGAGCTTATGGTGAAGTAAGCAACAGACGACAAAACGAAATGACGCGTACATCCAACATATCTGTCGGCGGCCATAAAGCTCTATTAGTGACTTTTTGTAAAACTAAATAGGCTGAAAAATGGCAGAACAAAACGCATGCGCCGAGAACCTTGGCGCGAACATCCTGAATGACTGTAACGACGATTACGGCAAGGGTGTCGAGAAGATCGTTTACATCATCAAAAAAGAGGACATCGACCGTAAGGCATCGAAGATTACGGGCAACGTAATCAGCACCCTCGTTCTCAGAACCGGAAAGAAGGCATACACTGCTTCGGCTCCTTCAAACACACCTTTCAGCGGCCTTACATACGAGGATCAGAACGCCACAATCGGAATGTCATTTAACAAGACCATTCCCATCGTCATGCTGGCGGATTCTCCGACGAACGCCCTCAATGTATCCGCACTCAAGCAGAACAAGTACGTCATTATCTACGAAAACAACAACAAGGGAGCGAATGGCGAGCAGGCATTCGCCGTCATAGGCTGGGAGCAGGGCGCCGTCGGGCAGAACGCAACCCTTGACAAGTACAGTGACGACACGCAGGGAGGCTGGACTGTCGACCTGATCGAAGAAGGCGCCAAAAGCCCGCAAATATTCTTCTTCTCGACGGACTACGAGACTACGAAGGCGGCACTTGATTCGCTTTTGTCGCCCGCCTCGTGATGAATCCCGAAGTATGGTACAGGGAGAGGTTAAACGCCTCTCTCACCGCTTCGGATAAGCGGACAATAGAATCCCATTACGAGATGGTAACTGGGAAATCATTCGCTGGCAGTTTTTCCCAAAACTGCCCGAACAAGTACAAAGACGCGATAACGCACATTTTAATCAAGATGAAACAGGACAACACGGATAATGGCGGATATATCCTCAAACAAGGAGCATTTCGCTACAAAGGTAAGGTCATAACCAATGCGAACATGACCGCAGAAGCGGCAGAATGGTGGATCCATCAGAACCTGGACAACAGAGACCAATTTGCGAGCTTGGGCAAGGATTACGACAGCTATGCCACCACGTCTGTAATGATTCCCGCCAAAGAATAATGACGCCAAACACCTGTAACGTGGAGAATGTTACACACATAAATTACCATAGTGATTTCAGGCTTATTATCCGCTTCAACTCGGATAAACTGCCCGATTATCCGTGGCGTATTACATTCAGTACCCCGTCGACACATACAGTCGACAAATACGTAGCGTCATTCGATGGAGAAAATTACATCAATTGCAAGCCCGTCGACACGCTCCCGGGTGCGGCAATAGTGTTTTTCGATCATCATAGGCTCGGGTGCGGGACATTGGGTTACATTCTCGACATGGATATTCCCGATAACGAATTTCCTGACGGGAAAATGGATATTGAAATCCCGGGTGTCGAGACTGTAGAATTATGGCCGGGGAAAAGCGATGAAACGGAACTCCCCGCAGAAATTATTGTGGCGCTGTTGCAGATGCTCAAAGGGTTTTCCCCCTCTATCGAAGTCGAGGAGAACAGTGACGACAGTTATATCCTGCGGATAACAAACGAAACTGGGTCATATCTCACCCCGAACCTGCGGGCTTCGCTGAATTTGGCACAAAGTACTGGCGACAGCCAGTATATTGCCATGTCGCAGGATGCTACAACAAAAGCCCTTGCCGCAAAAGTCGACAAGGAAGAAGGCAAAGGGCTTTCGACGAACGACTACACTGACCAGGAGAAGGAGAAGCTGGCCGGGCTCTCCAACTACGACGACACGGAGATAA
>OGQY01002121.1_pt1 | contig 12343 bp, 9 predicted proteins | sample 1553361 | NCBI WGS metagenome assembly OGQY01 (sample SAMEA2579963, study PRJEB22360) | human gut metagenome | reverse complement strand
AATTTAAAGCAGGTGACATAGGTAAGTATTTGACTGGATTTGAAGTGTTAAATCCGGAATTAGTTATTTGTCATTTAGATTCTAAAGCAACTATGCAGATTGACATTACAATTAACAAAGGTCGTGGATATGTCCCCGCTGACGAAAACCGCGAATATTGTACCGATGTTAATGTAATTCCAATCGATTCAATCTATACGCCGATACGTAATGTTAAGTATGCTGTAGAAAACTTCCGTGTAGAGCAGAAGACTGACTACGAGAAACTGGTACTTGAAATTACTACCGACGGTTCCATTCACCCGAAAGAAGCGCTGAAAGAAGCTGCTAAAATTCTGATTTATCACTTTATGTTATTCTCTGACGAAAAAATTACTCTTGAAAGTAATGACGTTGACGGTAATGAAGAGTTTGATGAAGAAGTATTGCATATGCGTCAGCTGTTGAAAACTAAACTTGTCGATATGGATCTGTCAGTACGTGCCCTCAATTGCTTGAAGGCTGCTGATGTTGAAACATTGGGCGATTTGGTACAGTTCAACAAAACTGACTTGCTGAAATTCAGAAACTTCGGAAAGAAATCGCTTACCGAGCTTGATGATTTGCTGGAAAGTCTGAATCTGTCGTTTGGAACTGATATTTCTAAATATAAATTAGATAAAGAATAAAAAATGAGACATAATAAGAAATTCAATCATTTAGGTCGTACTGCTTCTCATAGAAGTGCTATGTTATCTAACATGGCTTGTTCTTTGATCAAGCACAAAAGAATCACTACGACTGTAGCAAAGGCGAAAGCTCTGAAGAAATTCGTTGAGCCTTTGATCACAAAGTCTAAAGAAGACACTACAAACTCTCGTCGTGTTGTATTTAGCAACTTGCAGGATAAACTCGCTGTAACAGAATTGTTCAAGGAAATCTCTGTGAAGATTGCTGACCGTCCGGGTGGTTATACTCGTATCATCAAGACAGGACACCGTCTAGGTGACAACGCTGAAATGTGCTTTATTGAACTCGTTGATTACAACGAAAACATGGCTAAGGAAAAGGTTGCTAAGAAAGCTACTCGTACCCGCCGTTCTAAGAAAGCTACTACTGAAGCTGCTGCTCCGGCAGAAGCTCCGGTTGCTGAAGCACCGGCAGTTGAAGAGGCAAAAGCGGAAGAAGCTAAAGCTGAATAAATCGACTATTCTTTTCAATATAAAAGCCGTCTCTTGTGAAAGGGGCGGCTTTTTTAATTTGCATTCGGATATTTTGGGAGGAAAGAAGATATATCTTTCCTAAACATTCATTAAAAGGTTCTACTATTAAACAATTAAATGAAACAAACTGTTATCTTTGCAGATAGATATGGCAAAGTTTCTGAAGGTGATATTATTCCTGGTCCTTGCTACTGCCTTTTGTGGAAGTGTGAGTGATGCATTTACCGTACAGACGGTAGATGAAATGGTTATTGCCGCTCAAGTTAGTTTGAGAGAAGAGGGGGATACACAGAGAAATGATGTTCGGCAAGGAAGTTATATTCCGGCTCCGAAATTGCCATATTTGTCAGATGCAGAACTTGCAGGTTCCGCTGGAACTACTCAGTTGCTCACCTTTTCACGTGCGCAACGTTCGTATACAACAGAATATATCCTTTCGTTAAAAGACATGATAGAGCGGCTGGCTCATCGTGACGATGTACTGTCATTGCATCGCTCGAAGTTATTTGATACCAGCACCTCTTATCGCTGCCACCCTGCGTGTGAATATTATGTATTTACGCTCAGGCGAATTATTATTTAGACGTTTGAATGAATTCAGATTTATTTGCCTTATGTGGTCATAGACTGTACGAGGTGATTATTGGTATGTTTTATCAGTTAAACTTTTATTCATTTTAAACGATTTAAATTATGGCAACTCAAGCAATTGACGCAACTATTTTTGCGTCTACACACCCCGATATCGCAAAACGCACAAGTGTCTCCGGACTAATTTTTTCAGTGGCAATGCTGCTGTTAGGTATCCTTATATTCGCATCAACTTTTGAAGTAACTGACCGCTCATCTACGCTTAGTATGTTGTTGATGGTGTTAGGTACGGCATTTTTCCTCTTAGGAATATTCCGTTTGTTCTGGAAATCTAAAGAAGTGGTATATATTCCGACAGGAAGTATTACTAAGGAACGCAGTGTGTTCTTCGATTTGAAACACATGGGTAAGTTGAAAGAGATGATTGAAAAAGGCCAGCTTTCTATTGAAGAAGGTGTAAAGAGTGAAGGAAGCGGTAATGTACGTTTGGATGTTATACTTTCTCAAGATAATAAATTTGCAGCCGTTCAGTTGTTCCAGTTTGTGCCTTATACATACACTCCGGTAACCTCTGTACATTATTATACAGGGAATGATGCAGCAACCATATCGGCTTTCTTGGCGAAGTGTAAAGTGAACTAACCCTCAGGGTTTCTGGACTTAACTTTGAAGTTATGGGGATCAGTCGGTAACGGCTATCCCCATTTTTTTCATCAGGAAACAGGCATTCATATTCTGAGCTACTCCTTCGCGCAGACGATAAGAAAAGGTCAGTTCATTACCTGTGATGTCGGCTTCGAATCGGTAATTATGGATGTCATCAGGATAAATGTCGGCAAGCGTGCCGAGCATCAGGTCGTGAGTAGCGATGATACCATTTGCCTGTAAAGTCATGAATTGTTTGATAAGGGCGAGCGAGCCTTTCTGCTTATCCATGGAGTTGGTTCCTTTTAGAATCTCATCAAGGATGATGAAAAACTCTTCACCGGCTTGCAGTTTGTCGATGATAAGTTTCAGACGTTTCAGTTCTGCAAAGAAATAGGATTCGTTATCATTCAGGGAGTCGCTGGTGCGCAGACTGGTAATGAGTTGAGCAGGATACAGTTCCATACTCCGGGCGCAAACGGGGGTGCCGATGCAAGCCAGCAAATAGTTGATGCCTACCGTACGAAGATACGTACTTTTGCCTGCCATATTTGCTCCGGTGATAATAATGAAGAAAGGACGTTTTTCTATATCAATGTCATTGCGTACACATTTGTCGCGGTTCATCAGTGGATGTCCCATAGATGCGGCGCGGAGACTGAAAGACCGGGGGTTAATAATAGGGTAGGAGTAATCCGGATGATTATAGGCGAATGTGGCCAGTGAACACAGAGCATCCATGTGAGCGATAGCTGTCAGCCAGCGTGGCAGTTCAGAAGCATATTGCTCTTTCCATCCTTCAATCTGTATGATTTTGCGGATTTCCCAGAAGAATAATCCGTTGAGGGTGGCATATATGTAGGCGTTGTTTCGCTGATCGAGTTCGTTCATAAGCTTACTTAGACGCTGGATGGAGTGAGAAGCCGTTTGTTTTTCATCACCGATCCACTCTCTCACTTCCTTCAATATCGGACTTTTCATGGGTTGGTTCTCAATAAGTCGGAGCAGATTGGCATACGTTGCTAATATCTGTAACTTCTTTCCGTAGACAGCTTGCATTTTAGTGATTTTACTAGTGAAACAAAAGCTGGCAAACACAAAGCATAACCATAGAATACCGAAAACAGTGAGCGGAATAATGCCTGCAATAGCCAATGCTATACATAAGATATTTATTCCACCCGCCAATAGCGGTAGCATGCGAAAGAAAACATTTTTCCGGAAGGCACTGGGACTCTTAGCCCATGCCTTTAATTCATCTTCATCAGCAGCTTTTCCTTTATAGAGCAGTCCCAGAATACGGAATTCTTGTCGAAAGTTCAATTCCGATGTCAGTTCGCGAATGGCTTCCTGTCGGGATTCTATCTCTTTCTTATTTACCAGATGCGTGCCCAGCCAATTGGCTAACAAGCTTTTTCCAAGTTGCGTACAGGTACGGTTTATATACTGAAAAAGAGAATGTGGACCAAACACATCCAGGTCATAACTGTACAGGTGTGCCGGATTGATAAATTCTGCTCCGTCTTCAAAAGAAGATGTGTCATAGTTCAGCGCCGAAAGTTCTTGCTCATTGATTACAATCTTTTTTTCCAGATAGTCTTTTCGGTGAAACAGCCGGTTGTGATACTTTATCAATAGGATAAAAGGCAGAAGTGTAACGGCAATGATCCCCGTTAATACTATCCAGCCTGATGACCAGAAATATATAATTCCCGCAATTCCTGCAACAAATAACAATAATCGCAGTGAGCCTATGCGGTAAATCTTGTTTTGTACTTTATTTAATTCCGAACGTCCTTCTTCAGCGATGCGCTGATAAGTGGCGGTTATTTCATTGATTGTGTTCATTCTATTGTTTCTTTGCCGCAAAGGTAAAATAAGCCTGCTTTATAACCAAATGCTTCATCTGCTTTCTCTTGCTCTAATGAAGAACTTAGCATCCATATTTATGTTTCCTTTAAGAGAAGCGTTTGTTTCTCAGTGTGAAACTGTCTGTTTCTCGGTGTGAAACTGCTTGTTTCAAAGCATGAAACTGCTTGTTTCAAGGCATGAAACTTGCAGTTCCAAGTGATGAAACTATTCTTATCCATCAAGGTAGTAAGTTTTCGCCTTAGATATCCCTTTGATGAGTATTGCTTATTTTTCCAGTTACTCGCAGCTTTGAAGCGTATTATGCAGTATAGAGATAAGCCCAAGTATAAATATGCATGAACATAAATCTGCCAAAATTGCATTTTTCTTTTCAATAATTTGCTCTTCTTGGATAAATAATGTAACTTTCGCTCAGATAAAACTGTTTTAGAAAGAAAAGCTTGGGGTATGAAAAGGTGGTGGTTATTAGGCATATTCGGATTATTGGTTGCTTTGCATGGGAGCGCCCAGCAAGTGATATATGCCAATTTGAAGGAATTGGTGGAAGATCGTGGCGACACACTCTCCACATTGAAGATAGAGAAGCGCTCCAAGAATCAGATTTTACTGATGGGAGGTGCTGACTATCGCGTCTCGGTAGATGACAATCCCGGTCTCTGCCGATATTTGAAATCCCGTTGTTATGCGGTGAGGGCTGACTCGGCGTTATACGTTAACTGTAAGAAAGTGCGTTATAAACGTTTCCGTTTCGGCGGTTGGTATGCCCCTGCCACTTGGATACAGGGGAAAATTTATTTCTACGCACAGCCTGTAGGTTCTGTGGCGGCAAGTACCACACAGCCTGCCGACGCTACAAAGCTGGGGGGAGATGTCGGTACGGCCATTGCTGCTTCGGGGCTGGTCAATGCGCGGGTTTATTATGAACTGAATCCGGAAACGGGTAAAGTAGAGTTCGTAGGAAAAGACAAAATGCTACAGCTACTAAAAAATGAGCCGGAACTTCTGAACGCCTTCTTACAGGAAAGCAGTGAAAGTGCGGAAGTTACAGGTAAATACTTACTACGTTTAAAATGACTAAATGATAAATAAATCCCGGTATCACTTGTTGGTATCGGGATTTATTTCTATATTGCGGCAGCTTACAGAAGTAAACTGATGACATTTTGTAACCTTTCATCCTGCATGTTATGGAAATAACCTTAAGTAACACATTGCCCCCTTATCCCACTTTTGTAGAGGGTATCCGGAGGGCTCCTGACCGTGGCTTCACACTTTCGCCCGCACAAACTGCCACGGCGTTAAAGAACACATTGCGTTATATCCCCAAAGAATTACACGAGACCCTCGCACCGGAGTTTATGGAAGAACTTCGTACCCGCGGGCGTATCTATGGCTACCGATATCGTCCGCAAGGCGACCTCAAAGCGAAACCTATCGATGCTTACAAAGGAAATTGCATTGAAGGCAAGGCTTTCCAGGTGATGATTGACAATAATCTCTGCTTCGACATTGCCCTCTATCCTTATGAACTAGTCACTTATGGCGAAACGGGACAGGTTTGTCAAAACTGGATGCAGTATCGTCTCATTAAACAGTATCTTGAAGTGCTGACTCAAGATCAGACACTCGTTATTGAAAGTGGACATCCACTGGGCTTATTCCGTTCTAAGCCCGATGCACCACGCGTGATTATTACGAATGCCATGATGGTAGGTCTTTACGATAATCAGAAGGATTGGCACGTGGCCATGCAAATGGGAGTTGCCAACTACGGTCAGATGACTGCCGGAGGCTGGATGTATATTGGTCCTCAAGGTATTGTGCATGGTACCTTTAATACTCTGCTGAATGCCGGACGTATGAAGCTCGGTATTCCTCAGAACGGTGATTTGCGCGGACACCTGTTTATATCTTCCGGTTTGGGCGGCATGAGCGGTGCCCAGCCTAAGGCCGCCGAGATGTCGGGTGCAGCTTCCATTATAGCCGAGGTAGATATGTCACGTATTGAAACCCGGCATCGGCAAGGTTGGGTAGGGCATGTCACGGATTCTATTCCCGAAGCATTTTCGCTGGCGCATGAGGCGATGGACGGCAAGAAACCGATATCCATTGCTTATCATGGGAATATCGTTGACTTGCTGGAATATGCTGTAAGCCAAAATATACATATAGACCTGCTTTCTGACCAAACTTCCTGCCATGCCGTTTACGAAGGCGGATACTGTCCGGTGGGAATTACTTTCGCCGAACGTACAAGTCTGTTGCACGAAGACCCGCAGAAATTCTGTGGACTGGTGAATGAATCGTTGGTGCGCCATTTCCGGGCTATAAGAGCCCTTGTAGAGCAGGGTACCTATTTCTTCGATTATGGAAACTCCTTTATGAAAGCCGTTTATGATGCCGGAGTTCGTGAAATTGCCAAAGAAGAAGATGATAAGAATGGATTTATATTCCCCAGTTATGTAGAAGATATCATGGGGCCGGAACTTTTTGATTACGGTTACGGACCTTTCCGCTGGGTATGTCTCAGTGGTAAACATGAAGATTTGATAAAGACCGATCATGCAGCGATGGAATGTATTGACCCGAATCGTCGCGGTCAGGATCTGGATAACTACAATTGGATACGTGACGCGGAAAAGAATAATCTTGTGGTAGGTACTCAGGCGCGTATTCTTTATCAGGATGCGGCAGGACGTATGAAGATAGCGTTGAAGTTCAACGAAATGGTACGCAATGGTGAAGTTGGACCTATTATGTTGGGACGCGATCATCACGATGTGAGCGGTACGGACTCTCCTTTCCGTGAAACTTCTAATATAAAAGATGGAAGCAATGTCATGGCGGATATGGCCGTGCAATGCTTTGCCGGAAACTGTGCCCGGGGAATGAGCCTCGTAGCACTGCACAATGGTGGTGGTGTGGGTATTGGAAAAGCCATAAATGGCGGCTTCGGTATGGTATGCGATGGTAGTGAGCGGGTGGATGAGATACTTCGTTCAGCTATGTTGTGGGATGTGATGGGTGGTGTGGCCCGGCGTTCATGGGCACGCAATGGGCATGCTATGGAGACGAGTGAAGAGTTTAATCGGACACATGCTGATGGTTATCATATTACGATGCCATACGTGGCTGATGACGAATTAGTAAATAAATACATATCATAAAAAGAGAATCATGAATAAAATCATCGAATGTGTCCCCAACTTCAGCGAGGGACGTGACTTGCAGAAAATAGATCAAATCATATCCCCTTTCCGTGGTAAACAAGGTGTAAAACTCTTGGATTACAGTAATGACGAAGACCACAACCGCTTGGTAGTAACCGTGGTAGGAGAACCGGAACCCCTTCGTGATGCCGTTCTCGAAGCTATCGGCATTGCTGTAAAGCTTATTGACCTTAACCACCACACCGGGCAACATCCCCGTATGGGTGCTGTAGATGTAGTTCCTTTCATTCCCATCAAGAATGTGACGATGGAAGAAGCTATCGCCCTTTCCAAAGAAGTAGGTACAGAGGTAGGCAAACGCTATAATCTTCCTGTCTTTCTCTATGAGAAATCCGCATCCGCTCCGCATCGCGAAAATCTTGCTGCCGTGCGTAAAGGTGAGTTCGAAGGTATGGCAGAAAAGATAAAGCTACCCGAATGGCAGCCCGACTTTGGTCCTGCCGAACGCCATGCCACTGCCGGAACCGTTGCTATCGGTGCCCGCATGCCGTTGGTAGCCTACAATATCAATCTGAATACACCTAATCTGGATATCGCACATGATATTGCCAAGAAGATTCGTTTCATTGGCGGTGGCCTGCGTTATTGCAAAGCAATGGGAGTAGAGTTGAAAGACCGGGGCATTACTCAGGTTTCCATCAATATGACAGACTATACCCGTACCGCCCTTTACCGCGCTTTTGAACTGACCCGTGTAGAAGCATGTCGCTATGGGGTCAGCATTGTGGGAAGTGAGATTATCGGCCTTGTTCCGATGGAGGCGCTCATTGATACAGCTTCTTATTATCTTGGTTTAGAGAATTTCTCTATGCAACAAGTGCTTGAGGCGAGGATTATGGAAGAATAATAGAATGATAAAAGAACGCAAATTACGCAAATTACACAAATAAAGTTTTTAAATATGACCGAGAACCTGATAATTTTCAATGCCCGTGTTGTAACCCCCATCGGCTTTTCCGCCCGTTGTGGCAAAGAGATGGGTGAACTATGCATCATTGATAATGCTACAATAGAAGTAACCGACGGTATCATTTCCTATGTCGGCCCTTCCCGGGGCGAGATGCGTGACGGATATTATCAACGCTACTGGCACTACAATGCTCGTGGCAAATGCCTGTTACCCGGCTTCGTCGATTCGCATACTCACTTTGTATTTGGTGGCGAACGTGCCGAAGAGTTCTCCTGGCGATTGAAAGGAGAAAGCTATATGTCTATCATGGAGCGTGGTGGTGGCATTGTAAGCACTGTAAAGGCCACCCGCGAATGTAGTTTTATTCAACTCCGCTCCAAAGCCGAAGTTTTTTTGAGGCAAATGAGTAATATGGGGGTTACTACCGTAGAAGGCAAGAGCGGCTACGGACTGGATAAGGAAACGGAGCTTCTGCAACTCAAAGTCATGCGTAGCCTGAATAATGACGAACATAAGCGGGTAGATATTGTATCCACTTTTCTGGGTGCGCATGCCGTACCCGAGGAATATAAGGGACGTACGGATGAATACCTTGATTTCATTATCAGTGATGCCCTGCCTTGCGTTGCCAAAAACGAACTGGCCGAGTTTTGTGATGTCTTCTGCGAACAAGGCGTTTTCTCTGTCGAACAATCTCGCCGTCTGTTGCAAGCTGCCAAGGAATATGGTTTGGGCTTGAAACTCCATGCCGATGAAATCGTTCCGCTGGGGGGTGCCGAACTGGCTGCCGAGCTTTCTGCTGTTTCCGCAGATCATTTGTTGCATGCATCCGATACAGGTATCCGTGCTATGCGGGATGCCGGAACCGTTGCAACTTTACTCCCTCTTACAGCTTTTGCCCTGAAAGAACCTTATGCACGTGGTCGCGAAATGATTGATTCCGGTTGTGCCGTAGCCCTTGCCACAGATCTCAATCCGGGCAGTTGTTTCTCCGGTTCCATTCCGTTGACTTTTGCCCTGGCATGTATCTATATGCATCTTACTATTGAAGAAGCTATCACCGCCCTCACCCTGAACGGGGCTGCTGCCTTGAACCGGGCGGATAGTATCGGCAGCATCGAAGTAGGCAAGAAGGGAGATTTTGTAGTGCTGAATTCCGATAATTACCATTTCCTGCCTTATTATGTCGGTATGAATTGTGTAAATACCACCATCAAAGAAGGAGTGATTTATCCTGTATTGTAAAACCTTTAAAGAAAAATACCATGTTAGTTGATTTAACAGTGAAAGAATTTTTGAATAAAGTGGCGGGCAGTGATCCCGTCCCCGGTGGTGGGAGCATTGCTGCCCTGAACGGTGCCGTAGCTTCGGCACTTGCTGCTATGGTTGCTAATCTCACCATCGGCAAGAAGAATTACGAAGAACACGAGGAACTTATGAACCATATTGCTTCTCTCGCACTGAGAGAGAAAGACGTATTCATAGCTGATATAGATCGTGACTCGGAAGCCTATGATGCCGTATTTGCCTGCTTCAAAATGCCCAAGGCTACCGATGAAGAAAAAGCTGCCCGCAGCGCTGCCATTCAGGAGGCTACTAAGTATGCCGCTCTTGTCCCCATGCAAGTAGCACGTAATGCCTACGAGCTGATGTCGGTAATTGCCGACGTTGCCCGTTTGGGAAACCGTAATGCAGTGACTGATGCTTGTGTGGCCATGATGTCCGCCCGTTCAGCTGTACTGGGTGCCTTACTGAACGTTCGCATCAACCTGGGTTCCATCAAAGATAAAACCTTTGCAGATGAACTTCAAAGAGAAGCCGATGTGCTGGAACGCTTGGCTTGTGAGCGCGAAAAAGAAGTATTGGATGTTGTTAACCAAGAATTACGAGTATGAAAAATGTCTATCATGTAGGGTCCGGTGAACTCACATTCGACATCATCGAACGAATTATCAACGAGAATCTGAAACTGGAACTGGCACCCGAAGCTAAAGAACGGATACAGAAATGTCGCGACTACCTCGATCATAAGATAGCCGAGTCCGAAGAACCTTTGTACGGTATCACCACAGGCTTCGGTTCCCTGTGTAGCAAAAATATATCCCCCGATGAACTGGGCACCTTGCAGGAAAACCTGATAAAGAGTCATGCTTGTAGCGTCGGTGAAGAAATACGTCCCGTCATCGTCAAACTAATGATGTTGCTGAAAGCCCATGCCCTGTCTTTGGGACATAGTGGTGTGCAAGTCATTACCGTGCAGCGTATCCTCGATTTCTTCAACAACGACGTGATGCCCATTGTCTACGACCGCGGTTCGCTCGGTGCATCCGGTGATCTGGCTCCTCTTGCCAATCTCTTCCTGCCGCTTATCGGTGTGGGAGATGTTTATTATAAAGGTAAGAAGCGCGAAGCTATTAGTGTCCTCGATGAGTTCGGCTGGGAACCGGTGAAACTTATGAGTAAAGAGGGTCTTGCTCTGCTCAATGGTACGCAGTTTATGAGTGCCAATGGTGTGTTTGCCATTCTGAAAGCCTTCCGACTCTCCAAGAAAGCCGATCTTATTGCCGCTCTTTCCCTCGAAGCTTTCGATGGGCGTATTGATCCTTTTATGGATTGTATCCAGCAAATTCGTCCGCACCGGGGACAAATCGAGACAGGCGATAATTTCCGTAAACTCCTGGAAGGCAGTGAAATCATTGCTCAATACAAAGCCCATGTGCAAGATCCGTATTCTTTCCGCTGCATCCCCCAAGTGCATGGTGCAACGAAAGATGCCATTCGTTATGTCTCTTCTGTTTTGCTGACCGAAATTAATTCTGTAACGGATAATCCTACTATCTTTCCCGATGAAGACCGTATCATCTCCGGTGGAAACTTCCACGGCCAGCCACTTGCCATTTCTTATGACTTCCTCGGCATCGCCTTGGCTGAGTTAGGAAACATTTCCGAGCGACGGGTAGCACAACTCATTATGGGGCTGCGCGGTTTGCCTGAATTTCTGGTAGCCAATCCCGGTTTGAACTCCGGTTTTATGATACCACAATATGCTGCTGCTTCCATGGTTAGTCAGAATAAGATGTATTGCTATGCTGCCAGCAGTGATTCCATCGTTTCCTCCAACGGACAGGAAGATCATGTCAGCATGGGAGCTAATGCAGCTACCAAATTGTACCGCATCATGGACAATTTGGAACACATTCTCTCCATTGAATTGATGAATGCCAACAGCACGGGAACTGCATCTATGGGTAATGCAGCGCTGCGAGGCAGCAGTTCCTTTTTGCAGAAAAACCCGGATGACACGGAATATCAGTCTCTTGTCGTAGTGGAAGACGGTCAAGCAACGGCTCTTTTGGAATTTATGCCGATGGGATATATTGGACAATATGGATTCATGATGGAGTTGGAATCGGTGGATGCTGAAGTGCTTACAAAATACGGGTATCCAGATGATGACTACTGCACCTATACGCCTGCTGATGTAATTGCAGAACACCGTACCCAGAAAGGAGAGGTTGTATACGATCCTTATAATAATCCGGATTCTGCTTCGGTGTATGACGGTTCCAATCCGGTAACCATGACGCGCCCTGCGGGATACGGCCATGATGAAGATAGATTGATTGATATTGCCGGTCAGCCCTATCAGCATATTCTGGCGTTGGATGTCACTCCGATAGCATCTGCTGATTCAGATGGTAATCTGACAATTCCCGAAAAACCGGAGAATTTTGATGTAACCAATGCCGCATATGTTCATGTTTTTGTTCCCGTGATGTTTTCCATCAGTCCGACCAGCGGCGATCAATACGCCAGAATGCAGGTGGATTGGACCAGCATGGAGAAAATTGAAAATCCGGAAGAAAATTTGCAGTACCGCCTGTGGAGCGCAA
>OGQY01002110.1_pt1 | contig 12412 bp, 7 predicted proteins | sample 1553361 | NCBI WGS metagenome assembly OGQY01 (sample SAMEA2579963, study PRJEB22360) | human gut metagenome | reverse complement strand
GTATCCACGAAATCTACTTCCCGTATGTGCTGATGAATCCGCGTCTGATCCTCGCCGTTATCCTCGGCGGTATGACTGGCGTGTTTACGCTGACTATTCTGGGCGGTGGTCTGGTTTCTCCGGCATCTCCGGGTTCTATCCTCGCGGTACTGGCGATGACGCCAAAAGGTGCTTACTTCGCTAACATCGCGGGTGTATGTGCGGCAATGGCGGTTTCCTTCGTTGTCTCTGCCATTCTGCTGAAAACCAGCAAAGTGAAAGAGGAAGACGATATTGAAGCGGCAACTCGCCGTATGCAGGACATGAAAGCTGAGGCTAAAGGCGCGTCTCCGCTGTCTGCTGGTGATGTGACTAACGACCTGAGCCACGTGCGTAAAATCATCGTTGCCTGTGACGCTGGTATGGGTTCCAGTGCAATGGGCGCAGGTGTGCTGCGTAAGAAAATTCAGGATGCCGGTCTGTCACAGATTTCCGTCACTAACAGCGCGATCAATAACCTGCCGCCAGATGTGGACCTCGTCATCACTCACCGTGATCTGACCGAGCGCGCTATGCGTCAGGTTCCGCAGGCTCAGCATATTTCGCTGACTAACTTCCTCGACAGTGGCCTGTACACCAGCCTGACCGAACGTCTGGTTGCTGCCCAGCGCCATACTGAAAACGAAGAGAAAGTGAAAGACAGCCTGAAAGACAGCTTTGACGATTCTAACGCCAACCTGTTCAAACTGGGCGCGGAGAACATCTTCCTCGGTCGTAAAGCGGCAACTAAAGAAGAAGCTATTCGCTTTGCTGGCGAACAACTGGTGAAAGGCGGTTACGTTGAGCCGGAATACGTACAGGCAATGCTGGATCGTGAAAAACTGACCCCGACCTATCTGGGTGAGTCTATCGCCGTGCCGCACGGTACGGTTGAAGCGAAAGATCGCGTGCTGAAAACTGGCGTCGTGTTCTGTCAGTACCCGGAAGGCGTGCGCTTCGGTGAAGAAGAAGATGACATTGCCCGTCTGGTGATTGGTATTGCTGCCCGTAACAACGAGCACATTCAGGTTATCACCAGCCTGACCAACGCGCTGGATGATGAGTCCGTCATTGAGCGTCTGGCACACACCACCAGCGTGGATGAAGTGCTGGAACTGTTGGCTGGTCGTAAGTAACCCATTCCCACCCTCTCCACATGGAGAAGGTGGGGCTAATTGCCTGATGCGCTACGCTTATCAGGCCTACAAAACAAAGTGCAATTTATTGAATTTGCTCGTTCTTGTAGGCCAGATAAAGCGTTTACGCCGCATCCGGCAATATCTCGGCCCCTCTCCTCATGGAGAGGGTTTGGGTGAGGGAAATGCCTCACCCCAGCCCTCTCGGGTAAAAACATTGATGAAGGTTAATACTATGAAAGCATTACATTTTGGCGCAGGTAACATCGGTCGTGGCTTTATCGGTAAACTGCTGGCTGATGCGGGTATTCAACTGACATTTGCCGATGTCAATCAGGTGGTACTTGATGCCCTGAATGCCCGTCATAGCTACCAGGTTCATGTGGTCGGTGAAACCGAGCAGGTCGATACCGTTTCCGGCGTTGATGCCGTCAGCAGTATTGGTGATGACGTGGTGGATTTAATCGCTCAGGTCGATTTAGTCACTACCGCCGTTGGCCCGGTCGTGCTGGAACGAATTGCTCCGGCGATTGCTAAAGGGCTGGTGAAACGCAAAGAACAAGGTAATGCATCCCCACTGAACATCATCGCGTGTGAAAACATGGTTCGCGGCACCACTCAGTTGAAAGGCCATGTAATGAATGCCCTGCCGGAAGAAGCAAAAGCGTGGGTTGAAGAACACGTTGGCTTTGTCGATTCCGCCGTTGACCGCATCGTGCCACCTTCTGCTTCTGCAACCAACGATCCGCTGGAAGTGACGGTAGAAACCTTCAGCGAATGGATTGTCGATAAAACTCAATTCAAAGGCGCGCTGCCAAACATCCCAGGTATGGAGCTAACCGACAACCTGATGGCATTTGTTGAGCGTAAACTCTTCACCCTGAATACGGGCCATGCTATAACCGCGTACCTCGGAAAACTGGCGGGTCATCAGACCATTCGTGACGCAATTCTCGATGAGAAAATCCGTGCGGTGGTAAAAGGTGCGATGGAAGAAAGCGGCGCGGTGCTAATCAAGCGCTACGGTTTTGATGCTGATAAACATGCTGCGTATATCCAGAAAATCCTCGGCCGTTTTGAAAACCCGTATCTGAAAGATGATGTGGAGCGTGTAGGCCGTCAGCCGCTGCGTAAACTGAGCGCCGGAGATCGTCTGGTAAAACCGCTGCTGGGTACGCTGGAGTACGGTTTACCGCACAAAAACCTGATTCAGGGTATTGCTGCCGCCATGCACTTCCGCAGTGAAGAAGATCCACAGGCTCAGGAACTGGCTGCGCTGATTGCCGACAAAGGGCCGCAGGCTGCGCTGGCACAGATTTCCGGGCTTGATGCCAACAGCGAGGTTGTCACAGAAGCGGTAACCGCTTATAACGCAATGCAATAATGGTGGACCAGGCGCAGGGGTCCCTGCGCCCGAATAACAGATTGTCAGATATGCAGGCAACAATGGAACAAACCCAGGCCTTTGAAAACCGTGTGCTTGAGCGTCTGAATGCTGGCAAAACCGTGCGAAGCTTTCTGATCACCGCCGTCGAGCTCCTGACCGAGGCGGTAAATCTTCTGGTGCTTCAGGTATTCCGCAAAGACGATTACGCGGTGAAGTATGCTGTAGAACCGTTACTCGACGGCAATGGCCCGCTGGGCGATCTGTCCGTGCGCTTAAAGCTGATTTATGGGCTTGGCGTAATCAGTCGCCATGAATACGAAGATGCGGAACTGTTGATGGCACTGCGGGAAGAGCTGAACCACGACGGCAACGAGTACGCGTTTACCGATGATGAAATTCTTGGGCCATTTGGCGAACTGCATTGCGTGGCGGCGCTACCACCGCCGCCACAGTTTGAACCAGCAGACTCCAGTTTGTACGCGATGCAAGTTCAACGCTATCAACAAGCTGTGCGATCAACAATGGTCCTTTCACTGACAGAGCTGATTTCCAAAATCAGCTTAAAAAAAGCCTTTCAAAAGTAAGCAATGCTCGCTTACTGCTGCCCCTCTACCTGCTTCGGTCGATAAAGCCGACGATAATATTCCAGGCGTTGGAGATATAACGGCACGCTTTCCTCAGGTATATCGGACGGGATCGCGTTACGAGGGGGAAGTTTATTCAGATACTCCCGGAACGCCTGGCTAGATGCCATGAAATCTACGGCTTTATCGATAAAAAGCGGAACGTTTTCACCTATTTTGCCCATCATAATATCTCCGAATTACCCCGCGCCGGGAATGCGCGGCCGCCAATTTTAGTTTAGATCCCGGTAAAAATGGCATTAAGGAAAACGTGCGAAATCTACAACGCTTGTCCTCACTTGCTTATTACTTTTTATTAATCAATAAATTACATTCTTTTCTGAACGCAAAATTGGTTACCCAGCAAAACTATTACAATACCATCGGTTGTGAACAAAGCACCCCGTCACGCATACTAGGACTATAAATTTATCTTTATCAGAAGCCATCACATGAAAGAAGTCGAAAAAAACGAAATTAAACGTCTTAGCGATCGCCTGGACGCCATCCGTCACCAACAGGCCGACCTGTCGCTAGTTGAAGCCGCAGACAAATATGCCGAACTGGAAAAAGAGAAAGCCACGCTGGAAGCTGAAATTGCTCGTCTGCGTGACGTTCACAGCCAAAAACTCAGCAAAGAAGCACAAAAGCTGATGAAAATACCTTTCCAGCGTGCGATTACTAAAAAAGAGCAAGCGGACATGGGCAAACTGAAGAAGAGTGTTCGTGGGCTGGTGGTGGTGCACCCAATGACAGAGCTGGGCCGTGAAATGGGCCTGCAAGAGATGACAGGGTTCTCAAAGACCGCGTTTTAAGTTCCTTTCTGGTCGCTGTAATCACAGCCTCTCACGATTTACTCGCTCCTGCTGGCACATGCAGGAGCCCCTTTCAAATACTAAAAATTATTAACATTCTTAGCATTGCATGTTCAATTTTGTCCGACTGTCTGCATGAACATCACAAGTCAAATTCTGAAAATATGCTGCGTAATAAAAGAGCTATATATAAATAATAAGTATGATTATTTACATTCCAATGATTAATTATTTATGTTTTCCAGCCAGTGTCACATTTATCGTCACAAAACATTTACCATACAAATATTAACTTCTTACCCTCCTCACCTTAACTCCGTTAAACATTTGACATGAATTGACACCGGTCATTAAAATTCGCGAGATTAGGTTATTAGTATCTACAAACTAAAATAGTTTGACATTTAATAACACACTCTCAGCACCCATTAATTCGAAAACTCTCTCATAAATTTTTATTGTGAATATGAAATATTAAATTATTCATACAAAAAATAACTACAACGTAGTTATCAAAGCATCAGGATTATGAAAAGGAATTCATCCTATGAACATGAAGAAAGCAGTACTAAGAGTGTTAACAATATCGTCACTCTGCGCATTAACAGGGTGTGACAATACTGAAAAAGTAAACGCAATTGATGAGTTCACCAAACAGCAAGCGTTGCAACAAGGTCAAATAGACACTCTAAAAAAGCAGCAAGAACAATATAAAAATAAAATTGAAATTATTGAAAAACAACAAAATAGCATCATAAGCAGTACCAAAACTCTTGCCAGCATCGTAAAGGCAGTCAAAGACAAACAGGACGAATTTATCTTCACTGAATTTAACCCAGCACAAACCCAATACTTCATTTTAAATAACGGCTCTGTCGGTTTAGCAGGTCGGGTACTGTCTGTCGATGCGGTTGAAAATGGCAGCGTTATTCGTATTTCGCTGGTTAACCTATTAAGCGTTCCCGTATCAAATATTGGCTTTCATGCTACATGGGGCAATGAAAAACCTGCCGATCCTAAAGATTTAACAAAATGGCAGCAATTACTTTTCAGTACCTCAATGAACTCCTCGCTGAAATTATTACCAGGTCAATGGCAAGACATTAATCTGACGCTGAAAGGCGTATCTCCCAATAATCTGAAATACCTGAAACTCGCCATCAATATGGCAAACCTTCAGTTCGACGACCTTCACTCTGCGGAATCCCGACAGAGAAAAAGCAAAAAATAAATGCGGCTTCTGCGCTTATATCAAGGAATAGAGAGCATCAATAATGAACAAAATATTTAAAGTTATCTGGAACCCGGCGACGGGCAGTTATAGCGTTGCCAGCGAAACGGCAAAAAGCCGTGGGAAGAAGAGCGGGCGCAGTAAGCTGTTAATTTCTGCGTTAGTTGTCGGTGGGTTGTTGTCGTCTGGAGCACATGCAGAAGTCGCGCTTGATGGCGGTAAATCTGCTGAAGCTACTCCACTTAGTAATGGCTGGATTGCCATTGGTTTTGGAGCCATCGCAACATCAGCACAAACAGGGCCAAGTGGAGGATCCAATACATCAAGTGTTGCAATAGGGCAAAGTGCGTTCTCTGGCGTGGGGGGAACCTCATTAGGCTTCAGTAGCAATGCGTCTGGAGAAAGATCGGTAGCGTTGGGGCAAGCAACTGTAGCTACTGGCAGCCGGGCTATTGCAATCGGAAGTGCGGCTCAAGCAACCAAAGAGTATTCCCTTGCGTTGGGGAATAGCGCTCATGCTAACGGTGATTATGCCACCGCGATAGGCAAAGACAGCGAAGCCAATTGCTTGCATTCACTCGCGATAGGCCAAGCAAGTGAGGCGACCAAAGCCGGTTCTGTCGCTATGGGCTATAACAGCCAGTCAAACGGAACAGGGGCTGTCGCACTGGGGCAGGACAGCTTTGTGAGCGGAAACGATAGCGCCGCTCTTGGTAATGGAGCCAGAACATCAGGAAATAATTCCGTCGCGCTTGGTGCGGGTGCTCTCGCAGCGGAAGACAATGTTATCTCTGTCGGTAACAATACGGACCAGCGAAAAATTGTATTTGTTGATAAAGGCATCATCAACAAAACAAGTACCGATGCCGTCAATGGCTCGCAGATTTTTGCGCTTAGCCAATCGGTAGCAAACCGGTTAGGCGGCAATGCCAGCGTGAATGCTGCTGACGGAACCGTTAATGCGCCAACCTATACTATTTCCTCAGGGACCTACAACAATGTAGGTGATGCTCTTGATGCAGTGAATTCGACAATCAACACCACCAATACGGCGGTGACAGATCTGAAGGACGATTCTCTGCTATGGGATGGCACTGCATTCAGCGCCAAACATGGCACTAACACCACCAGCAAAATCACCAACGTCATGGCCGGTGACCTGTCAGATACCAGCACCGATGCCGTCAACGGCTCGCAACTGAAAACGACAAACGATAACGTTGCCACCAACACCACCAACATCACCAACCTGACCAATGATGTCGCGGATATCAACACCACAATCACAGGCCTGGAAGATGATTCCCTGCAGTGGAATGGCACGGCATTCAGTGCCAAACACGGCACCAACACCACCAGCAAAATCACCAACGTCATGGCCGGTGACCTGTCAGGCACCAGTACCGATGCCGTCAACGGCGCGCAACTGAAAACGACAAACGATAACGTTGCCACCAACACCACCAACATCACCAACCTGACCAATGATGTCGCGGATATCAACACCACAATCACAGGCCTGGAAGATGATGCCCTGCAGTGGAATGGTACTGCGTTCAGCGCCAAACATGGCACTAACACCACCAGCAAAATCACCAACGTCATGGCCGGTGACCTGTCAGATACCAGCACCGATGCCGTCAACGGCTCGCAACTGAAAACGACAAACGATAACGTTGCCACCAACACCACCAACATCACCAACCTGACCAATGATGTCGCGGATATCAATACCACAATCACGGGTCTGGAAGATGATTCCCTGCAGTGGAATGGTACGGCGTTCAGTGCCAAACACGGCACCAGCACCACCAACAAAATCACCAACGTCATGGCCGGTGACCTGTCAGACACCAGTACCGATGCCGTCAACGGCGCGCAACTGAAAACGACAAACGATAACGTTGCCACCAACACCACCAACATCACCAACCTGACCAATGATGTCGCGGATATCAATACCACAATCACGGGTCTGGAAGATGATTCCCTGCAGTGGAATGGTACGGCGTTCAGTGCCAAACACGGCACCAGCACCACCAACAAAATCATTAATGTGGCGGCGGGAACACTATCGTCGTCAAGTACCGATGCCGTAAATGGCGGACAACTGTATGGTTTGAGCAGTTCTATCGCTAACTATTTGGGTGGAAATGCCTCTGTTGATTCAAGCGGCGTGTTTACTGGACCAACCTATAATATCGGGGGCACTGATTACGATAACGTAGGTGAAGCATTAGCCGCTATTGACTCCTCAGTTGTAGCCTCACTCGGTGATGCCCTTGCCTGGGATGCCAAAACAGGCACATTCACAGCCAGTCATGGTGGTAGTGCCAGTAAAATCACTAACGTCGCCGCCGGTTCAATTTCTAAAGACAGCGCAGACGCAGTGAACGGTGGACAGCTCTATGATGTAAGCAACTCTATTAGTGACATTCTTGGCGGTGGTTCCACTGTTAATGCTGACGGCACAATCAACGCACCAGCCTATACTATCGCTAATACTGACTACGATAATGTAGGTGCCTTTAGTGCGGCCCACGATGGTGATACCACCAGTAAAATCACTAATGTAAAAGCCGGTAACGTGGCGGTTGATAGCACCGATGCGGTTAATGGTTCTCAGTTGTATGCCACAAATGTGCTCATCAACCAGAATAGCGATATGATTAACCAGCTCGCTGGCGACACCAGTACGACCTATATTGAAGAGCATGGTGCAGGTGTAAATTACGTCCGTACAAACGATACCGGCTTGACCTTTATAGATGCCAGCGCAGCGGGCGTCGGCTCTACCGCGTTGGGTTATAACGCGACCGCATCGGGTGAAAACAGCCTCGCTATTGGTCGAGACAGTGTCAGCTCGATCGACTCCGGTATAGCACTGGGCAGTGGCTCAACCTCTGACCGTGTCATCGTCAAGGGCTCCCGTTCTGGCAGCGTAACGGAAAACGGGGTTGTCATTGGTTATGACACCACTGATGGCGAATTACTCGGTGCGCTATCTGTAGGTAAAGATGGTGAAAGTTATCGCCAAATCATTAACGTCGCAGATGGTTCAGAGGCTCATGACGTCGTCACTGTCCGTCAGTTGCAAAATGCGATAGGTTCAGTTGCAAGCACTCCTGCTAAGTACTTCCACTCAAACTCGAAAGAAGAGGATTCACTGGCCGTTGGGACGGACTCTCTGGCGATGGGTGCAAAAACAGTGGTCAATGGTGATGCCGGAATTGGTATTGGTTTTGGCTCCTTAGTGGTACAGGACGCAATTAACGGTATCGCTATCGGTTCCAGTGCTCGCGCGAACCATGCTAACAGCATTGCAATGGGTAATGGTTCTCAAACCACCGTTGGGGCCCAAAGCAACTATACCGCTTACAATATGGATGCCCCGCAAAACTCGGTGGGTGAATTCTCTGTAGGCAGCACCAATGGTCAGAGGCAAATCACTAATGTGGCAGCGGGCTCACAGGATACCGATGCGGTTAATGTTGGCCAGTTGAAAGTGACGGATGCGCGCGTTGAGATCAACACGACCAGTATCAATAACCTGAACAATCAGGTGAGCAATCTCGATACCCGTGTTACCAACATCGAGAATGGTATTGGCGATATTGTTACTACCGGAAGTACGAAATACTTCAAGGCAAATACAACCGGTGCGGATGCCAATGCACAGGGGGCGGACAGCGTCGCTATCGGTTCAGGATCAATCGCTGCTGCAGATAACAGTGTAGCCTTAGGTACAGGTTCGATCGCCGATGAAACTAATACCATATCTGTGGGGTCATCAACTAATCAGCGCCGCATCACCAATGTTGCTGCCGGTAAAAATGACACTGATGCAGTGAACGTCGCACAGTTGAAATCGTCCACTGAGGGTGGTGTTCGTTACAGTACGAATGAAGACGGTACGATTAACTACAGTACGTTAAACCTGGGTGATGGTAAGGGGGGCACGACGCAAATCAGTAATGTGTCAGCCGCTGTGAACGATCACGATGCGGTTAACTACGCACAGCTAAAACAAAGTATCCAGGATACCAATAGCTACACAGACCAGAAAATGGTTGAAATGGATAACAAAGTGAAGGGCGTAGAGAAAAAAATGAGCGGTGGTATCGCTTCGGCAATGGCGATGACTGGTCTGCCTCAGGCCTACACGCCAGGTGCCAGCATGGCTTCTATTGGTGGCGGTACTTATAACGGTGAATCGGCTGTTGCTTTAGGTGTATCAATGGTGAGTGCCAACGGTCGTTGGGTCTACAAATTACAAGGTAGTACCAATAGCCAGGGCGAATACTCCGCCGCACTCGGTGCCGGTATTCAGTGGTAATTATCCATTAACGAATGGGTAAACCCTGATGCGCTACGCTTATCCGGCCTACAGGGGGATTCCACAAATTCCTGTAGGCCGGATAAGGCGTTCACGCCGCATCCGGCAAAATAAGGTGCACCAGGTCAACAATCTGCGGGCAATTCTCTGATGAGGATTGCCCTTTTCTTTACCAGACACCTTCCTCACCCCAAATTGGCCCTACCAATTCTTCCCTTATCTGGCCTCTGGTTCACAGTTCATCAATTCAAACTCACATTAACGTTGCCATTGCATAACATTTAGTTAACCATTCGTTGTCATTATCCCTACACAACAAAATTGGCAGTGCCACTTTTACACAACGTGTGACAAGGAGATGAGCAACAGACTCATTACACGATGTGCGTGGACTCCAGGAGACCTGCAATGAATCTCTGGCAACAAAACTACGATCCCGCCGGGAATATCTGGCTTTCCAGTCTGATAGCATCGCTTCCCATCCTGTTTTTCTTCTTTGCGCTGATTAAGCTCAAACTGAAAGGATACGTCGCCGCCACCTGGACGGTCACTATCGCTCTGGCGGTAGCTTTACTGTTCTATAAAATGCCGGTCGCCAACGCGCTGGCCTCCGTGGTTTATGGCTTCTTCTACGGCCTGTGGCCGATCGCGTGGATTATTATTGCAGCGGTATTCGTCTATAAGATCTCGGTGAAAACCGGGCAGTTTGACATCATCCGCTCGTCCATTCTTTCAATAACCCCTGACCAGCGCCTGCAAATGCTGATCGTCGGTTTCTGTTTCGGCGCATTTCTCGAAGGGGCTGCAGGCTTCGGCGCACCGGTCGCGATTACCGCAGCCTTACTGGTCGGCCTGGGCTTTAAACCACTGTACGCCGCTGGGCTGTGCCTGATTGTTAACACCGCACCGGTGGCATTTGGCGCAATGGGTATTCCGATTCTGGTTGCCGGGCAGGTAACAGGCATCGACAGCTTTGAGATTGGCCAGATGGTAGGCCGCCAGCTACCATTTATGACTATTATCGTGCTGTTCTGGATCATGGCAATTATGGACGGCTGGCGCGGTATCAAAGAAACCTGGCCTGCGGTCGTGGTTGCGGGTGGTTCGTTTGCCATCGCACAGTACCTCAGTTCCAACTTCATTGGGCCGGAACTGCCGGACATTATCTCTTCGCTGGTATCGCTACTCTGCCTGACACTGTTCCTCAAACGCTGGCAGCCGGTGCGCGTTTTCCGCTTCGGTGATTTGGGGGCGTCACAGGTTGATATGACGCTGGCTCACACCGGTTACACCGCAGGTCAGGTATTGCGTGCCTGGACACCGTTCCTGTTCCTGACCGCCACCGTAACACTGTGGAGTATTCCACCGTTTAAAGCCCTGTTCGCTTCGGGCGGAGCGCTGTATGAGTGGGTCATCAACATTCCGGTGCCGTACCTCGATAAACTGGTTGCTCGTATGCCGCCGGTGGTCAGCGAAGCCACCGCCTATGCAGCCGTGTTTAAGTTCGACTGGTTCTCTGCCACCGGCACCGCCATTCTGTTTGCTGCGCTGCTCTCTGTTATCTGGCTGAAAATGAAACCGTCTGACGCTATCAGCACCTTCGGCAACACGCTGAAAGAGCTGGCGCTGCCCATCTACTCCATTGGTATGGTGCTGGCGTTCGCCTTTATTTCGAACTATTCCGGGTTGTCGTCAACACTGGCGCTGGCTCTGGCACACACCGGCCACGCATTCACCTTCTTCTCGCCATTCCTTGGTTGGCTGGGTGTATTCCTGACCGGCTCGGATACATCATCTAACGCCCTGTTTGCCGCTCTGCAAGCCACAGCAGCACAACAAATTGGCGTCTCTGACCTGTTGCTGGTTGCAGCCAACACTACCGGCGGCGTCACCGGCAAGATGATCTCTCCGCAATCTATCGCCATCGCCTGTGCGGCAGTAGGCCTGGTTGGCAAAGAGTCTGATTTGTTCCGCTTTACTGTCAAACACAGCCTGATCTTCACCTGTATGGTGGGCGTGATCACCACGCTGCAGGCCTATGTCTTAACGTGGATGATTCCTTAATGATGGTTATACCCAGACGCCTGTCAGACGAGGTAGCAGATCGTGTGCGGGCGCTGATTGATGAAAAAAATCTGGAGGCGGGCATGAAGTTGCCCGCTGAACGTCAACTGGCGATGCAGCTCGGCGTGTCGCGTAATTCATTACGCGAGGCGCTGGCAAAACTGGTAAGCGAAGGCGTGCTGCTCAGCCGACGCGGCGGCGGGACGTTTATTCGCTGGCGTCATGATGCATGGTCGGAGCAAAACATCGTCCAACCACTGAAAACGCTGATGGCCGATGATCCGGATTACAGCTTCGATATTCTGGAAGCCCGCTACGCCATTGAAGCCAGCACCGCCTGGCATGCGGCGATGCGCGCCACGCCTGGCGACAAAGAGAAAATTCAGCTTTGCTTTGAGGCAACGCTCAGCGAAGACCCGGACCTCGCCTCACAAGCAGACGTTCGTTTTCATCTGGCGATTGCCGAAGCCTCACATAACATTGTTCTGCTACAGACCATGCGCGGTTTCTTTGATGTCCTGCAGTCCTCGGTAATGCAAAGTCGCCAGCGGATGTATCTGGTTCCGCCCGTTTTTTCGCAACTGACTGAACAGCATCAGGCAGTCATTGACGCCATTTTTGCTGGTGATGCCGACGGTGCGCGTAAAGCGATGATGGCGCATCTCAGTTTTGTCCACACCACCATAAAACGATTCGATGAAGATCAGGCACGCCGCGCACGCATTACCCGCCTGCCCGGTGAGCATCATGAGCATTCGAGGGAGAAAAACGCATGATTATTTCCGCAGCCAGCGATTATCGC
>OGQY01002108.1_pt1 | contig 12417 bp, 21 predicted proteins | sample 1553361 | NCBI WGS metagenome assembly OGQY01 (sample SAMEA2579963, study PRJEB22360) | human gut metagenome | reverse complement strand
GAAACCGGAGAACTCGGTGGTGTGCTTGCTGGTGAAGGACTTCTCCGCGCGGAACACCGGCCCGACCTCAAAGATGCGCTCAAAGCCGGAGGCCATTGCCATCTGCTTGTAGAACTGCGGGCTCTGCGCCAGATACGCCTTGCGATCGAAATACTTGACCTCGAACACATCCGCGCCGGATTCGCTCGCCGCGCCGATGAGCTTCGGGGTGTGAATCTCCATGAACTTGCGCTCCAGCAGGAACTGACGCATGGCGTTGATCATGACGGTCTGCGCCTTGAACATCAACTGATTCGCGTCGGTGCGCAGGTCAATCCAGCGATAGTCGATGCGCTGATCGATGGAAGAGCGCTCGTGGCCTTTGCGCGCTTCGCGGTCGATCGGCAGCGGCGCGGCCAGAGACTCGATGATGATCTGCTTGGGATAAATCTCAACGCCGCCGAGCTTGACATACTCGCTCTCCACGGCCTTGCCGATAACGGTAATAACGGAATCGAGCGTAATCTGGTTGACAGCGTTATCCAGCGCCTCATCCTCGCCCTTTTCCACGGTGATCTGCACCTTGCCGGTAATATCCTTGAGCACGATGAAAGCCATCTTGCTCTTGTTTCGGATGTTCTCCACGAAGCCGCAGACCTTGATTTCGTCCGCGCCGCGCACCTGAGCCGCATACGTTCTTTCCATAACGATATCCTCCGATTTGTTGGTTCATACGGATTTTATTATACCTGCATTTTCCGGCAAATCAAGCCCCAAATGCGTTTGGCGCGCATTTTTTCGCCCAGCGGTTGACATTTTTTCGCTTCGGCGGTATAATACTTTTTACAAATGCACTCGTAGCTCAGTTGGATAGAGCGTCAGACTCCGACTCTGAAGGCCACAGGTTCGACTCCTGCCGGGTGCACCAGCAAAAAAGCCTTGATTTCATTTGAGAAATCGAGGCTCTTTTTTTATGCTTTTGAAATGGTTATAGGGAGCTTTGGGGACTACCGCCCTTTTTTCGCATAGAAAAACCGCCGAATGACGGCGGCGGATCACGCTTTTCGGGCTTCCTCCAGCGCACGGGAAATCGCGTCCGTGGCGCGGCTGTTGGAGTCGATCAGGGCGTGGGCATCGGGTCAACGTGGATCGTCCGCTGGAAGCGAATCTTCTTGCCGTCCGGCGCGTATCCGTTGGAGATCATCAGCCGCCAAGAGCCGTTGCCGCGGTTTTCGAGGGAGGACATTTTATTCACCGTCCTTGTCAGTGACTTAAAGCGTCAAAATTTCGCAATGATCGAATATATCATTTAAGGAGTCGTATAGCTTTTTGAACTGTTCCAGAAAATCGTTTGTTGTCATAAACTTTATATTTGGGCCTTGTTCGACAGTGACTCGATCCAGCGTTTCAAAACGAATTGCATATCCGCCAGATGCCAGAATATTCAACAGGCCTGCGTGTTCGATAAGTAAATTCATCAGATATACGGCGTATTCTTCATCCGTCAGCCCTTCCGTTTTTTCTTTTGCTTCTGCTTCATCTTGTTTAGGCTGAGTTTTTTTCCCCCCTGAAAGAAGATTCTCGGCTAATTCTCCGATGAACATTTCCTTTTCTTCGGCAGGCGTAAGAAATTCAGCAATGTCACAATTTAAGACTGTGGCCAGTCTTTGAATGCTTTCATATTTGGGTTTTCTCACTCCTCGTTCATACTGACCGTATGACTGATAGGTAATACCCAATTTATCGGCAACTTCTTTTTGAGTTAGACCTGCTTTTTTTCGCATCAATCTAATTTTTTCCGCAAGCTCCATATGGATTCCCCCTGTTCTTGTGTCTTTAGTATACCGCCGCACAATCAAAAACGCAAGCAAAAGATTACATTTTGAGTTTGACAAATTCTTTTGACTGTGCTATCATGTCCACAGAACAGAACGAAGTCAAATGATTGCGAGGTGGGCAAGATGAAAATGAATCGTATTTCTTTTGTTGTGGCTTTGGCAAAAAGCGGGCTGACCGGGAAGCAGTTGGCTGAACGTTCCGGCGTTGCACGCGGGACAATTTCGGCCATCAAGTGCGGCAAAACGTGTTCCGAAGCAACCGCCGTTAAGTTAGCTTCTGCGCTTGGCGTTCCTGTGTCTGAATTGGCAGGAGGTGAAAAGACGTGCTGATTAACACCAAGCAAGCCGCCGAACTGACAGGCTTATCTGAGTATGAACTTCGTTACGGCTTCAAACGCGGGCTCTACCCCGCGCTGGAGATTGGGCGCGGCAGTCGTCGCAAGTCGCTGCGCTGGGATCCGGATATCCTCCAGCAGGCGATCCGCGACGCGATGCACACGCGGCAGGCCGTCAGCGGCAACGACTTCACGTTTACGAGGTGATGGGCGTTGGCAAACAAACGAATGTTCGCGCTGGACGTAATCGACACTGACCGTTTCTGCGAAATGCCCGTTTCGGCGCGGTTGCTCTACTACGAGCTGGGCATGCGCGGGGATGACGAGGGCTTCGTCCAGAACCCCAAGCGCATTATGCTGACCACCGGAACGACGGTCGATGACCTCAAAGTGCTTGCGGCGAAGGGGTATGTCATCCTGTTCGATTCCGGTGTTCTGGTTATCACGCACTGGCAGCAGAATAACACGCTCAAAAATGACCGCTTTCGTTCGACACAGTGCATCGAAGAGAAGGCACAAATCCAGACCACAGCTCAAAAAACTTACAGACTTCTATTGTCTGGAACCAGTTTGGAACCAGAGCGGAACCAGTTTGGAACCGAAGTGGAACCCCAACGTAACTTAACTAAGCGTAACAAAGCAGAGAAGAAAACGCGCATATCTTCGACGTGCCGCTTCACCCCACCCACGGTTGAGGACGTGGAGGCATACTGCCGGGAACGCGGGAACGCCGTGGACGCTCAGCGCTTCGTGGACTTCTACGCCTCGAAGGGCTGGAAGGTGGGCAGCTCTGGGATGAAGGACTGGCGCGCGGCGGTTCGCAACTGGGAACGGCAGGACAACACGAAGAACGGAGGCGGAAAAAACGGTGGAAACTACGACGATATCGCCTGTATCTGAGACAGTCAAGGCGGAGCGTGAACTCTGCGCGGCGATTGTAAAAGGCACAGTCAAGGCGGCGGACGTTCAGCTTCGGACGGCGGATTTTTCGGACGGCTTGTGTCGAACCCTCTTCACGGCCTGCTTGTCGCTGGAAGCGGCGGGCAAGGCTTGCGACTTTGTGACGGTCTGCGAAGCTCTGCCGGGGCAGGAAGGCGACGTGACGGACATCTGCCTGGAGGAAGGCTTTAGCCGGGTCCTTGCCCTCCCGCATGCCGATATCATCCGTGTTCGCTGTGCTGTCTGACGGATGCAGTCGGGCGGCTCAGCGACCCCTTGAGCGACGTGGACAGCGTTTGCGCCGAGATGCGCGCTCAGCTTGATAAGCGGCTGGCGCTGGGCATTACCACGCCGACAGAGGATTTAGCGACCTCTGCGCGGCGTGTGCTGGAAGAGAAGGCGAACGAACACCCGCCGACGGTGACAAGCGGCATTGAAAAGATCGACAACGCGCTGAACGGCGGATTCAGGCCGGCCGAAATGGTGGTCATCGGCGCACGCCCTTCCGTGGGCAAGTCCTCCCTGCTGCTGTATTCGGCGCTTCATGCGGCGGCTGACGGCAAAAAGGTACTGTATATCTCAGCGGAAATGCCGATTCGTCAAAACGCCGTGCGCGCGCTGGCGGCGGTTTCCGGCGTGGAGATGCGGCAATTCAATCACGCCGAGCTGCTGACGGATGCCCAGCGGAAAGAGGCCTTGCAGGGGCTGGAAGCCTACGGCGCGGGCAACATTCACCAGTACATGGCAACTACTATCCGCGTGCCCGACGTGCGTCGGCTGGCGCTGAACATGCGGCGCTCCGGCGGTCTGGACGCGATCTACATCGACTACTTGGGATTGCTCAAATCCGAACGTGAGAATGAAAACACAAACGCACGCATTGCGGACATCAGCCGGGCAATCAAAGCGCTGGCGTGTGAATTGCAGGTTCCTGTCATCGTCGCCGCTCAGCTCAACCGCAATGCGGCACGGCAGGATGAAGCGCCCATGATTCATGAGCTGCGCGATTCGGGGGCTATCGAACAGGATGCGGACATTGTTCTGCTCCTTCATGCGCTGGACAGCATGAACAGCGACCGCGACGACCGGAAGCTGATGCTCTTTCTGGCCAAACAGCGCAACGGCCCGTTGATCAAAACCAAGCTGCTTTTGCGCTGTTCACAGATGCGCTTTGTGCAGCTCCCGCCGGATGCCTGAGCTTGACCGCGACACGCGGCGCGCTTTCCGCGTGGCTTTTGATTTTCTGGCTGCCCACTCTCCCGCCCGTCCCGATGATGCCTATTGGATTCAGACGGCGGCGGATGTGGGCGCAGCCTGCAAGGCTGTAAATGGCGACCCGCTGGCGGTCGATCTGCTGGCGGCAGTCTACGCACATTTGGAACGAACGGTCACAAAGAAGGGGGATTTATGACAGACGAACATGCAAAAGCCTTGAATTCGGTCTTATCCGTCGGCGCCCTGCGCGCTGAGCTGGCGGCCATCGTCAGATATGCCGGGCAATGCGCCGAGGAGGACGAACAAGCGCGCTGGGCAGTCTACGAGAAATACCATGCCGAGGGCAAAAAGGCCATCGAGCGTGCGGAAAAATCGTGGCGCATCTGGGGCGAGACGTTTTCAGACGACCTGCTGCACGCGCTGAGGCTGCGCTGATGACCTGCACGATGAGGCGGCCAACGCCCGACGAGCGGGACAAGATCACGCGCTGCCGGAAGCAAATCTTCGAGGTGGAGCGGCTGGGACTGCTGATGGAGCAAGCCGAAACCCTGCTGCCTGCCCGGCTGAACGACGGGATGCCGCGCGGGTCGTCCATGCCATACGGGATTGACGACAAGATGATTCGGGCAGAGCGGACGCAGCGCGAGTATGACGAGGCCGTGAAGCTGCTGGAGGTCTACCGGGAGGAGGCGCGCAAGGCGATTGACGCGCTGCACCCATCGCCTCCGCAGCGGGGCTTCCTGTTGTCGTTCTATGTGGATGGGTACACGATGAAAGAATGTTATATCAGCCTGCGTATCTCTGAACGGGCTGCGATGCGATATAAGGCATGGATTGAAAGGAGTTTTTAAACATGGAAGAAAAACGCAAAGAGCTGATGCAGCTGATTATCAGCATGACGGACGAGGAACACCTTGACAGCCTGCTGGAGGTGGCGCGGTTTGTATCGAGCGTTGAGGGCAATATCCACAACCGGCTTGACATGGAAGATTATCTCATGGTGAGATTCTGGAATGCGAGGACGCGGAAATTCCGCGAATCGTCAGCTTCATTGAGAACTGCTGTAAAAAGGGCTATCAAGAGTAAAAAAAAGCGGGGGCGGCACGTGTGCGTCGTCCCCTTCGGTTATTTGGTTTGCTGCTCTCTCTGTGATTGGAGTATCGCAGCCAGGCAGCGGCTTGTCCATTCGAGCGCTTCAAGGTTCGCGTGACGGAGGTTGAACAGGATGCTGCCTAACGCCCTGCCTTCCGGGTCGTCTATATCAATGCCGACGAGCTTGCCGATCAGAATGCGCAGATCGTTCAGCGTCCACCAGTCGGCTTCTTTGTACAGGGTCGCAATGCAGCGCTCGATCTCGTCTCGTTGGATTTTCTCGGAACGCCTGTCGTAGTGCCCGACCTCCTCGTGATACTCGGCATAGGTCATTTTATCTTTCTGAATCATCGCTTTGTTCCTCCTTCGCTTACTGAGCTTGCTCGTTCTCGGCTTCAATACGCAATAAAGCCCGCGCAGCTCCGAGCAGGTAGTAAATCTTTTCGCCGTCGGTCAGCATCTCTGCAATGGCGGCGATCTCCTCGCGTTCGTTCTGAAAGGTCATGGTGTGTTCCTCCTTGTATTTCGATGGCGGTTATGCTAAAATCATAGGTGCGGAGGCTGGCAGGATAGCCGCCCGCGTTTTGTGAAAGCCTTTGACGTTTGTTTGTAAGCTAGCGCGTCAAGGGCTTTCGTTTACCCCTTCGCGGGGATGCTTTCGCCCGCGATGTACTTGATGCACTCAAGCACCTTCTCAGGGGGCAAGCCCTGCGCCGTCAGCCAATCCGCCAAACGATCAAGTTCTTTTGCCGTCAAGCTCTCGTCCATTCCTTTCTACCTCCTGCGGTGTATTTCAAGAGTGGTTTGCTCTTGACGGTCACAGCATAGCATACTGGCACAAGTATATCCATCGTCGATATATCCGAATATGTCTGCGCAAGATTGGCTGAATTGTATACTAGCACAAGTATGAAATATGCGGTATGATAAGGAGAAAAGGAGGTGAACCTGTGGGCAAAACATCAACAACGGTTAAGAACCGCTGGAATGTAAAAAGCTATGACCGATTGGCAATCAACGTCCCCAAGGGGCGCAAGAACGATATAGAGGCTCACGCGCAAAGCAAAGGCTTGTCCGTCAATGGCCTTGTGGGCGAGCTGCTCCGCGCCGATCTGAACATGACGGAAGAAGAATGGCGGTATACAATTGCCGCTGAATGGGTTGCCGCTGCATCTTTTTTTGGACGGCAAAAAAAACCAGCCACTCTTGACGAGCGGCCGAAGCGATGCTATAATCAAAGCATAGCAGCGGGCTTTTAGCAGAAGTTAGCCCTGCTTATCAGCTCGACCATGATCTTGCTCATCATGGTCGGCTTTTTTCTTTTGCAGGTCTTCCAGCGTCTCCCGCAGCACATAGGCCACGATGCAAGCGCCGGATATCACAAGCAGAAGGTTCGGCATGGCTTTCACCTCCTTCCGGTCAGATTCCGGGGTGGAATGGTGTCAAGCCCGCCGCTACGCGATGGCCGACGGTTTCCCGCCGACAAGGAAGATTAAACCACATTCGACAGCTTGCGTCAAGAAAAAAGCGGCCGCTCTTGACGAGCAGCCGGGAAGATGCTAGAATATAGACAGACGAGGAGCCGTTCGCAATCGGTTCTCCCGCTCGTTCTGGAAACGAAAAAGCGAAAGACCGCCGATCAGGGGCAAAGCTGACCGGCGGTTCGCTTTTTATTTACGGTTCTTGGCGTCTACTGCGATGAGCAGGCTCAGGAACGTAAGAACAACCAGCATGATTTTTGTCAAGGAATATTTTATTGCTACTCATTCACAAGTTTATACTAATATGGTTAAAAAGAGCCGTCTCTTTGGAATAGAAAATCTATTCCAAAGAGACGGTTTTTAAATTACTTTAACGGAGTTTGACTAAATTAGGTTAAAAAAACTATTCACGCTTTTTTCTTAGTGTTTTCCCGAAATAATTGAGCAATATTTACCGTAGGAAGCAGTAATGGTTCGCGTCCTGACTGTGCAGTAATTGTAGATACCAATGCTCGCAAATACGGAAATAAAATTGCAAGAGCATTTGATTCCCACTGCTGTTTCCATCCTTCTTGGCATTCATATCTTCCAGCCATTTCAACTACAAGTCTAAAAGGCGCATCCGAATAATCAGCGGTTTCTCCAAAACAAATTCTTACGGCCAAATTTAACTGATACTCCGTATCTGAAAGAAGGTCGCCAGTTTTTGAAAAAGAAAAATGATATTTTCCATTATTCAGAGAATTCATCTCAAAATCTGAAGGACATATATAACTTAGATTTACCAAACGATATCCTAAAAAACTAATTACTCCAGGGGGGCTACCAAGCTCACTCATGCCGCGTTTTCCTCCTCCCATGCCCACGTTGTAGCAAAATGACAAATATCTGTTGAGTACGACGAAATAAAAGAATACATTCCAGAAGAAACAGTGTCCGCCTGGATGCTCTGTGATTCGGTTTCGTTAGATGTGATTAGATCATACTCCCCAATATCACCAACTTCCCCTGCGCACTCAGCGGTCAAACGTTCTGCATTTTCAATAGATGCATACACATCATCATCGGTCATAGAAGCCACATGAGTTGTAAACTCAGACAGCAAAGCCTTCATGTCCAACATCAAATTCACCTTCTTCTACTATAGCTATGTCTCGAATGCGTGCATGATACGTATCAACACATAAATTAATAACATTTGGAACATAGGTTCTTGGGTTCTGGCTAATCTTGCGATCTGAAAATTTCATATTTTGTTCTCGTTCAAACATACCAAAAAATTGAGGAGCTCTGATTACGGCGATAGTCTTTTCCTTTTTCAATTCTAAGATAACCTGCGTATCAGCAACCGAAGCATTTTTGTATTCGAAATCAGGATCATGTTTCAAGTTACGCTCATGCATCACATATCTCATTCTATGAAAAAATTCCATCGAGTCTGGATCTGATAAATCCATGAACTGCTCATCCTTACATTCAACAATGCACGATAAAATACAATAATCTCTAGGCCCCTGTTTATTCCGGTACTTATGCTTTAGAAGTTCTCTAGCACACATTATAGTGTAATCAGAAGTACTACCCATTTGGTTAAAAAAATACGCGCCTTCGCCAAGCCTAAGTGAATTACTACTACTGTTCTTAAAGAACTGCTCATTTATTATAGCCTGCGCATTAACTTTTGATGTGCCATGAAAGCACTTTAATTTTACCATATGCACACCGACCCTCTTTGTCTTAGCTTAAATATTTATTCGTTACAAAATAAAAATTTCCTTCTCAAATTGAGAGATTTTTAGCTCGTTGCATTCCAATTATACACCGAATGTAAAAAAGATTCCTATTATACACGACGTGAATAATGATTCCGACCACCTAAATTATACTGGTTAAAAAGGTATAGAAGGTGATCGAAATGCGTCGTAGGACAACCCTTGGAGATAGAAACCTCGTAGGTGAAAATATTATTCGCATACGAGCTGAAAAGAAAATGAGTCAAGGTGAACTTCTCTCTCAAATTCAGCTGATGGGTATAGATATGAACCAAGCAAAACTATCGAGGATCGAAGGAAAACGCATTGCCATAACAGATCGCGATTTGATTGCAATCGCCAAGTGTTTAGGCGTTACGCTGGATGAACTGTGCAAGCAGGACAACGATACGAACGAGTGCTAGATGAAGCAGGAAGGGTGCGAATGAAGAATCAGAAAGAGGAGTTCTTTGAGCTTATTTATGCTCAATATGCAAAAAAGTTGGAGCGCATCTGTCTGCGTTATGTGAATTATCAGCCCGAATATCGAGAAATTGCTGCGGACAGCGTTCAAAAGACCTTCCTCAAGGCACTCGAAGAATATGACAGGCTGAAAGATGTCTCTTACATTGAGCCGTGGTTATATCAAACGTGTATGCACCGCTTCACAACTGCACTCAAAACATACAGACGGCGAATGAAGCATCATGTGGTGATAGATGAGAAAATGGAGAATGTTCTTTCGTCTGAGCGGACAATTACAACGATTGATGCTTTATTGGATAAAGAAAGCAATCTTGAGTTATTGAATCGTGTTTTTGATGCTTTTACTGACAGAGAGCGGAGCATTGCACAGGATTATTTTGTTTCTGAAATGACTGCCGAAGAAGTTGCGAATCGAAATCAAACATCAATCGGAGCGATTAAAGCCATCGTATTCAGAATGAGAACCAAAGCAAAAAAAGATTGCAAAAGAAAATCCAAACTTTTTGCTCATTGCTCCGTATCTTTTGATACTGCTGGGCGCTTCTAAAAAGTGAAAGGGGGAAATAGACGTGGATGCCACCTCAATGGCTCTTTGCCATACTAAAGTTGAGGAAATCCGCCGTAGAATCTCCGAAGGAGAACTCACGGCCCAACAAATCCATGACATCCTGATTTCGGAAATCGAGAACGAGTTAAACCGACCGACGAAGGAAGTGAATATGGCTTATGTAAAGATTTGTGAAGAACTCTTATCCTCCCTCGGCGCTGACGATGAACCATTGGTCGATCAGTATTATATCAGTAATCGTCGTTCAATCCAAAAAGTGTTGGAAAAATCACATTTTCCTCGAAGAAGGCTTCCTGAATCTAAGATAGCTGCTGTATTTTGCTTAACGGCTGCAATGCTTTTTGTCGTTGTTTTGATTCCAAGCGGAAGAATTGAGATAATCCCTTCTGCTGACGATGAACAATCCATCGTGCAAGGCTATTCCATACAATCTGGCACAAATGGTGTTGCGAATGCCGGAGCAGCATTAGACCATTTTGGAAGTTACAATACGACCGACTGGCAGGAAGTTATCCGTCTGATGGGTGGCGAACCGCAAACGCCTCAATGGATTCCTGATGGATGGAGTATAAAAAAATATAGCGTTGACTTGACGGATTCATTTTCGAGCTTGTCTATAGACTATACATCAGAAGAAAATGAAAAATGGATTCTATATACTGTGTGTGATTTTTTCTCAATCGACGATATTTACGATATCATCGAAAACGATGAAAAGGGATTAAAAACTGTTTCTGCCGACGGAAAAGAACTATTTGTATCCGACAATATGGACAGTCAAAGTGCTATATGGTTCAACGACAAAACTGAGTATATTCTAAGCGGAAATATTGGAAAAGAATGTATTATACAAATAGCAGAATCAGTAAATTATGAAAGGAAATAACAATGAAAAAAGCATGTTTGGCGATCATTTTAATACTTATGCTGTGTGTTCAAGTACTTCCTGTAAGTGCTTCTGGACAAATCTCGCCTTTTCTGGATGGAACTGTATCTACTGGATCAGCTTATCTCAATTCCAGCGGAAAAGGAATTTTCAGGCTTACAGTAAAGCAAGAAGCTGCTGAAATCAAAGTAACATCTTGTTATCTATACAAAAAAGATGATGGGAAAGAAACATTCAAAAAAGTAGCAACCCTTGATCCGCCCGATACAGTTGCAAAAAACAGAAAAGTGTACTCTGCAACCGTTGATTATTCTTCAAGCTGTACATCGGGACAAACATATTATATTAAAGCAACATTCGACATTGATGGATACACTAAAACCTATACTTCACCGGCTGTAACCATCAAGTAAAACAGCAGGGCTGCATCCGAAAGAATCGAATCAGCCCTCATCTCTATTCACGTTGAGCAGGAAGACAATACAAAAAAGATGTCCCTGCAAAACGAGCTTGGCCGCTGCCATCCCCAAAGGGATGGATGTTCTGCAAGGACTCTTTTATTGTAACATGATCTCTCCTGCCTGTAAAGTATCAACTTTGAGCAGAGGAGGTTCACAATGGAAGAATTTGTGCGAAAAGTGCTTAGCAGGTACACGAGCTTTGTGTCGGAAAAGCAACTTTATGAACGGTGGCTTGATATGCGTGAAAACAGCGATGTGCGCGATGCGTTGGTCATGACAGATATGAAAATCACGATGATTCAGAGCTGGTTCAATCTGCTGAACGCCGATGAGCGTTTTGTCATTGAAAAACACCTTCTGGACGAACTGGAATGGCCGCGTGTTGCGTTTTCCTTTACTAAGAAGTGGGATGGCGAGTTTACCCGCACGGAAAGGTCACTTGTGACTTATCAGGCAAGCGGACTCAAGAAGATCATTTCGTTCGTTGAAGCTCATCGAGATATGGTCATGGCACTCTTTGGCGATATTTACGAGGAAACGAACAAATAAACAAGCGAATAATTCGAGCAGCCGTCCTTGCAAAAGGGCGGCTGCTTTTGCAAGAAAAAGCATTTCAGTGTTTCTTCATCATTTCTTCCTGAACACTTCAATTTTCAAAACTATTATTTTCGCTTACAATATAAGTGCGCCAAGGGAAAAGACCTACGGCAATAAAACGAAGGAAGGTGATTCCGCCGGAGAAGTTCAAGGCGTAAATGAAAAGCCCCGCAGATGAGCTTGGCCGCTGCCATCCTCAAAGGGATGGATGTTCTGCAAGGTGCTTTCATTGTACGCAACAAGCACTGAAATGTGCTTCTAATCAAAAAAAGCTCAAACACATGAACCGCTTGCTTAGATGAAAGGAAGCAAGCAAAATCGAAAGGAGTTAAATGATTATGAAGAAATTTGTTGCGCTGTTTCTCGCGATTCTTACGCTGACCGCTTTGTTTATTCCGTCTGCCATGGCTCTTTCAGGTGGTTATAACGCAGCTAGTAAGTATTTGAGCACTAGCACTTTGAAGCCTGGATATGGCACTGAGCGAGCTGTCTCTAATCTTCAGTACATGCTGCGGGATCTGGGTTTTGATCCGGGGACCATTGACGGCATCTACGGTAACAATACGGCGAATGCTGTTAGAAATTTCCAGACTCAGTATACGTCTGAGTATAATCTGGATGTCGATGGCCAGTGCGGAAAATACACAAAGGTCGCAATCTGGAGTGAACTGACCCAACTGCCGGCTGAGTGCTATTAACAGAGAAGAATAGTCGGATATATCGACTTCATGTTCTTCATAACTAAAAAGAGGGGAAGCTGGAACACAGCTTCCCTTCTTTTTATATGTA
>OGQY01002105.1_pt1 | contig 12446 bp, 8 predicted proteins | sample 1553361 | NCBI WGS metagenome assembly OGQY01 (sample SAMEA2579963, study PRJEB22360) | human gut metagenome | reverse complement strand
AAAACAGCATTCCCCGAGATCCGACCCGGTCCCAGCAGCATCAGCTGCAAGATTCCCTCCTGATCGATCTTTGGTTCAACAAAGGGATGAGCCAGCAGTGTTTTCAGCTCGCTTCCAAACAAAAAAGCATGGTTCCTGAATGCATAGAAAAACGGCTTGACCCCCATCGGGTCCCGGGCGACAAACAGTTCTTTGCGATACGTATCCCAGACGGCAAAGGCAAAGATCCCGTTCATTCTTTCCACACATTTTTCTTTCCATTGCAGATAACTGACAAGCACGACCTCGGTATCGCTTTGTGTTGCGAATGACCATCCGTCCTGCACCAGCTCCTGACGCAGCTCCTCTCCGTTGTAGACCATGCAGCAGTTTTCCCGCTGCATGGGCTGCTTCCCGTTGTCCAGATCGATGATACTCAGCCGGGCATGTATCAAGGATACAAAATCAGCCTGCCAGATTCCTTTCTGATCCGGTCCTCTTCTCAGCAGCGTTTCCTGCATTGCCGGAAATGGAAGAGGAAAAGACGGAAACGTGGCATGCGGCATATGAAACAGAACTTCTTCTGCTGGATGACAAGGCGCCCGAGCTGGAAGATGATAAGTCGCGTGAGACAAAGATGGAAACGGAGGCGGCTACCGTTGCGGCGCGCATCCGCGAGATGGTCGGAAATGAGGAAGTCGTGGGCAAAGAGACCGGGGAATACCGGAAAATTCAGTACCGCGATATCGTAATTCTGCTTCGTGCGGTCAGCGGATGGGCGGAGACGTTTTCGCGCGTACTGCAGGCGGCGGGAATTCCGGCGTACAGCACATCAAAAACGGGATACTTTTCCACACAGGAAATCGTGACGATGCTGAATTACCTGCATCTGTGCGACAATCCATGCCAGGAGATTCCATTTACGGCAATCTTACGCTCGCCGATCTGCGGATGCACTGATGCAGAGCTTGCTGCGGTGCGTTGTGTGGATAAAGACGTAAAAATTTATGAGGCGTGTGGAAAATATGCGGCGATAGGTGAAGATGAGGCGCTTCGGGAGAAACTGCGGCGGTTCCTCACACAGCTCGAAATGCTGCGGAGCCGTGTGCCGTACACGCCGATTCATGAACTGATTACGCAGATTCTCGAGGAGACGGGCTACGGCGGCTATGCATCCGCGATGCCGGGCGGCGTACAGCGGCGGGCAAATCTGGAAATGCTGGTGGAAAAGGCGGTGGAGTTCGAGGCGACGAGTTACCGCGGCCTGTTCAACTTTATCCGTTATATCGAACAGCTTCAGAAGTATGAAGTGGATTTCGGCGAGGTGAATATTTATGGTGAGAGCGCAGATACCGTGCGTATTATGAGTATCCACAAGAGTAAGGGACTTGAGTTTCCGGTCGTGTTCCTCTCTGGTATGGGAAAATCGTTCAACCAGATGGACAGCCGCGCGGTACTCGTACTGCATTCCCGGATGGGTATCGGTGCGGATGCGATCGATCCGGAGCACCGCGTGCGCCAGGCGACATTGCCGCGGCAGATTATCCGGCAGAGCATGAAACTGGAAAATCTGGCGGAGGAACTGCGTGTGCTTTACGTTGCGATGACGCGGCCGAAGGAGAAGCTGATCATGACAGGGATGGCGTCGAAGCTGGAAAGCCGTGTGAAACAGTGCGCGGCACATGCGGGACGGCAGGAAGAACTGCTGTCGTATCAGACTTTGAGCAGTGCATCCGGTTATCTTGACTGGATTCTGCCGGCGTTTTCCCGAAACCGGTGTTTTGATGGGCTGTATGAGCAGTTTGGTCTTGCGGGTAATGCGGAAAATCCATTGTACGCGGAGAAAATTCCGGTTACGATCCGCCTGGTATCACCGGCGGGACTCGTCGAGGGCGAGGTTCTGCATCAGATGGAGCGCGCGGTCAATGAGCAGAAAATCATGGAAATTCCGAAGCAGCCGCCGAGAGAAGCGGCGCTGAAGGAACTTGTGGAGGAGCGGTTTGCCTACCAGTATCCGTATGAGAAGGAAAAACAGATTCCGGTAAAGGTTACCGTTTCACAGCTGAAGAAGGCCGGGATGGAGGAATCCGAGATCGGAAAAGAGCTGTTCGCGCAGGAAGAACTCGTACCAATTGTGCCGGGCTTTCTGAAAAAGGATCATGTTGCGGCTCTGACGGGCTCTGACCGCGGAACGGCGTACCACCGCCTGCTGGAATGTCTCGATTACCGCAGAGCGTACAGCATCACAGAGCTGATGGCACAGACGGAGGAATTGATTGCAGAAGGAAAGATGACGAAAGAAGCAGCGGAATGCATTTATTTCAAATCGATCCTCGCTTTCGCAAAAAGTCCGGTTGGAATGCGGATGCGGAATGCCTTTTTGAATGAAACCCTGAAACGGGAGCAGCCGTTTGTGATGTCCGTTCCGGCAAGTGAGGCAGATCCGTCCTATCCGGAAGATGAAACCATTCTCGTGCAGGGAATCATTGACGCATGGTTCCCGGAGGGGGATGAGATTGTTCTTGTGGACTACAAAACGGACCGTGTGAAAGAAGCCGGGGAGCTGAAAAAGCGGTATGAAAAACAGCTCGCCTATTACCAGCAGGCACTGGAGCGGACGACAGGGAAGAAAGTGAAAGAGAAAATTATTTATTCGCTGGCACTGGATGAAGAGTTGGTATTGTAGGAAAAAACTACTAAAAAAAACAACTGTCAAAACAGGGATAAAGTATGATATCATGGTTGAGAAACAAACAGGTATTGAGAAACAAAGAGAAAAAAGGAGATTCAGCGATGATTCGAAAAATTGTTCAGATAGAGGAAGACAGATGTACAGGATGCGGGCTTTGTGCGCATGCCTGTCATGAAAGTGCGATTGCGATGGTTGACGGGAAGGCAAAGCTGATCCGGGATGACTACTGCGACGGATTCGGTGACTGCCTGCCGGTTTGTCCGGCAGATGCGATTTCGTTTGTGGAGCGGGAGGCGCTGCCGTACGATGAGGAGGCGGTAAAAGAGAACCAGCGGAAGGCAAAAGAGGCGGCCGGACAGGAGAATACCGGAGCAGGAAAAGCAGGTGAAAACAGCTGGGCGATTGACCGTGCAGATGCGCAGGAAAATTCTGCAGCAGTTCCGTCCCGGCTCCGCCAGTGGCCGGTGCAGATCAAGCTTGTGCAGGAGCGGGCTTCGATGTTTGCAGGAGCAGACCTTCTCATTGCGGCAGATTGTACAGCGTATGCTTATGGAAACTTCCACCAGGATTTCATTCGAAATCATGTCGTTCTCGTAGGCTGTACAAAACTTGACGATGTCGATTATTCCGAGAAACTTGCGCGGATTTTCATGCGGAATGATATTAAGAGTATTACGGTTGCACGCATGGAGGTTCCGTGCTGCGCAGGAATGGAGCGTGCCGTGAAGATGGCACTGAAAGAGAGTGGAAAGAAGATTCCGGTGAAAACCGTGGTGATTTCTACGGAGGGGGAAATTTTGTAGAAAATCAGATATAGTAATTAGCGTGTGCCCTTAAAAGTATTTTTACAATTGGTACATTCTGCTTTGTGGAATATGTAAGACGAAAAAAATGAAAAGCTCGGTAAGAGGTATTAGAAAAATGAGTATGACGAAGATACAAAAGGAGCTTCTTGGTGCGCTGATTGGTCTGGCCCGGTCGGTCGATGGAAGAGGAGAAGCAGCAAAAGGTGAATCGCAGGAGTTTTCCAGCGGTGACAGCAATGGTCACCGCCCGGACAAAGCCACGCATGAGATTCTGCTTGGCGGAATTTGTGCGGCAAATCCGGAAAAAGAGCTGAGGGAAGAAGATGGGAAATCCTGGATTGTACGCGTGGAGGCAGAAAAGAATCGTTTGAATCCGGATTGCGCAGTGTGCAAAGGAAAATGCGGCAGAACAGATAACTATGATCTCGAAGAAATGGAGACAGATGAACCGTCGGACCGGGCACGAAAAGAGCAGATTCTTGCGGAATTGTTTCCGATGGCAGAAAAACTGCAGCAGCTTCGGAAAGAAACAAAAGAGCAAAACAAAGAATTGCAGGGGGCGGTTAATTTTTTATATAAAGCATTGTTTGCGATTGGAAACTATGTCGGGGAAAAGAGTCTGCAGAGTGTGGTGCAGGAGATGAATACCCTTTTTGTTGAATTGGAAAATGTATTGAAATAAGTAGAAAATAAGAAAAATCCTCTGTCCGGAGTGTATAAAAAACCCCGGAAACAGGGGATTTTTTGCGTTCTGCGCCAAGTGCATAAAACGTATTATCGCGTTTTCACAAAGTTTTGCAAAAGCAGACAAAATTGCAGACAGGCGCTTGCAACAGAAAAATGAATAGGTTATAACATTATAACAAGATGGCAGGGAGAGCCAATACAAAGAAATGAGATTCTATTGGCATATAAACAGAAAAAATACAGGGGAAAAGATGAAAAGGGACGGAAGCGGGATGGAGCAGAAAAAATATATCCTTCTGGATGTTGGCGGAACGGAAATCAAAGGAAGTGTGTCGGACGGAAATGGAGTAAGAATGAGAATCCGGAAATTTCCAGCACAGGCGCAGAAGAGCACAGAGAAGATTCTGGACAATTTTGCAAAGATCTGCCGGGAACTGATGAGAGAAGCAGACGGAAGTGTTGTCGGAGTTGGGATGGCGATTCCGGGTCCGTTTGATTATGAAAATGGAATCAGCCGGATGCAGGGACTGAATAAGTACGATGCCATTTACGGGATTCCACTGGAAAGAGAAATCAAGGCGCGCGTGCCGGAACTTGGATCAGCACGATTTTTGTTTTTACATGACATTGAAGCATTTGCACTGGGAGAAAGCTGGTACGGAAACTGTCGTGATGCGGATAAAATTCTGTGCGTCTGCATCGGAACCGGCGCCGGGTCGGCTTTTGTAGAAAACGGGAAAACGGTGAAAACAGGAAAAGGTGTGCCGGAAAATGGATGGATTTATCAACAGCCGTTTGGAGATTCCATTTTGGACGATTATCTTTCTGTGCGCGGGCTGGAGCAGATTAGCCTGGCTGTGACAGGAAAAGTGTGGAGTGGAAAAGAATTGTATGGTCTGGTAAAAGCGGGAAACATGGAGGCAGAAGAAGTCTGGAGAAGATTTGGAGCAGATGTGGCGGCTGGCCTTCTTCCTGTGCTGGAGGAATATCAGCCGGATCTGCTGCTTCTGGGCGGACAGATTGCAAAAAGTTTTTCCTGGTTTGGAAAAGAACTGGAAAGAGAGTGCGAGAAAAGAAAGATTCGGATTCAGATAGAAACGGAAACATCCGGCCGTGCCATGGAAGGCCTGTTGTCACAGTTTTCTGAAAAAACACAATAGAGCAAAAATATTTTCAGAAACAAAAATACAATGCTATGGAGAGAAAAGAAGAAGGAGAAACTGCAAAAATGGATAGAAATCCGGGAGCACCGCCGCTGTATGCGCAGCTGGAACAGATTCTGAAACAGCAGATCGAATGCGGCACGTACAAAAAAGGAGATTTTCTGCCAACAGAAAAAGAGCTGATGGAAAAGTACGAGCTTTCGCGTGTGACAGTACGCCAGGCGATGACGAATCTGGTACAGAGCGGTTACGCCCGTGCACGGCGCGGCATCGGAACAGATGTTGTCTACGAGAAAGTCGAAGAGCAGATGGAAGGTGTCATCAGTTTCACGGAAGAAATGAAAAAGCATCATATCGAAATGCAGACAACATACTGCAAGATGGAACTGATCAGTCCCGGGGAAACGGTAGCAAGAAGTCTGCAGATTCCATTGACGGAGCCATGTTATTGCCTGAAACGTGTGAGGAATGCTGTGGGAAAACCCATGGTCTATACCATTACGTATCTGAAAAAAATCTGCGAACTGCCAACAGAGCCGGAGCCATACATGGAATCGCTGTATCAGTATCTGCGGGAGGAACATGGAATCTATATTGAATCCGGCCGGGATACGCTTGAGGCGGCACTTCCATCGGAAGAGGTGCAGAAAGCACTGAAAATTGATGCGCAGATGCCTATTTTTATCCGGACGCGGCAGACATTTCGGAAGGGCGGCGAGGTTTTTGAATATTCGATCTGCTATTATCCGGGAAATCGTTATAAATATACAGTGGAATTGTAAAAACATGACACATAAAAAAGATAAAACCGGACAGACAACGGGCTGGAAATGTGTAAGTGAATCAGGCAGTGAAAGAAAATTGCAAAATCCGCCAGATGCGAAAGCGTTGAAATAAAGATGATGGGGCTGATCGGCGCAGGAAACAACTCAATGGATGGAAGAGAAATTAAGAAAAGGAAAAGAATCCAAATGAATTTAAAAAGGAAATATGGAAACTACGAGTTACATCCCAAAATGAAAATCACAGGATACGAAAATGAAATCTGGGATGAAAAAAAGGAGATCATCGAAGAATTAAAACGGGCGGTTCAGGAAAAACAGAAAGAAAAGAAAACATGTATTCTTTCCTTTGATCTGTATCCGGGTGTACGAAAAGAAGAAATGATGGAACTGGCAAATGCGCTGCAGCCGGACCGGATTTTTGATATCGAAGACTGCGCCAAAGACGAAGAAACGTTGTTAAGAGAATTTAACGATTACATCACCGATGACCGTGTTTTCGGTATCATGTGTCATAAAACCATAGATACCTGGTTTGAAAGCGAAAAGCTGAAAACCATGAAAAAAACAATTGAGACAGAATATGTGTCAGAATGTGTGGAAGAAAAAGATACAAACGGTGGTCTGATCGTGATCATTGGTACAGCGACAGAGCTTCTGACCGAGGCAGATGTTCTTGTTTATTGTGATCTGACCCGCTGGGAAATTCAGCTCCGCTACCGGAGCGGCATGCCAAACTGGCACAGTACCAATTATAATGATCCGATCCTGACGAAATATAAACGGGGATTTTTCATTGAATGGCGTCTGGCGGACCGCTATAAAAAAGAGCGGTATGAAAAATTCACGTATCTTCTGGATACAGAGACAGAAAATGCACCGGTTCTTACAACGGGAAATGCCTTCCGAGGCGCACTGCAGCAGCTTGCCGGACAGCCATTTCGTATGGAGCCGTATTTTGATCCCGGCGTATGGGGCGGTCAGTGGATGAAGGAAAACTTTGGTCTTGATGCATCGAAGGAAAACTTCGCGTGGAGCTTTGACGGAGTTCCGGAGGAAAACAGCCTGAATCTGGAAATCGGAGGAAAGACGTTAAAAGTTCCGGCCCAGGATCTCGTTCTGTATGCACCGCACGAGCTGCTCGGCGAGCGCGTCCATGGCCGGTTTGGTGCAGAATTTCCGATCCGTTTTGATCTGCTGGACACGATGGGTGGTCAGAATCTTTCCCTGCAGGTGCATCCGCTGACCGAATATATTTATGAAAAATTCGGCATGCCATATACGCAGGATGAGAGCTACTATCTTCTGGATGCCGATGAAGACGAGGAAACGTATGTCTACCTCGGTCTCAAAGAAGGCGTGGATAAAAAAGAGATGGAGCGGGAACTCCGTGCAGCAGAAAAAGGAGAAGAACGTTTCCCAGTGGAAAAATATGTCAACAAAATCCCGGTCAAAAAACACGATCATGTGCTGATTCCGGCGGGAACGGTGCACTGCTCCGGAAAAAACACGATGGTGCTGGAGATCAGTGCGACACCGTATATCTTTACCTTCAAACTATGGGATTGGGGTCGCCTTGGCATGGATGGACTGCCGCGTCCGATCCACCTCGACCACGGTATGAAAAATATTCAGTGGAACCGTGATACCAAATGGGTGTACGACAATATCGTCGGCCAGACCAGAACGATGGAAAAAACAGAAAACTGTGAAGTAGAGCGCACCGGACTGCACAGCCGCGAATTTATCGACACAATCCGCTATACACTTTCCGGGCCGCACACCGTCTCGATGGATGACACGGTTCATGTGATGAATCTCGTGGAGGGACGAAGTGCCCGTATCGAGAGCATGGATGGTAGCTTTGCAGCGTTCACGGTACATTATGCAGAAACCGCCATCGTTCCGGCAGCGGTCGGAACATACCGGATTGTACCGGAAGAGGGCGAAATGATTAGAATGCTGGTAGCATCAGTGCGATAAGGGAAAAGTGATAAAAACTTATGGTAGCTGCATGGAAAAAAGAACGTAGAATTTTATATATTTCAGGAAGAATAATGTATGTTATTGGAGATTCTCCTGTGCTAAACTCTTTTTGCACAGGAGAACAGAAGAATATTTTAAGAATCCAAACAAGAGCACAGATATAAACGGCGGTAGGAAGATGGCGCCATTCCGGTTTGTTTTTTGAAAAAATTTGAAAAATAAAACTGGTTATCAAAACCGAGGGTATCTGCAATCTTGGAAATGGGCAGATCTGTAGAAGTTAAAAGCAGCGTTGCAGTTTCCGTTTTTTTCTGCAGAATAAACTGTCCAGGAGAAATTCCCATGTGGGTTTGAAATAGTTTTGTAAAGTAACTGGAATGATAGCCGGCCACTTCTGCCATCTGTTGTACGGTAATCTGCTCATGCAGATGTGTTTCAACATAGGAAATTGCACTGGAAAGTGGAGAGTCAAAGGATTGTGGAATGAAAGAGACACTTCCAGGCGGGCAGCATTCAAAATAATAGCAGAGCAGATGAAAGACAGCCTGTTTGGCCTTCAGAGCGGAAGAAATATCCGTCTGCTTACAGGATTGAATAATGTCCTGAAAAATTCGCTGTGCTTTTTGCGGGTCTTTCGCATCAACACAAAGAGGAAACTGAACCAGCTGAAAGAGATCCGTTTGCTGACAGGTAATCTCAAAATGGCAAAAATAGGTGCGATAGGGATTTTGAACATCTGTAAAAAAAGATTGATGCGTACAGGCTGGGAGCAGATATAACTGACCTGCGTGAGGATGCAATACTGTCTGGTCGACCTGTACTGTGCCTTCCCCTTGCATTACCAGCTGAAAGCTGGAAAAAGGAGGACGAGAGGAATCGCATTTCCAGGATTCATCGCAAATAATCAGATTAGCACGTTCGAGAATGACAGTTGCCTCCCGGAGGCGATTTTTAATAAGTAATTCGTTTTCATTCATAAGTCATTTCCACCTACACATTCTTCTGTGAATATAGTAATTTTAAAAACAAATCATTGATAAATGAATGATATGGCATTACTGCAAGAACAATTGTTAGCATTCTAGCATAAAAAGGAGAAAATAGCAAATGACACACAAAATCAGAGAAGTCTACATCGTACATCATTCCCACACTGACGTGGGTTACACCGATCTGCAGGAACAGGTTATTTATAACCAGGCAAACAACATCCGCCGGGCGGTCGAACTGATTGAAAATGGAATCAAAAACAACACACCCCAGAAAGATCTGAAATGGAACTGTGAGACATGGTACTGCGTGGAGCAGTTTTTCAAAATGGCAACGGAGGAAGAAAAAGAAAAGTTTTTCGATCTGGTAAAAAAAGGAAACATTGGTCTGTCTGCCAATTATCTGAACTTCAATGATCTTGCCGACTGCAAATATCTGAAAGAAAAAATCCATACGATGCAGGAAATCTGCGGCGAGCAGGGAATTCAGATCAAAACAGCCATGATTGCAGATATCAACGGCATCTCTATGGGACAGCGCGATGCCATGATCGAAAACGGGGTAGAATTTTTATATACCAACATTCATACGCATCACGGGATGTATCCACTGTATCAGAACCAGAAACCGTATTTCTGGGAAAATGAGGATGGAAAGCGTCTGCTGGTATGGAATGGCGAGCATTATAATCTTGGAAATGCCCTCGGCATCGTCCTGAATAAAAATGTTAACTTTATGACAGAAAATTACTTCGGCAAAAAGAATGGCGATGTGGCAGGACTTCTGGAAAATCTGCACACGAATCTCTCTGCAAGCATAAAGGAATATGAAGAAAACGGTTATCCGTACGATTTCTATATCACCAGTGTTTCCGGCGTTTTTTCGGACAATGCGCCGATCAACCCGGCCATTGCAGATACGGTTGAGCTGTTTAATGAAAAATATGGCGAAGAAGTCACCATGCATATGGTAACTTTGCAGGAACTGTATGAACGGATCCGGGACAAAGTGCAGGATGCACCGGTGTATCGGGGTGCCATCAATGACTGGTGGGGCAATGGAGTTGGAAGTACACCATATGCGGTAAAACATTACAAAGAGGCCGTACGTCTGAACCGTATCTGCGACCGTCTGGAAGAAAAAACAGGGGTACATAACGAAGAGCTGATCCAGGCTTATGGCGACAATTCTCTTTTGTATGCAGAGCACACCTGGGGTCATTCTGCTACTGTAACGAATCCGTACGATACCATGGTGACCAATCTGGATATGCGGAAAACCAGTTATGCGTCCAAAGCACACGAGGCAGCAGCCATGCGTAAAAATGAACAGTGCCATAAACTGGGTGATATCCTGCGGTATTACAATCTGTCCGGCAAAGTGAAAGCTGTTTCCACAAGCCATGCAAAGAGAATTTTCCCGGTAGAATTTTACGTTGAGACCATGAGTCTTCCGGCCGTGAAAGTAACCGATGACAAAACAAAACAGGAGATGGAGGTGCAGCTGTCTGCTCATCCACGCGGAGTCCTGGTAAGTTTTCTGGCAGAATTTGAGCCAATGGAAGAAAAAACGTTCACGTACGAAGAGCAGCCGGCTCCGTCCCAGACCCTGTTCACCAGAACTGCCTGGGTAGGCGCAGAGCGGGTACGCGATATTGTGAATACGTACGATCCGGAAAGTTACAAACTGCTTTACGGTCTGGAAAACGATTTCTTTCAGATCAAATGGAAAGTCGGAGAGGGCATTACCTCCTTCTACAATAAAAAAGCAGAGATTGAAATGTGCAAATCCGGTCTGGAAACGTTCTTTACGCCGGTTTATGAACGCACCGAAATCCGGAAAGGCGTTTATGAGGAGCGCCGTCTGATCGGAAGAAATATCCGCGGACTTCACGCAGAGCAGTATCAGGGTGACCTTACGGATGTGAAAATTCTGGATCACGGACCGGTGTTTACCAAAGTAGAACTGATCTTTACCCTGGAGGGAACTTATCACAGCAGTGTTGTGATCAAAATGTACCGTCATCTTCCGAAAATTGAGTTTTCTTACCGGGTGGCAAAAACATTAAGCGAGGATATCGAAAGCCTGTATCTGCCATTATCATTAAATCTTCCGGATGCGGAAGTGATGATCCAGAACGGAGGTGTTACCATGCGCCCTGGTATTGACCAGCTTCCTGGCACCAATATGGAATATTATATTGCGGATGAAGGCCTCGTTTACCGGACAAAAGATCAGACGATTCTGGTTAATACTTTTGACACACCGTTACTTTACATGGGGGAGATGGAATCCCATCCAATCCTTCTGTGCGATAACAAAGAGGAGAATAATAAACGGTCGGTTTACAGCTGGATTATGAATAACACATGGGAAACAAACTTCAAGATGGACCTGTCCGGATTCAGTGAGTTCCGTTATGGAGTGGAGATTGTGGAGCAGGAAACCGCAGAGAAAGATATGGAAAGTCTGTCGGACAATGACAAGGGTGTTGTTACCTTTATTTGCGCATAACTGAAAATATGGAAAAGAAAAAATATATTGTTCTGCTGCTGCAGATTGCAGCAGTCGCTGCAGCCGGGGTGATTGGCGGGGACACGCTGTTTGCCCTGGTAACAGCACTGATCGGCATTACGTTTAATTTTATGGTGTCTATGAATTTTGCACCGGGATTTCTGTTTGGTTTTGTCTATGCGGTCTGCAATGGTATTCTGGCATGGCAGACCAAGGTATATGCGACCTTTGTATTTATGATTTTTATGCAGGCTCCGATGGCTCTTTACAGTTTTTGGAAATGGAGAGGGGAGAAGAAACAGACGGAAACCATCATGCGGAAGATGAACCGCAGGGAGCTGAGTGTTACGGTCCTCGGAGCGATGGTACTGTTTGGAATTATAGCGGCTGTCCTTTCCCGGGTAAATGGAACGCTGGATATCAATGTTTTCTTTGACACCTTCTTTTTGTCTGCAGTGCGATTGCCTGTATCGGACTGGCGGCCTGTTATAAAAATGCCTATATTGTTAATCTTGGTTCCGGGATTGGCGGAACAATTTTATGGGTGTTTAAAGCAGTAACAATGGGAACAGGGATATCGGTAGCCGTCTTTTTTCTGGCGGTGGCAATCAATGCGGCTATGGCTATCCGGCAGCAGTATGGAAGAGAATAGAAAAGTGAGAGACAGCGGGGAGTATGACAATTAGATGAAAAAGTTAGACTTTCCGCTGCTTTTTTCGTTAAAAATGCAAACAGGAGAAAAAGTGCTGTGTTAATATTAAAATATTAAGTGACTTAACATAAAAACACAGATTTTCTGCCAAAAAACCAAAAGAAACAGAAGAATACTCCTCGATCTATACAAATT
>OGQY01002102.1_pt1 | contig 12453 bp, 10 predicted proteins | sample 1553361 | NCBI WGS metagenome assembly OGQY01 (sample SAMEA2579963, study PRJEB22360) | human gut metagenome | reverse complement strand
GGACGGTTATTTCGGTCGACAACGGCAAGAACGGTATTGGCAGTACCAAGGTCGACACCCACTTTCAGGCGTCCCCGGAATTTCTTGCATTCGCCGGATTCTACCAGCTCTGCAAAATTAGATAAAGTTCGGTTTTTCAGTTCCATGTATGTAGCTCCAATGCTGTTTATTTGATGATGGTACCTGTTTTTTCACGATAACCGTCTCTTGCATGGGCGATATCGGTGATGATAGTGCGGTGACCGCTGCCTTTAGACGCAAAGGATACGGCTGCTTCAATTTTTGGAAGCATGGAACCTGCAGCAAACTGGTTTTCTGCGATGTATTTGTTGGCATCGTCCACAGAAACAGTACCCAGCAGAGTTTCGCTGTCTGTATCTTTGTTGAGGCTGACTTTTTCGACGCTGGTGAGGATCAGAAGCGTATCTGCATCAAGTTCTTCTGCAAGAAGTTCACTGGCAAGGTCTTTTTCAATGATGGCACTTGCACCGTGAAGGTCAATGCCCTGCTCCATGACCGGAATTCCACCGCCACCGGCAGCGATAACAATCTGTCCTGCGTTTGCAAGAGTGCGGATAGTTTCGAGTTCGATAATTTTCTGCGGTTTAGGAGCTGCAAGGATTCTGCGGTATTCACCCTCTGCAGTTTCTGTAACGAAATTACCTTTTTCCTCTTCTGCTTCAGCTTCTTCGGAATTAAGAACACGGCCGATGATTTTTTCCGGCTCGCCGAATGCTTCGTCATATGGATCGATGACAACCTGTGTCAGAATGGTTGCAACCGGCTTGTAGATGCCGCGGGAAAGTAACTCTGCGCGAATCGCATTCTGAAGATCATAGCCGATATAGCCCTGACTCATGGCAGAGCATACGGACATCGGTGCAAATGTATAATCCGGATGCGCTTTTCCAAATTCATTCATTGCGGTATGGATCATGCCGACCTGTGGTCCATTGCTGTGAGAAATGACAACATTTGCGCCTTCTTCTACAAGGTCTGCAATTGCTTTTGCTGCTTCACGGGTAGCCGTTTTCTGTTCAGGAAGTGTTGTGCCAAGGGCTTTGTGACCAAGAGCAACAACAACTGTTTTTTCGCTCATATGGATTCCTCGTTTCTTTTCATTTTTGATGTAAATGAAGATGTTTTCTATAATTTTCTATTATAAAAGAATAGGACTGGAATTGCAATGGAATTAAGGTAAAAAGATAGAATCGTTACTGTTCACAGGTAGTATTCCGCGAGGCGTTTTGCCCAAGTTGCTGTGAACGGAGTGAACAGTAACTAGAAACCTTGTGGTGCACGTGCTATACTGAGAGAAAATAAGGGGGTGCAGCATGAATTATAAAATCAGTAATTCAAAATTATCTGTAGAAATTTCCTCAAAAGGAGGAGAGCTTCGTTCTATACAGGATGCAGAGGGAAAGGAATATCTGTGGCAGGGAGATGTGGCTTCATGGACGGACAGAGGACCGAATCTTTTTCCGTATATCGGTCGGATGACGGACGGACAGTATCGTTATCAGGGAAAAATGTATCATATGGATATTCATGGATTTCTGCCATATATGGAGATGACCCTGGTGGAGAAAAAAGAAGACGAGCTGGTTCTGAGACTTAAGAATACACCGGAGACGGAGCTGTGTTATCCGTTTTTGTTTGAACTGGATATTTGCTGGAAACTGATAGAAGATACGCTTCAGATTACATATCAGGTCAGAAATAAGGACACAAAGACAATGTATTTTGGTATTGGTGGTCATCCGGGATTCTGTGTACCGATTGCGGATGGACTGGCATTTGAAGAATATTGCATTGATTTTGGAGAAAATGCACAGTTGAGTCAGGTGGTTTTGTCAGATGACTGTTTTGTGACGGAAAATACGGTGCCGGTGCCCCTTGTTGATAATCGTTATCTGCCATTGCAGCATGGATTGTTTGACAGAGATGCGATCGTTTTGAATGAGATGCCGAAAAGCCTTATGATCGAGAGCAAAAAAGATTGCCGGAAGATTCGCGTGGTTTATGAGGATATGAATTATCTCGGAATCTGGCACTGGCCGAAAATGAAAGTAAACTATGTCTGTATAGAACCGTGGAGTTCTTTGCCGTCCCGAAAGGGTATCACAGAAGATCTGGAGACACAGCCGAATCTGCTTCGGTTAGAAAGTGGATGCGAATACAGAAATACATGGAGTATTACCATAGAGAAATAAAAGAAGCAAAAGAGCAAAGGAAAAGCCGCCTGTACGCAGGCGGCTTGTTTCCTTAACTTTTTGAGGGGGGAGATAGAGAGTGGTTATTCATCTATCCAAAAACTATTATAAGCAGGAAATATGTTTAAACTGTGTACTAAATCTAAAAGAAAAATAAAACTTCTAAAGAAAACTTAAAGAAACTCTTTAATTTTTACAGGCTCTTGTAGTCCGGACCGAAACGTGCTAAAGTGTGCTTATCTGAATTTCAGTTCTTTGAAATTCATAACTTTCAATCGTCATTTCGACAATAATCCCATGAAGAATGCAAAGTGAAAGGGGAAATGCCTATGGGCTGAGAAACAATGCCGGTGTTTTATTATTTGAAACTATTTGACGGAAGGTTTTTGAAGTGAAAAGGAGTTCTTTATGAAAAACAGAATAATGAGAAAAATAGCGGCGGCAGGTATGGCAGTTTTCCTTGTCGGGATGTCGGCGGGAAGTGGATATATGTGGAAGGAGGCACCGGTTTATGCGGCAGAGGCGGTCTTTGAAACAGATGAAGGACAGAAGGACGGATGTCAGATAGATGCAGGCGAACGCATAGAGGAAAACACAGGGGCGGAAAAGGCTGTTGTGAGAAAATCTGTGAAGACCGCAAGTGAAACCAGCGGAATGAATGCAATGGAAAATGTAACAGAGGGAATTGTGGGCGCGTCAGAGACTGTGGGTGTAGAATCTAAGGATATAGATGTGCTTACAGATGAAATACAAAATTCGGATGTGGATATCATTATGGATGAGACTGAACTTCCGAATGAGGCAGAACTTCTGGACGAAGCAGAACTCCCGGATAATGCATTGTCGCGGACTGGAAGCGAAGATTCAGAGAAAATTTCGGACAATCTATCTTCGGAAAATGAAAATGCGGATTCATTTTCTGATAGCAGTGGTGATACAGATACAAATTTACAGGCAGATCTGATCCTGTCAGTTCAGGCTGAGGATGATACAATAAAAGCAGGAAGTGATCTGGTCTATACGATAACTGCAGAAAACACAGGAGAATGTGACCTTAAAGATATAAGAATCAGCTATAATTTTTCTGAGAATGGTCTGGCCGGAGAGTGGTCGGAAGGTGCAGAAGATGCGGTGGGAAATACTGCATATATAGAGAAACTTGAGATGAGTGCAACAAAGACTCTGTATCTGACGGTGCATCTGCCGGAAGACAGGATAACAGCTGTTTCATTAAAACTAACAGCAACAGCCGGCAAAATATCTGCTGAAAATGGGACTGAGGAAACAGAAGAAATCGTAAAAAATGCAGAGCTGGTGACGCAGATTCAGGCGTTGCAGGCTGCATTTGAAGTGACCAAAACTGCAGACCGTTCCATGGCAGTTCCGGGGGATGAGATCCGTTTTCTGATCTGTATCAGAAATACCGGAGAGCGCACATTGCATTCAATTGTTACGACGGAGCGTTTTCAGCTTGGAAATGTACCGGTGAGATTTCTGGAAAAAGATGGTGTCAGACTGAATAAATCCAAAACAAAGGCAAAGATTGAGCAGATCGCACCCGGGGAAGCTTTCGGTCTGGAGGCGGTCGTGACACTGCCGGAAGGTCTGGAAGACCAGAATCTGGTCAATGAAGTTTCAGTGACAACTCTGGAAACAGGAGAGCAGACAAAAATTGCACAATCTGAAATACAGGTAAAAGGAGCAGAAGAAGAAAAACAGGAAGAGGCAAATGCCGATATTGATGGAGAAATGGGAAGTGAGCAGGCGGAAAGCATGCCGGCATCCACACATCCAAAAACCGGAGATCCATATCAGCCTCTTCTGTGGCTTTTTATGCTCCCCGGTTCTATGCTGGCTGTCGGATGGCTCCGCAGCCGGATGTGAAATTATTAGATTGATCTGGTTTATCAGCAGAAATTAAAGGATGTCGATGTGCTCACCGGCAAGTGCTTTATTCATGCTGCGGACTGCACAGAATTTACCACACATACTGCAGGTATCACTGTGATCATCTTCCGGCAGCCGGTCATCACGGATCGCTTTGGCGGTTTCCGGATCGAGCGCACATGCAAACTGAGCATCCCAGTCGAGGACACGGCGTGCATCTGCCATCTTATCATCGATGTCTCTGGCATGTGGGATCCCTTTTGCGATATCGGCAGCGTGTGCAGCGATTTTTGAAGCAATAATGCCCTGTTTTACGTCTTCTACATTAGGAAGAGCGAGATGTTCTGCAGGTGTGACATAGCAGAGGAATGCTGCACCATTCATTGCGGCAACGGCACCACCGATGGCAGCCGTGATGTGGTCATAACCAGGTGCGATATCGGTAACAAGAGGTCCGAGTACATAGAAAGGAGCACCCATGCAGATGGTCTGCTGAACTTTCATGTTTGCAGCAACCTGATCGAGCGGAACGTGTCCTGGACCTTCAACCATAACCTGAACATTGTGAGCCCATGCACGTTTGGTGAGTTCACCCAGACGGACAAGCTCTTCGATCTGGCAGACATCTGTGGCATCAGCCAGACATCCCGGACGGCAGGCATCACCGAGTGAGATAGTAACATCGTGTTCTTCACAGATATCAAGGATCTCATCGAAGTATTCATAAAACGGATTTTCTTCGCCGGTCATGCTCATCCATGCAAAGACAAGGCTTCCGCCACGGCTTACGATGTTCATTTTACGTTTGTGTTTTTTGATCTGTTCGATGGTTTTTCTGGTAATTCCACAGTGAAGTGTGACGAAATCTACACCGTCTTCTGCATGGAGACGGATGACATCAATGAAATCATGAGCGGTCAGTTCAGAGAGATCGCGCTGGTAGTGGATGACGCTGTCGTATACCGGAACGGTTCCGATCATGGCAGGACATTCGTGAGTAAGTTTCTGGCGGAACGGCTGTGTATTACCATGGCTGGAAAGATCCATGATTGCTTCTGCACCGAGGTCAACGGCTTTCATGACCTTCTGCATTTCGATATCATAGTCTTTGCAGTCTCTGGAAACACCGAGGTTTACGTTGATCTTTGTGCGGAGCATGCTGCCGACACCTTCCGGATTCAGACAGGTGTGGTGTTTGTTGGCACAGATCGCAACTTTACCTTCTGCGACCAGTTCCATCAATTTCTCAACCGGCATATGTTCTTTTTCTGCAACGGTTTTGATCTGCGGAGTTACGATCCCTTTGCGGGCTGCATCCATCTGTGTTGTGTAAGTTGTCATATAATATTTTCTCCTTTATGTAAATGATAAGTGTTTGCGTTGAGAGATGATAAATCCTGTGGTGGATTATTGTTATTTGATACGTCCGAGCGTGTGATCAAGCGGACCGGAACCATGACCGAGATTCATCTGCGATCTAAGGGCTTCGGTCAGATACTGTTTGGAACGGCGCACAGCTTCTTCGAGTGAAAAACCTCTGGCAAGATTTGAGGCAATTGCGCTTGAGAGCGTACAGCCGGTGCCGTGGGTGTTTGGATTATCAATGCGTTCACCGCGCATCCAGATACCATGTTCGTCTGTATAAAGAAGATCGTTGGCATCATTGATGCAGTGTCCGCCTTTCAGAAGCACGGAAACATGAAACTTTTCATAGAGCATATGCGCTGCTTTTTCCATAGATGCAGCATCAGTGATCTGTATTCCGGTGAGATTTTCTGCTTCCGGAACATTTGGTGTGATGACCTCTGCAAGTGGAAAAAGTTCTTTCTGGAGCGTTTCTTCCGCATCTTTGTTCATCAGGCGATGACCACTGGTAGATACCATGACGGGATCCAGAACGATGTGGCGGGCCTGATACTGACGCAGCTTGGAAGCTACGTGTCGCATGATTTCAGAAGAAGAGAGCATTCCGATCTTTACTGCATCCGGAAAAATATCAGTAAAAATGCAATCGAGCTGATTATCGAGAAATTCAGATGATGCTTCCTGAATGCCGTAAACACCGGTCGTATTCTGTGCAGTCAGGGCGGTGATCGCGCTCATTGCATAAACACCGTTCATAATCATTGTCTTGATGTCGGCCTGGATACCTGCACCACCGCTGCAGTCACTGCCGGCAATTGTTAATACGGTTTTCATAATATTTTTGTCCTTATCATATTTGGATATGTTTAAACACTATATCGCTTTTAGCTGCGTCAGAAAACGTCTGACAGCAGCTGCTTTGTCTGTCGGTTTGAAAAGTCCGCTGACGACAGCTGCTCCGGCAATTCCGCTTCCGGCAAGGAGCGGAAGATTGTCGCTGTTTACACCGCCGATCGCAACGACCGGAATCTTTACAGCCTTACAGATTGCTTTTAAAGTTTCAACAGGAAGCTGTGTTACATTCGTTTTGGTCGTACTTCCAAAGACGGCACCGCATCCGAGATAATCAGCACCGGCAGCTTCGGCAGCAAGTGCTTCCTCAACATTATGGGCACTTCCGCCAATGATGAAATCCTCTCCCAGAAGCTTACGGGCTTTCTGGATTCCCATATCGGAAAGACCAACGTGAACACCGGAAGCACCGGATTTCTTTGCAAGATCCGGGCGGTCATTGATAATCAGAGGAACCTGATAACGGTCACACAGGTCCTTCAGAAGGAAAGCTTCTTTCAGAATCTCTTCATCGGACATATGTTTTTCTCGAAGCTGTACACAGGTAACGCCTGCTTTCAGAAGCTCTTCTGTGACAGAGACCAGTGTTTCACCTGGTTTCAGCCAGCTCCGGTCAGTGACAGCATATAAATTTAATTGTCTGGCATTGATTTTCATAGATTTGTCTCCGTGTCAAAAATTTTTTCTTCCAGTACATCAAAAAGCTGTGTGTGGAAAGTTCCGATACCACCATGGACGGCATCTGTCCGCTGTCCGGCACAATAAGCGACCTCTCTCCAGAGAGTTCCGGCGGCACAGGCGGCATCAAACGGTGAATCTGCGGTGCACAGGAATAAAGTGCAAAGTGCGGAAAGCATGCATCCACCGCCTGTAATGCGGCAGATTCTGGAATCACCGCCAGTGAGAAGCTGCGTGTTTTCTCCATCAGAGACAACGTCCATAGCTCCGGTGATCAGAACAGTTGTCTGAAAGAGATTTGCGGTTTGCTTTGCAGTAGAACAGACATCTGATTCGGTAAGATGCAGGGCACTTTCAACTCCACCATGGGAGCCGGGAGTAACACTGTCAGAAAAAAGAGAACAGAGGACTGCAGCCTCTTCCTGATTACAGCGGATCAGATCCGGGTGCACCTGAGCAAGAAGGTTTTTTATGGCTTTCTGGCGAAATGTGCTGGCTCCGATACCTACCGGATCCAGTACAACAGGATGCTTAAGTTCATTGGCTTTTTTTCCGGCAAGAATGCAGGCATTGATTTTGGCCTCATCAGGAACTCCGGTGTTTAAGAGGGTTCCCTGACAGAAGCCGGTGATCTCTGCAACCTCTTTTTCATTTTGTCCCATAACGGCACTTCCACCGGCTGTCAGAAGAAGATTAGCAACATCCTGCATGGTTACCGGGTTGGTAAGGCAGTGGATTTTTGGCGCTTTCCGACGGATGTTTTGAAAAATGATTTCTATATCAGTGACATACGGCATAGATTATCTCCTGACTGTATGAAGTATCTGGCTTTTTTCAAAAACGCGAAGCAGTACAAAAGCAAGGACACTTCCTGTGAAGGTTGAGATAAAAAACGGAAGCATGTACACGGTAAATCCTGCCGGTGCGAGTCCCATGAGCAGTTTTGCGACAGGGTATGCGGCAAGTCCGCCGAGAATGCCGGTTCCGAGTGCTTCAGCAGCACAGGTAGGAGCAAGTTTACCGGTAAAGCGGAAGATCAGTCCACAGCACAGGGCACCGACCATGCTTCCCGGGAAAGCAAGCAGACTTCCGATGCCGAGCAGATTACGGATCAGACTTGCACAGAATGCGATTCCGACACCCCACCACGGACCGAGGATGACGGCGGAAAATACATTGACCATATGCTGGACGGGAGCGCATTTGCTTCCGGCAACCGGGACGCTGATCAGACTTCCGGCAACGGCAGCTGCGGTCAGAACTCCGGCAATGGCAAGTTTCTGGGTTGATGTTGTTTCATTTTGGTTCATGATTACCTCCTGTTTTCCTGAGGATAGATGGCAACAAAAAAGAAGATACCGCGCAGGTACCTTCTCAACTTGTCTGATAGCAAAAAGAAAATCCAAATGGAAAATCTTTCCGGGCATTCGGTATATCCCTACGTTGGCATTATCCAAATCAGGTTAAGGGTCGAAACCAAGAAGTTTCCTCTCAGCCGGCTTAAGGCCAGCTCCCCCGTTTTTATTTACGGGTTTATTATACAGCCGGAGGTGGGAGATAGCAAGAAAAAATTCTGCTACATTGAAAATAGAATGCACTTGTGCTATTCTGTAATGGAATATATCCGTTTGGAGAAACGGAGCAAATATCACATATATCCCGAGGCAGAGGAGGAAAATATGAAAGTATCAACACTATTAGAAGGTTTGGAATATACCTGCTGTCAGGGCAGTACAGAACAGGAAGTCACTACCGTTGTGTATGACTCCCGCAAAGTAGAAGAAAATTCGTTGTTTATCTGCATCCGTGGTGCGGTTGTGGACGGACACAAATTTGTACCGGATGTCATCGAAAAAGGTGCAAAAACTCTGATTGTTGAAGAAGAAGTTGAGGCTCCTTCAGATGTAACAGTGATCAAAGTTGCGGACACCCGTTATGCGATGGCATTTATTTCTGCGGCATATTTCGGTCATCCGGCAAAAGAACTCAAAACTATTGGAATTACCGGAACAAAGGGAAAGACAACGACAACTTACATGGTAAAATCGATTCTGGAAAATGCCGGTTACAAAGTCGGACTGATTGGAACAATCGAGGCAATCATCGGAGATAAGCATATTCCGGCACACAATACGACACCGGAATCATATCTGGTTCAGGAATATTTTCGCAAGATGGCAGATGCCGGCTGTGACTGTGTAGTTATGGAAGTTTCATCACAGGGACTGATGCTTCACCGTACACAGGGATTTGTTTTTGACTATGGTATTTTTACAAACATTGAACCGGACCATATCGGACCAAATGAGCATAAGGATTTTGACGATTATTTAAGATGTAAATCCATGCTGCTCCGTCAGTGCAAAGTCGGAATAGTCAATCGCGATGATGAACATTTCGAGAGGATCATAGAGGGACATACCTGCACACTTGAGACTTACGGATTTTCTCCGGAGGCAGATCTGCGGGCTGAGAATGCACATATGGTAGGCGGAAGAGGATACCTTGGAATTTCCTATCAGCTCAAAGGTCTGATGGAGTTTCCGGTAGAGATCGACATTCCGGGTAAATTCAGCATTTACAATTCTCTGACAGCAATTGCAATCTGTCGTCATTTTAATGTTTCACAGGAAAACATCATTAAGGCGCTGAAAGTTGCAAAAGTAAAAGGTCGTATCGAGATGATCAAAGTATCTGATGAATTTACATTGATGATCGATTATGCACACAATGCGATGGCACTGGAGAGCCTTCTGACGACACTTCGTGAATATCATCCGCATCGTCTTGTATGTATGTTTGGATGTGGAGGAAACCGTGCGAAATCCCGCCGCTATGAGATGGGAGAGGTTTCCGGAAGACTTGCAGATCTGACGATCATCACATCCGATAATCCGAGATTTGAGGAACCGCAGGATATTATCAATGATATTAAGATCGGTATTTCAAAGACAGACGGAAAATATGTCGAGATCTGCGACCGTAAGGAAGCAATCGCATATGCGATCCACCACGGAGAACCGGGGGATATCATCGTTCTTGCAGGAAAAGGCCATGAGGATTATCAGGAGATCAAAGGTAAGAAATACCCGATGGATGAAAGGGTACTGATTGAAGAAATCCTTCGGGAGGATAAAGAAAGAGCAGAAAAATAAATGATTTATGCGGATATCATCGTGGACATTTCCCACGAAAAAGTTGACCGCAGTTTTCAGTACAAAGTTCCCGAAGAACTGCAGCACAAACTGCAGGTGGGAATGGTGGTGACGATTCCTTTTGGAAGCGGAAATCACGAACGAAAGGGCTATGTGATCGGTCTTTCAGATACACCGGCATTTGATACATCACGTATGAAAGAACTTACGGGAATCTGCAGCAGTGAGGAAACTACGGAGGAGAGGCTGATCGCGCTTGCCGCGTGGATGAAAAACCAGTATGGCTCCACTATGGTTCAGGCACTGAAAACGGTTTTTCCCGTGAGAGAAAAGGTCAAAGCCAAAGAAAAACGATATATCATATTGAATGTCAGCGAAGAAGAGGCAGAAAAAACTGCAGGGAAGCTGGAGAGTGGACGATGTAAGGCAAGAGCAAGGCTTGTGCGTGCGCTTCTTGAGGAAAAGAAGCTGGATTATACAAAAGCATCCAAAGAACTCGGCGTAACGGCTTCTGTTTTGCGTCCACTTGTGGATGAAGGTATCGTTCAGGTTGTGCAGGATGAAGTTTATCGGATGAGCGTGGACGGAGCGAATATTCCACACGAGGAACTTTCTGTTCTCACAAAACCGCAGCAGGAGGCTTTTGATCAGATTCAGAAGGAATGGCAATCTGATTCGCCCCGGCCGGTTCTGATCCATGGAGTTACCGGGAGTGGAAAGACACAGGTTTATATGAAATTGATCCGTCAGGTGATCGGTGAGGGAAAACAGGTCATTGTACTTGTTCCGGAGATTGCGCTGACCTATCAGACGGTCCGGAGATTTTATGGCTGGTTTGGAGAAAAAGTTTCCGTACTGAATTCCCGCCTGTCGCAGGGAGAACGCTACGACCAGTTCAAAAGAGCCAAACGCGGTGAGATACAGATTATGGTGGGACCACGTTCGGCTTTGTTCACACCGTTTTCAAATCTGGGACTTATCATTATAGATGAGGAGCATGAGCAGTCTTATAAGAGTGAAAACAGCCCCAGATACCATGCAAGAGAGACTGCACTTTACCGCGCGCAGATGGAAAATGCACGTCTTGTTCTGGGTTCGGCGACACCGTCGCTGGAAGCCTATACGAAGGCGAAAGACGGTGAATTCCGGCTTGTAAAGCTGGATGCGCGTTTTGAAGACCGACCGCTTCCGAAAGTGAGTGTTATAGATCTAAGAGAAGAATTACGGGAGGGAAACCGTTCAGTTCTGAGCCGTAGTTTGAGAAAAGCCATCGAAAACAGGCTGGAATGTGGGGAGCAGGCAATTCTTTTCCTGAACAGAAGAGGATATGCCGGGTTTGTTTCCTGCCGTTCCTGTGGTGCAGTTCTGAAATGTCCGCACTGCGATGTGGCTTTGACGGAACACAATAATGGCAGACTGGTCTGTCACTATTGTGGATATGAACAGCCACGGGTGGAAAAATGTCCGGTATGCGGTTCGCCTTATATCGGAGGATTTAAGGCAGGAACGCAGCAGATTGAGCAGGTTCTGCACAAGAATTTCCCAAAAGCGCGTATCCTTCGTATGGACTATGACACGACAAGGGCAAAAGGCAGCTACGAAAAGATATTGTCTTCGTTTGCAGCGCATGAGGCGGACATTCTTGTCGGAACACAGATGATCGTCAAAGGACATGATTTTCCGGATGTGACACTGGTGGGAGCGCTTGCTGCGGATCTCTCCTTAAATGTGGCAGATTACCGCTGTGCGGAGAGAACTTTCCAGCTTCTGACACAGGCAGTCGGCAGATCAGGGCGTGGAATGAAACCGGGTGAGGCAATCATTCAGAGCTACCATCCGGATCATTACAGCATTCAGGCCGCGGCGGCGCAGGACTATGAGGCGTTTTATCAGGAGGAGATGGCATACCGTATGCTGATGGATTATCCGCCGGCAGCGCACATGCTTTCTGTACTGGTATCGGGTGAGAACGAAGAACTTCTGGAGCAGGGGATGGATTATCTTGCAAAGTTTGTGGAGCGGATTGCTTCCAGATATCGGATTTCTGTGATCGGGCCTGCATATGCGGCGGTTGGAAAAGTAAATGATATTTACCGTAAGGTTCTGTATCTCAAGCACCGGGATGAACGCATTTTGCAGGATATCAAAGATAAAACAGAAAAATACATTAAATTAAATTCCGGATTTAGAAGACTGTATATACAGTTTGATTACACTTAGAGTTAGAAAGTAGCAATTTGCATAAGATAAAAAGAGAGGAAGAAATAAAAATGGCAATCAGAGTAATCAGAACAGAAGAAGAT
>OGQY01002084.1_pt1 | contig 12522 bp, 9 predicted proteins | sample 1553361 | NCBI WGS metagenome assembly OGQY01 (sample SAMEA2579963, study PRJEB22360) | human gut metagenome | reverse complement strand
ATTCTTGTTATCGGTGTCGGCGGTGCAGGTAATAATGCTGTAAACAGAATGATTGATGAGAATGTTGAAGGAGTGGAGCTTATTGCTATCAACACAGATAAGCAGGCTCTTTCACTTAGCAGAGCAACAACAAAGATCCAGATAGGTGAGAAGCTTACAAAGGGTCTTGGTGCCGGAGCAAAGCCTGAGATTGGTGCCAGTGCAGTGGAGGAGAATAGAGAAGAAATCGTTGATATCATCAAGGATGCTAACATGGTGTTTGTCACATGTGGTATGGGTGGTGGAACCGGTACAGGTGCCGCTCCTGTTGTAGCAGAGATGGCAAGAAATCTCGGAATCCTTACTGTTGGTGTAGTTACAAAGCCATTTGGTTTTGAGGGCAAGCCGCGTATGAGAAATGCCCAGGAGGGAATTGCAAGACTTAAGGAGAACGTTGATACACTTATCGTTATCCCTAATGACAAGCTTCTCCAGATATGTGATAAGAGAACAAGTATTCCTGATGCACTCAAGAAGGCAGATCAGGTTCTTCAGCAAGGTGTTCAGGGTGTAACAGACCTGATCAACAAGCCAGGTCTTATCAACCTCGACTTTGCAGATATCCAGACAGTTATGAGAGATAAAGGTATTGCCCATATCGGTATCGGATCAGCAAGCGGTGAGAACAAGGCTGTTGATGCCATCAAGGAGGCTATGGATTCACCACTTCTTGAGACAACAGTATCAGGTGCTACAGATATTATCGTTAACTTCTCTGGTAATATCGGAATCGTTGAGGCATATGATGCAGTTACATACCTCACAGAGCAGGCCGGAGACGGTGTCAACATCATATTTGGTACAGTTGACAATGACAACATGGGTGAGGATATAAGCATCACTATTATAGCAACAGGTCTTGAGAGATCAGGAGAAAGTGATGTTACATCAAGATATGCTGGAACAGCATCTCCGATGGGAACTATGACAACAACTCCAAAGCCGGCTGTTGCAACAACTCCTGTATCAGAGCCTAGAACAGCAACATATGCAGGTCAGAGCATAGGTACGCACAGTACAGCATCACAGTCAGTTTCTGCAAGCAGACCTTCATTTATGAATAACAGTTCAGCTGCAACAGAGCCGGCAACAAAGCCTGCATACACCGCAGCTACAACATCACAGCAGAGCAGTCCGGTCACATCCACACCAGTTGAGCCGGTTCATGTTCCAAGACCAAAGACAGAGAGCATAAAGATACCTGATTTCCTCAAGAAGAGATAATTAGATAATTAAGTAAATGTCAGAATCAAAACGGATAATTTCGTGAGAAATTATCCGTTTTGTCACATAATAAGCGGATAGGAGATGAATATATATGTTTTATCTTCCGGATAGAGATGAGATGCAGGAGATAGACAGACGCACCATCAAGGAGCGGGGAATCCCGGGAATACTCCTGATGGAGAGAGCGGCTATATCGATTTTGGAGGAGATAAATGCAAGAAAGGATACAGTACTTCCAGCACGTGTCAAATGTCTTATCGTTGTGGAGGGAGGAAATAACGGCGGGGACGGACTGGCTCTTGCAAGACTTCTGGCACAGCAGGGAGATCAGGTCGAGGTGTGTTATATAAGCGGACTGTCAAAGGTGAGTGACAGCTTTGCATACCAGCTGGATATAGTGCGGAATCTCGGTATCCAGGTCACAGATGAGATCTCACAGAAGGAGTATGACATTATAGTCGATGGAATCTTTGGAGTCGGTTTGAAACGTGATGTGGCAGGAATATGGAAGAATGTCATAGAGCAGATGAACAACATGCCGGGATACAAGATCGCTGTGGATCTGCCATCGGGAGTGGATGCCCCCACCGGTCAGGTGCTTGGAACTTCCTTCAGGGCTGATCTGACAGTGACATTTGGTCTCAACAAGAGAGGACTTGTGTTGCACCCGGGATGCGATATGGCTGGGCAGGTAGTTGTAAGAGATATTGGATTTTCGGATAGAGAGGTTCAGGACATAGCACCTGAGGCTTATGGCTATGATCTGTCAGATCTTGCGCGTCTTCCAAAACGCAGCGACAACTCCAACAAAGGAACATATGGCAGGGCTGCGGTCATCGCTGGAAGTGCTGATATGTCCGGAGCTGCAGTATTTGCTGCAGAGGCTGCATACAGGACAGGAACAGGGCTTGTCAAGGTTTATACACACAGTTTAAACCGTACGGTGATTGGAAATAGGATACCGGAGGCTGTTCTTATGACATACAGTGACGAAGCTGAGGCACTTAAGTGTGCAGAGGATGCAGTTTCGTGGGCGGATGTCATTCTTGTGGGACCTGGACTTGGCAGGTCGGGGGAAGCTGAAGAACTTCTCCGCTATGTGATATGTGAGGCAGAGCAACCCCTTGTTTTGGATGCAGATGCGCTGAACATCATATCTCAGGATTTAGAACTTCTGAAAAAGCACAGGGGTGAGGTCACAGTTACTCCGCATCTCGGGGAGATGTCAAGACTCACAGATATAGCTATACCGGATATCAAAAAGAATATATTAAGGGTGTGCAAAGACTTTGCTATGGAGTATAATGTTATAGATGTGCTCAAGGACTCCAGGACATGTGTCAGCAGAGGTGGTGACATTTACATCAACACCTCGGGAAACAATGGCATGTCCACAGCCGGTGCAGGTGATGTGCTTGCAGGGGTGATCACGGGACTTATAGCCACGGGTAGTTCACCGTATGAAGCGGCTAAGCTTGGTGTGTATATCCACGGGCTGGCAGGTGATCTTGCAGCTGAGCGCATGGGAAAAAATGGGATGATAGCCAGAGATATAGTTGAATCCATACCTATGGTGATAAAAGGAGTGGAAAATGAGAAATTATAACAGGGTACAGGCAGTGATAAATCTTGATAATATAAGACATAATGTGGCGGCTATGAAGTCTCTAGTGGATAAGGATAAGAAGATGCTGGCGGTTATTAAAGCAGATGCATATGGTCACGGAGCAGTGGAGGTGGCACATGCACTCAATGATATGGTAGATTTCTTTGCGGTTGCTTTCATTGATGAGGCAATTGAACTCAGGAATGCAGGTTTTAAAAAACCGATATTGATACTGGGGTATACTGATCCTGAGGACTATAAGCTTCTGATAGATTTTGATGTACGTCCGGCGATATACGATGTAGATGATGCACGAAAACTGTCGGAGACAGCCGTTGGTAAAGGTGCAAAGGCTAAGATTCATATAAAGGTTGATACGGGCATGGGAAGAATAGGATTTTCATGTGATGATGCCGGGGTAAAACATATAGAAGAGATAAGCAGGATGCCAGGGATAGAGATAGAGGGAATGTTTACCCATTATGCCAAGGCTGATGAGCTTGACAAGACAGCGGCAAAAGGACAGCTGGACAAATTCAGATGGATCAACAGACAGCTTGAGGATAAGCACATACATATTCCTGTCAGACATATATCGAATAGCGCAGGTATCATGGAGATGGATAATTCTGACTTTGATATGGTGAGATCTGGAATCGTAACATATGGACTTTATCCATCAGAAGAAGTGGACAAGAGTATAGTGGATCTGAGACCAGCCATGAGCCTTACATCAAAGGTAATATTTGTGAAGGACGTAAAGGCTGGAACCGGAATAGGATATGGATGGTCATACATAGCAGACCATGATATCAGGGTTGCCACAGTGTCAGCCGGATATGCAGATGGATATCCGAGAGCGCAGTCCAACATAGGTCGAGTCATAATACATGGACAATATGCGCCGATCATAGGCAGAGTGTGTATGGATCAGTTCATGGTCGATGTGAGTCATATAGATGATGTAAAAGTCAGAGATGATGTCATACTGATTGGCAGAGCTGGAGACAAGGTTATCACAGTTGAAGAGGTTGCAGAGCCAGCGAACAGCTTTAATTATGAGCTTGTATGTAATATATCAAGACGAGTTCCGAGAGAGTACATAAGAGATGGCAAAGTTCTTGGACAGGTGAATTATCTGTTGGATTGATGAATAACCAATAATGACACTGGAAATACTTTTTTTAGAGTGGAATACATAATATGTATAAAGCCACATTTATAAAGTATTTATGGGGTGATAAATTTGGTTATAAGAAGAGGGGACATATATTATGCAGATCTAAGACCTGTTGTGGGTTCAGAGCAGGGCGGAATCAGACCTGTGATCGTGGTCCAGAACGAGGCAGGCAATAAACACAGTTCAACTGTCATAATAGCAGCGATAACGAGTAAGATGAAGAGACCAAAGCTGCCGACGCATATCATGCTGGATTCTGCGAGATGCGATATTGCAAAGGATTCCGTTATACTGCTTGAGCAGCTCAGGACCATAGATAAACAGAGGCTTAAGGAAAAGGTATGTCATGTGGATTCAGATGTACTGAAAAAGGTAGATGAGGCGCTGAAGATCAGCCTGGAGCTGGTATGATATACGAATCAATAAATATATGAGGTGATAAAAGCTAAAGTATGAAGATTTTTAACAAGAAGTCGGATGAGGAGAAGGTAGAGGAAGAGATCATATCGATGGTGAACGAGGGAAATGAGCAGGGATTTATAGAGGATTCCGAAGCTCAGTTCATCACGAACATATTTGAGTTTACTGATAAGGAGAGCAGGGATGTCATGACGGCAAGACTTAACGTCATGGCGATCGATAAGAATGCAGAGCTGGATGAAGTCATGGAGATAATGCTTGAGAACAACTATTCCAGATACCCGGTTATAGACGGTGATCTTGACAATGTTGTCGGTATAATATATTTCAAGGATTTCGTCAAGGAATATTTAAAGGACAAAAAGAAGAAGCTTGCTGATATTATGGTTGAGGCGACATTTGTGCATCCTACATATAATATCGCGAAGCTGTTTCGAAGGATGCAGACGGCAAAGATACATATGGTTATAGTTGTTGATGAGTACGGCCAGACTGAGGGTATAGTGACCATGGAAGATATACTGGAAGAGATAGTGGGAAACATACTCGATGAATATGATGATGCCAGCGATGATATCAAGAAAAGAGGGGATGTGTACATAGTCAGCGGAAAGGCTGAACTGGATGAGGTCAGTGATGTGCTGGGTATAGAATTCCCTGATGAAGATTTCCAGACGATGAACGGTTTTTTGCTCTATGAGCTGGGAAGACTGCCGTACGCGGATGAGGAGATAGAGATAGTATATCAGAATTATAAATTTACTTCGCTGTCTGTAAGTAACAACATGATAGGGGAAGTAAAGATCACAAAGGTTGAAAAAACACAGCAATAGTGTTAATATACGAAATTAGTAATCAAGAAAAAGAGGAGAATTAACGATGTCAGGACATTCAAAATTTGCAAACATCAAGCACAAGAAGGAAAAAAATGATGCAGCAAAGGGAAAGATCTTCACAATCATAGGTAAGGAGATCGTGGTTGCTGTTAAGGAAGGCGGAGCAAATCCTGAGAATAACAGCAAGCTTCGTGATGTAATTGCCAAAGCAAAGGCAAACAACATGCCTAATGATACTATCAAGCGTGGTATCGAGAGAGCAGCAGGAGATGCCAACTCAGTAAATTACGTAGTGAATACATATGAAGGCTACGGTCCAAGTGGTACCGCCATCATAGTAGACACTCTTACAGACAATAAGAACAGAACAGCAGCAAATGTGCGTAACTGCTTCACAAAGGGCGGCGGAAACGTAGGAACAACAGGCTGTGTATCATATATGTTTGACCATAAGGGTCAGATCATCATTGCAAAGGAAGACTGTGACATGGATGCAGATGACCTTATGATGATGGCACTTGACGCAGGTGCAGAGGATTTCTCAGACGAGGACGACAGCTACGAGATCATCACAGCACCTGAGGATTTCTCACAGGTAAGAGAGAGCCTTGAGAAAGAGGGCATCAAGATGGCTGAGGCCGAGCTTACAATGATACCTCAGAATTACGTTGATATAACAGATCCTGAAGTTGTAAAGAAATTCACAAGAATTATTGATATGCTTGAGGAGGATGATGACGTACAGGCTGTATATCACAACGCAAATCTTCCAGACGAGGATGAGGAGTAATATCAGACAACAATATTGAATGGCAGTTGGTTAAGTGACAATAGTCGTTATGTGACAATGGCCATTGAACCAGAATTTAGAACTTCCACATTATGCATAATATGTGGAAGTTCTATTTGAGTACAGATATATGACCGAGTATAAGTATCAGACTGCTATTTGCGGAAAAAGGTATTGATAGGAGAAGAGATGAAAGGAATACTTAGATATCTAAAGGACTACAAGAAAGAGTCCGTACTTGCCCCCCTCTTTAAGATGCTGGAGGCAACATTTGAACTGCTCATACCTATAGTCATGGCAAACGTCATCGATGTGGGTATAGCCGGTCGTGACATAGGCTATGTTGTAAAGATGTGCCTTGTCATGATACTTTTGGGAATTATCGGTCTGGTGTGTTCTATCACGGCACAGTACTTTTCTGCCAAGGCTGCAACAGGCTTTGGAACGGCACTTAGAAATGACCTTTTCAGACATATCACATCACTTTCTTACACGGAGATCGACAGTATAGGAACTTCCACACTGCTCACAAGAATGACCAGTGATACGAACCAGGTGCAGACCGGAGTCAATATGGTGCTCAGACTGTTCCTCCGTTCGCCATTCATAGTGTTCGGTGCCATGATCATGTCATTTACGATCGATGTGAAGTCTGCCATGACATTTGTTGTGACAATACCGGCACTTTCGATAGTGGTGTTCGGAGTTATGGCGCTCAGCATACCGCTGTTCAAGAAGGTACAGAACAGACTAGACAGAGTCACACTGCTCACTCGTGAGGGCCTTGAGGGCGCGAGAGTTATCAGAGCTTTCAACAGACAGGACAAGGAATTTGAGGATTTTGATAAGTCAACAGACGATCTGATGAAGTTTCAGCTTCTTGCAGGACGTATATCAGCGTTCATGAACCCTGTAACATATGTGATAATCAATCTCTCAACTGCAGCTATCATATGGATAGCAGCGGGACAGACTGAAGCAGGTATAATTACACAGGGTAAGGTCGTCGCCCTTGTCAACTATATGTCACAGATACTTGTGGAGCTGATCAAGCTTGCAAACCTTATTGTGACGATCACCAAGGCTGTTGCCTGTGCAAAGAGAATAAATGCAGTCATGGATCAGCAGCCATCGATAACAGATGGAACAGGAAAGGTATCAGGATCAGCAGCAAATGCTGTAAAGGTGAGCTTCAAGGATGCCAGCCTCAGATATGCCGGTGCCGGAGCGGATTCTCTGTCTGATATAACATTTGACATTGCACCGGGAGAGACGGTGGGAATCATAGGCGGTACGGGATCAGGAAAGAGTTCTCTTGTAAACATGATCCCAAGATTTTACGATGTCAGCCAGGGAAGCGTCAGCATAGACGGAGTGGATGTAAAGGACTACACCTTGGACGAACTCAGACATAAGGTGGGCGTGGTTCCACAGAAGGCAGTGCTGTTCGCCGGAACCATAGCAGACAATATCAGATGGGGAAAGCAGGATGCAACTGAGGCTGAGATAGACGAGGCTCTCGAGATAGCTCAGGCGAAGGAATTTGTGGATGGCAAGGAGAATGGAATAAATTTCAAGATCACTCAGGGAGGAAAGAACCTGTCAGGCGGACAGAAGCAGAGACTCACCATAGCTAGGGCGATTGTGAGAAAGCCGGATATATTGATACTTGATGACAGCGCATCGGCACTCGACTTTGCAACGGACGCGGCACTCAGAAAAGCAATCAGGGAAAAAACAAAGGGTATGACAGTGTTCCTCGTATCACAGCGAGCGTCAACCATCATGAATTCGGATAAGATCATAGTCATGGACGATGGCCAGATAGCAGGAATAGGAACTCATAGGCAGCTGCTTTCTACCTGCGAGGTATATAGGGAGATATGTCAGTCACAGCTTTCGGAGGAGGAACTGGCTCATGAGTAAAGATAAAGGTAACAGATCAGTAAACAAAAAGACAATACTCAGAATACTGAGGTACATCAAGAGATATAGATTCCTTGTTGTTCTGTCACTCATATGTGCAGCCATTTCAGTGGTACTCACACTGTATGCACCGATCATTATGGGACATGCGGTTGACAAGGTCGTTGGACCTGGAAATGTAGACTTCACAGGACTTAAAGGAATGCTTGCAAAGCTTGTTGTGGTGGTTATCATAACGGCTGTTGCGCAGTGGATCATGAATGTACTTAACAACAGGATCACATATAAGGTTGTAAATGATGTCAGGACAAAGGCATATGAGAAACTGGGCAATCTGCCTCTCTCATATGTGGATTCACACACACATGGAGATATAGTCAGCAGGATCATAGCCGATGTAGACCAGTTCTCAGACGGACTTCTGATGGGATTTACACAGCTCTTTACAGGAGTGATGACGATAGTGGGAACACTCTGTTTTATGATTTCAATCAACTGGATCATAGCTCTGGTCGTTGTGTGTATCACACCTGTTTCGCTGTTTGTTGCATCATTTATAGCTAGGAAAACATACAGCATGTTCAAAAAGCAGGCTGAGATAAAGGGAGAACTCACATCACTTGTAAATGAGATGGTAGAGAACCAGAAGGTGGTTACGGCGTTTTCCATGGAGGATGAGACTTGTGAAAGGTTCCAGGAGATCAATGGAAGACTGGGCGTTGCAGGACTTCAGGCAACATTCTTCTCGTCTATAACAAATCCGAGCACGAGATTCGTAAACAGCCTTGTTTATACAGGTGTTGGAATTATAGGTGCCATAACGGCTATAAAGGGCTTTATATCAGTTGGACAGCTCACAAGTTTCCTGAGCTATGCAAACCAGTACACAAAGCCATTCAATGAGATATCGGGCGTTGTAACGGAGCTTCAGAATGCGCTGGCATCGGCGGCCAGAGTATTTGAGCTGATAGATGAGGATGCAGAGGAGGCAGAGCCTGCCGATGCACACGAGCTCACAGATGTACATGGTGAGGTCAATCTTGAGAATGTTGACTTCTCATACAATAAAGATGTGGAACTTATAAAAAACCTCAATCTGAATGTAAAGGATGGACAGAGGATAGCGATAGTAGGACCTACCGGATGTGGCAAGAGTACGGTCATCAATCTGCTAATGAGATTTTATGATGTGGATGTCGGAAGCATATCGGTGGATGGATACGACATAAGAGAGGTTACAAGAAAGAGTTTACGTGGCAATTATGGAATGGTACTTCAGGAGACATGGCTTAAGAGCGGTACGATCAGGGACAACATAGCATATGGAAGACCTGATGCAACAGATGAGGAGATCATGGAAGCACTTACAATTGCTCAGGCAGCTGAGGTAGTACAGAAAAAGGAAGGCGGTCTTGATGCTTTTGTTGAGCAGGGCGGAAAGAATCTTTCTGGCGGTCAGAGACAGCGTCTGACTATTGCGCGTGCACTAGTAAGAAAACCACGCATTTTAATCCTTGATGACAGTGCCTCGGCACTTGACTTTGCGACTGATGCAGCTCTTAGAAAGGCAATTCGAGAGATGAAAAATGCACCAACTGTATTTATTGTATCGCAGAGAACTTCTTCTATCAGATTTGCTGATCAGATTTTAGTGCTTGATGATGGAAAGAGCGTTGGTGTTGGCACGCATGATGAGCTTCTTACAACGTGCAGTGTATATAAAGAAATTTATGATTCTCAGTATAAAAAGACTGATAGCAAAAAGTCAGGAAAGGAGGCGTAATCATGGCAGCGAAGAAAAAATATGATCGTACCAAACAGAAGGAAACACTTGTAAAGGTATTAGAATATATTAAACATTACCGTGCTGTTCTGGTGTTTTCACTAATTTTAGCGGCAGTGACAGTTGCATGTACGCTTTATCTTCCTATTCTGACAGGAGATGCTATCAATTTGATTTTATCACCGAGACAGGTGGATTTTAATGGAATTAAGCCTATTCTTTATAAAGGTGCAGCTGTTATTATTATTGGTGCAGCCGCACAGTGGATTATGAATATCTGCAATAACCGCATTACCTATGCAGTTGTGCGTGATATTCGCCAGGAGGCTTTTGAAAAGATTGAAAGACTTCCATTAAAATATATCGACAGTCATCCATACGGTGATATAGTAAGCCGTATTATTGCCGATGCTGATCAGTTTTCTGATGGTCTGTTAATGGGATTTACTCAGCTTTTTAGCGGTGTTCTTACAATTGCAGGTACACTGATTTTCATGCTTACAATTAATATTCCAATGACAGCAGCAGTTGTTGTTCTGACACCAATTTCATTTTTTGTAGCAGGCTTCATTGCTAAGAAGACATTTCATCTGTTCAAGAAGCAGTCTGAGACTAGAGGTGAGCAGACTACGCTTATTGATGAGATGATCAATAATCAGAAGGTTGTTAAGGCATTTGGTCAGGAAGAAAAGGTAATGGATCGCTTCAATGAGGTCAATGAACGCCTTCGTGACTGTTCTGTAAAGGCTACATTCTTTTCGTCTATCACAAACCCGGCAACACGTTTTGTAAACTCTCTTGTATATGCAGCTGTTGCTGTATTTGGAAGCTTTTTCTCTATTGGCGGCGGAATAAATGTCGGTCAGCTGTATAGCTTTTTAAATTATGCAAACCAGTATACAAAGCCGTTTAATTCTATTTCAAGCGTTGTTACGGAGCTTCAGAACGCGCTGGCATGTGCAGGAAGACTTCTTGATCTGATTTATGAAGAGACAGAAGTACCAGATGCAGATAATGCAGAGGTTTTGCAGAATGTTGACGGAGCTGTAAAACTGTCTCACGTAAACTTCTCTTATGATCCTAAACAGAAGCTGATTGAAGATTTAAATCTGTCTGTAAAGCCAGGACAGAGAGTAGCTATTGTTGGTCCAACTGGATGCGGAAAAACTACATTGATAAATCTTCTTATGCGTTTTTATGATACAAATGCTGGTACAATTGAAATTGACGGTCATAATATTCGCAATGTGACAAGAAAGAGCTTACGAGAAAATTATGGTATGGTGCTTCAGGAGACATGGCTTAAAAGCGGTACCATACGTGAAAATTTGATGATGGGACGCCCAGACGCAACAGAGGAAGAAATGATTCAGGCAGCAAAGGCAGCTCATGCACACAGCTTTATTAAGAGAATGCCAAAGGGATATGATACAGATATAGGACAGGATGGCGGATCTCTTTCTCAGGGACAAAAACAGCTGCTTTGTATTACGCGAGTTATGCTTTGCTTACCACCGATGCTTATTCTTGATGAGGCAACATCTTCAATTGATACACGTACTGAAATAAAGATTCAGGAAGCATTTAGCCGAATGATGCAGGGACGAACAAGCTTTATCGTGGCACACCGTCTTTCAACTATTCAGGAAGCAGATGTGATTCTTGTTATGAAAGATGGTCATATCATCGAGCAGGGTAACCATGAATCATTGCTTGCAAAGAATGGATTCTATGCGAAGCTGTATAATAGTCAGTTTGCGCTGTAACAAAGGGGTACAAACAAAATGAGTTTAGTGGAGTTATTTATTCTGGCAGTGGGTTTGTCTATGGATGCGTTTGCTGTATCAATCTGTAAGGGCTTGTCTTTGGGGAAAATTACAAAAAAGCACATGGCTGTCGCAGGTGCGTGGTTTGGAGGCTTTCAGGCACTGATGCCGCTTATCGGATATTTCCTTGGAAGTTTTTTCGCTGATATGATTACAAAGTATGCGCACTGGATTGCGTTTGTATTGCTCATTATTATCGGTGGAAATATGATTAAGGAAGCAATGGGAGAGGATGAAAAGGTTGATGCCTGTATGGATGCCAAGGAGATGTTTCTTTTGGCGATTGCAACTAGCATTGATGCACTTGCCGTTGGTGTAACCTTTGCATTTTTAAAGGTACAGATAGTTCCAGCTGTAAGCTTTATTGGTTGTGTAACCTTTGTCTGTTCTGCAATTGGCGTTAAGATTGGAAGTATATTTGGATCTAAATATCGCTCAAAAGCAGAGTTTTGCGGAGGTGTGATTCTTATTTTAATTGGACTGAAGATTTTACTTAATGGATTAGGAATTATGTAAAAAAGAGAGCAATCACCCAGATGTTAAATGTCTGGATGATTGCTCATTTTTATTAGGCTTCGTCTTGATTGTCAAGCAGCGCAAACCCTGCAACCTGCGTAGTAGGAAGTGAGAATACAATCGTTCCGGCTTTGCTGTCAGGACCCGCTTTTTTCAGGATAGACTGCATTATAGCTGCTTTTTGGGAAGTTGCTGCAACGATCAGGATCATCTCTTTTTCCTGTGCAATTGTGATGTTATAGAATTTTGGTGCGCCCTTTGCACCAGTTCCTTTTCCGTGAAGGACGGTGCCGCCTCGTGCACCAGCTGCACGTGCCGCATTCATAACCATATCGGTGCAGCCCTGGCTGCAGACGGCAACGATAAGCTCATG
>OGQY01002082.1_pt1 | contig 12526 bp, 15 predicted proteins | sample 1553361 | NCBI WGS metagenome assembly OGQY01 (sample SAMEA2579963, study PRJEB22360) | human gut metagenome | reverse complement strand
CCGCCTGCAAGACCTCTGTTGGAGGTGATTACAATGACAGCCTTCTTCCCAGTACCTGCATTGTTAAGGTACTTGTGGTTGATAGAGCCGCTCCTTGCAATCATCGTGGTGACAGCCTTGTACATAGCATCAAAATACGGCTTGGAATTCTCCGCTCTGCTTCTCGCCTTCTGGAGCTTAACCGTGGCAACAAGCTTCATAGCCTTGGTAATCTGACCGGTGCTCTGAATACTTTCCTTGCGCCTTTTTATATCTCTCATTGATGCCATACCGATTACCCCCTATCTTATCGGAACTGCTTCTTGAACTCATTGATAGCGTTAACAAGTTCTTTTTCAGTATCCTCGGACATAACCTTGGTGTCCTTTATAGTCTGAGGTATCTGTGGATACTTCGTATCGATAAAGGCAAAAAGCTCTGTCTCAAATCTTCCGATAGCGTCTGTCGGTATGTCAATAAGGAGCTTTCTTGTAACCGCATAGATAATAATTACCTGATATTCAACAGGCATTGGCTTATACTGCGGCTGCTTTAACACTTCCTTAATTCTCTCACCCTGTGCAAGCTTCTCCTTGGTATCGGCATCAAGCTCTGAGCCGAACTGTGCGAATGCCGCAAGCTCTCTGTACTGTGCAAGCTCTGTTCTGATAGGAGCCGCAATCTTCTTGATAGCCTTAATCTGTGCGGCACCACCAACTCGTGATACGGACAGACCGGCATTTATCGCAGGACGGAAGCCTGAGTTAAACATCTCTGTCTCAAGATATATCTGACCATCTGTTATGGAAATAACATTGGTAGGAATATACGCAGAAACATCTCCTGCCTGTGTCTCTATGATAGGCAGAGCCGTAAGTGAGCCTCCGCCAAGCTCATCCGAAAGCCTTGCCGCACGCTCAAGAAGTCTTGAATGGAGATAGAATACATCTCCCGGATAAGCTTCACGTCCCGGCGCTCTCTTAAGAAGAAGTGAAAGTGTACGGTATGCGGCAGCATGCTTACTGAGGTCATCATATACTACAAGCACATCCTTGCCTGCCTCCATCCACTCCTCGCCGATGGCGCATCCGGAGTATGGAGCAATATACTGAAGAGGAGCCAGATCGGAGGCTGTGGATACCACGATGGTGGTGTAATCCATGGCGCCGTACTCCTCAAGAGTCTTAACAATGGTAGCAACCGTAGAAGCCTTCTGGCCGATGGCCACGTAGATACAGTGAACCCCCTGCCCCCTCTGGTTGATAATGGTATCGATGGCAATCGCAGTCTTACCGGTCTGACGGTCGCCGATGATTAATTCACGCTGGCCTCTTCCGATGGGGATCATGGCATCGATGGCCTTGATACCGGTCTGAAGCGGCGTGTCTACTGATTTTCTGTCAATTACGCCGTGAGCAACACGCTCAATCTGGCGGAATTTGTCTGTCTGGACCGGTCCCTTGCCATCTACCGGCTGTCCCAGCGCGTTCCCCACGCGGCCGGTCATCGCATCGCCGACAGGAACTTCCACCACGCGGCCGGTCGTCTTAACGGTATCGCCCTCGCTGATGTCTCCGGCACCGAGTAAAACGGCGCCCACGTTATCCTCTTCCAGGTTGAGTACCATGCCGTAGATCTCTCCCGGGAACTCTAAAAGTTCACCCTGCATGGCGTTCTCAAGACCGTGGATACGTGCAATTCCGTCCGCTACCTGAATGACTGTACCAACATCAGAGACTTCCAGCTTTGTAGAATATCTTTCAATCTGTTCCTTGATGACAGAACTGATCTCTTCTGGTCTTAAATTCATTAAGGTTTGCACCTTCCTTCTATCTTTCTATTTGTTACGATAACTGCAGTTTTGACAAGCTGCGGTGCAGCTCGTTAATCTGAGTTTTAATGCTGGAGTCCACGACGCGGTCTCCGATACGGATAACCAGACCTCCGATTAAGGACGGGTCTACCGAATACTCCATCTCAAATTCCACGTACTGCGTGGTATCTAAAAGCCGCTGTTCAATCATGGCTTTCTGCTCACTCTTTAATTCCACGGCGCTCGCCACACGGGCCACGCCGATTTTTTTATACTCTTTGACCGTATCGATAAAATACGTGCAGATTGCAGGAATGTCCTTCTGTCTGCCCTTGTCGACAATGACTGCCAGAAAACCCATCAAATCGTCCGACACACGGCCGGCGAAGATGTTCGTCATAATACCGATCTTCTCTTCCTTCACAATCTTCGGATTATCCAGAAGCTCCGCCAGTTCCGGGTTCTCACGCCAGATGGCAAGCAAAGCCTTCACCTCTGAAAACAGGGTGTCGACACTCTGCTTTTCGATGGACTCCTCAAACAATGCATCGCCGTATACTTTTGATACTAGCTTTGCCATGTGCTCTCACCCATCTCTTTCAAAGTTTCCTCAATCAGGGCATCCGATACCGTTGTATCAATGGACGCAGCCACAACCTTGCCGGCCATGACAGAAGCGATGGAGATGATCTGTTCCTTCATATCATCAAGCGCTTTCTTTCTCTCCAGCTCTACTTCGCGGTTACCCCTCTCAATAATGCGGTTCGCTTCTTCCCTGGCTTCTGTAAGTATTTCCGCTTCGCGCTGCTTTGCTCTCTTTCTCGCATCCTCTAATATCTGTTCCGCTTCTTTATTGACGCTGGTAAGCCGTGTCTGGTACTCTTCCTTCATGGCCTTCGCAGCTTCTTTGTCATCGGCAGCGGACTTCAGTTCCCCGGCGATCTTCTGTCTTCTTCTCTCCAGAACATCACGCACGGTATTGAACAGCAGATAGGATAATGCGAAAAACAGGATAAAGACGTTAATGCCCGTCACAAACGCATCGAAAAGCAGCTGTGGGTCAAATCCCAATAATCGTTCCAAGGTTTCGCCTCCTCTCGCTCTCTATTCTTATCCGTTCTTTTCTTTAGCTGAATGGCTTTAAGAACATAAGGATAGCAGCGACAGCGAAACCGTAAAGACCTGTTGTCTCTGCAACGGCCTGGCCTAAAAGCATGGTGGATGTGATATCAGACTTTGCGCCCGGATTGCGGCCTACTGCTGCTGCTGCGTGACCTGCGGCGATACCCTGTCCAATACCAGGTCCGATACCTGCGATCATCGCAAGGCCCGCACCGATTGCTGAACAACCTAAGATAAAATCCTGTCCTGAAATTCCGTTCATAGATAACTTCCTCCTGAAATCAATTTTGTATTACGCGCTCAGCCGCGCTTTTTCATTGTTAATCCATCTTATCATTGACATATACCATGGTCAGCATACAGAATACATATGTCTGTATACAGCCCGAGAATAAGTCACAATATACATGTAAAAATGACGGGATACCAATTTTTACAAAGATTGGCATCATGCCGTACCACAATCCCATGATTACAACGCCTGACATCATGTTGCCGAACAGACGAAGCGCCTGAGACAGTGGATTTGTAATCTCTCCGATCAGGTTGATCGGAAACAGGATTGGAAACGGTTTGAACATGCTCGTCAGATGACCGATCCCATGGTTTTTAATACCCTGATACTGTGTAATGCAGAATGTGAAGATACCCAGCATAAACGTTACACCAAAGTCTCCTGTTGGTGTTCTGAGTCCAAATAAGCCGCCAATATTGCAGAACAATATGAAAATAAATATAGTTCCGATATAGTTAACGAACTTTTTCGCATTATGGCCCATTGTTCCGCTTACCATGTTATCAAGCGTCTCGACAGCGAATTCCATGATATTCTGAAATGTACCCGGTACTTCCGTCGCTTTCTTCATCTTGACACTGGTTACGATTGCGATCAGCAATATGACAATGGTCACGATACTTAAACCGATCTCGGTCGTTGTTACCCAGAGTTCCTGGCCAAATGCCTGAAACTTGAACACGCCCTTGATCATAAAGTCCACATTATTGGCACTAGCTATGCCCATACGCTTAAGCCTCCTTTCTTACTTGATCACACCGGCTCCTGTACACGAAAATTACTCCTCTTTTTTTCCACGCGACACGATCCTGTGTATAACCGGCTGCAGATATGCACCAGCCTTGAGTCCGAGGACTCCGATTACTAGGGCAACCGCATTGACCTGGTCCGGAAACCAGACCACGACGATAACCAGAACAGCAAAAAGCACGACATAGCGGATGATCGAACTGATCACCGTCCGTTTCTGGACAATCTTCGAATCCTCCGTTTTCATGGAGCGGTCCAGCACTTCAGCCATGGAAAAAAACATGGCAAGAGCCAGGACCATCCCCAGCAGGAGCCCGGTAAAAACCGACGGCTTCGGATACACAACAAGCGCAGCCAGCATGGCTGCCGCGGTAAAAATCACGATTCCCGATGAAACCTCAAGCACCAGATTCCTTGTTTCCTTCCCCAATTCACAAATCCTCCTGTTTTCTAAAGCTTTTCATCATCCTCATGTCTCCTTACGCGGCTCTTCTGCTTCGGCTTGTGCACCGGCGGACGCGGCTCTCCCTTCTGCTCCCTGCGTGCCTCCTGATCCTCTTTTTTCTCTTCCTGTTCAATATCTTCAGCATTCAGAAGAATCTGACCGATCGTCTTATCGTAATCTCCGAAGAACTTATCATACAGGAACATGATACTGCACTGTCCAACTGCTGCGGCTGCCTGTTTGTGGCGCATACTTGTCGGCTGAGTCTTCATTTTTAATTTATTTCTTCCAACTGCAATTGCACCGGAAGATACAAGGATCACTTCATATCCCATATTCTGGATATCTGACAGCACACATGCCAGTCTGTCAAAACAACGAAGGTCACTCTTTCCAAGCTCATTTGTAAGTGTTGATGTACCAACTTTAACAACAATTCTGTTCTGATAAGGTTTCATAATAAAAATCCTCGCTCTCTCTTGCATTTCATCTGCGTTTAGTTTACCATAGAGCTACAGATTACAAAAGCGTATCTTTCTCATATGTATCATGAGTTTTTCTCATGTATTGATATTTATACAAGATTAGTCAAAACACTGTATAATGCGCGTCCATGAAGCAGGTTCTTGAAGGCACGCTCGCGCTACAGCAAATCTATACTTCGCGACGCATCATTATGATAAAGATACCGTCCTGACTTTTTCAAATTGAAAGGCGGATTTTTAAGTAATCGATAACATTGATATTAGTGATTAAATGTGATCAAGCGAATATTCGCAATCCGCTTCGCTACTTGCTCATGGAGGTATTGCTATGAACACATCGAATATCGCTAATTATAAACCAAAAGATTTTGCTGAATTATTAGGTGTTTCTGTAAAAACGCTTCAGAGATGGGACAGAGAGGGAATCTTAAAAGCAAACCGAACTCCAACAGACAGGCGTTATTACACATATGACCAGTATCTTCAATTTAAAGGTATAAATATAGAACATGATAAACGAAAAGTTGTTATTTATGCAAGAGTATCTACCAAAAACCAAAGGGATGATCTTCAAGATCAGACAGCATTTCTGCGTCAGTTCTGTAATGCCAGAGGAATGATCGTAGACCAGTGCATTGAAGACTATGGAAGCGGACTTAATTATAACCGCAAGAAATGGAATGGATTACTGGACGAAGTCATGGAGCAGAAGGTCAAAACCATAGTGATCACGCATAAAGACAGATTTATCCGTTTTGGATACGACTGGTTTGAAAGATTCTGCATGAAATTCCACACAACGATACTGGTGGTGAACAATGAAGAACTGTCACCACAGGAAGAACTTGTACAGGATATTATTTCCATCCTTCATGTGTTTTCCTGTAGATTATATGGACTTCGTAAGTATAAAAAACAGATAGAAAAGGATGAGGAGATTGCTGAAGAGCTTCAAGACAGAGATCGATCCTACAGAAGAGCAGAAGATCAAAATACATAAGACAATCGGCACATGCAGATATATTTATAATTTCTACCTGTTTCATAATAAAGAACGTTATGATGCCGGTGAAAGATTTATGAGCGGCAAGTCGTTCAGTGTATGGCTGAACAATGAATACCTTCCAGGGCATCCGGAATATTCCTGGATCAGAGAAGTCAGTTCCAAATCGGTAAAGAATGCAATCGAAAATGCCTGTACCGCTTTTTCAAGATTTTTTCATCATCAGAGTAGTTTCCCGAGATATAAGAAAAAAGGAAGATCTGATGTAAAAATGTATTTTGTAAAGAATAATCCCAAAGACTGTCTCTGTGAACGTCACAGGATCAAGATCCCAACACTTGGCTGGGTAAGGCTGAAAGAAAAAGGTTACATCCCGGCCTCTAAGGATGGATATGTGATCCGAAGCGGGGCAGTTTCCATGAAAGCAGGCAGATATTATGTGTCTGCACTTGTCGATATACCTGCTCCGGAAGCAGATGGAAATTTCACTGATGGGATTGGAATTGATCTGGGGCTGAAAGACTTTGCAGTTGTATCAAATGGAACTGTATACAGAAATATCAATAAAACAGCACGGATTAGAAAACTTGAGAAACAATTAAGACGGGCACAGCGAAAGCTTTCCCGTAAATATGAGAACTTAAAGAAAGGGGAGACCACTCAAAGAGCAAATATATGCAAACAAAAGCTTAAAGTACAGAAACTTCATCATCGGATAGAAAATATCCGTACAGATCATATCAACAAGGTAATATCTGAGATAGTGAAAACCAAGCCGTCTCATATAACGATTGAGGATCTGAACATATCCGGGATGATGAAGAACCGGCATCTCTCAAAAGCAGTTGCGTCCCAGAAATTCTATGAATTCCGGACAAAATTGAAAACAAAATGTGCTGAATATGGAATCGAACTGAGAGTAGTTGACCGATGGTATCCATCTTCCAGGATCTGCCACTGCTGCAGCTGTATTAAAAAAGATCTGAAACTTTCAGACAGGATCTACAGATGCACATGTGGATATATTGAGGACAGAGATCTCAATGCAGCACGGAATCTGAGAGATGCAGAGACTTACGAAGTTGCATGATCCCGCAAACGTAAGTATGTACCGAAGGCTATTTCGGGAATTAACGACTGTGGAGTGTACTTAGGATCTGTGAGTAGAGATAACTCCGGTTACTCAAAAGCATACACAAAGAAACAGTAAGCGGTATTCGTGAGAATCCGCATTATCTCGATGTGAGTATGTTTAATCACATTTTGAGTGGCAGCAGCAGCTTGATGTGGAATTGTAAGTTCGGAGCTAAGTCAGGCGGATATTCCCGATCCGCTTCGTTGCTTGCTCATAACCGGATATCAACCAGATACCAACTGGATGTCAGAAATGCCGCAGGCTTCAAAATGGCTCTGCGGCATTTCTGTGTATTTCTATATGTTTCTGTCTGCTTCTGTAAGTTTCTATATGCTTTTGTTGTTTCTATATGTTTCTCTGTTTACGGACGAATCACTTTTCCTGCTTTTGTGAGCTTTTCCGCTATGGTATACATATTTGTTACGGTTCCCACTGCCGGTTCCTTCAGTCCATAGAAGTTCACGCAGGTTCCGCAGGTTAGGATCTCGGTTCCCTGCTCCTGTAAGGTCTTAAGGTCTTCGATACATGGTGAATCCTGTGCGGTAAGTCTGGCTCCGCCATTATAAAACAGCATAACTGACGGCGGTGTCTCCAGCTGTGTCAGCGCATACACAAATCCCTTGATCAGGATCCCGCCAAGCTCCGGATCTCCATCTCCCATCTTATCGGAAGTGATGGCAACGGTATAATCTCCCTGCGGAACAGCCGGTGTGCAAACGATCTCAGGCTCTGCCTGGCTTCTTGCAGCAGAATCAGATTTTACTGTCATATTGATCTCGTAACCACCTTCTGTTTTTCTGGATACGAAGCTGCATCCGGTACTTCCGGCAAGTCTGCTCAAATTGTTTACTGCTGTTTCATTATCTACCAGGATCAAGATCTCGTCTCCCTGCTCTGCCTTGTCAAGGATCTTCTTGGTCATCACAACCGGAATCGGACACTGTTTCCCCATTGCATCTACTGTGTACTTCATACTCACTCCTCCTGTATTCTGTGATTTTTTTATAATTGCTGTTTTATCATTATTGCTTTTTCGCTGTTTTCTTTTCTTTGATCTTTTATTTCTGCTCCAGCTCATGGGCCTGTTTGAAGATCTCACAGGCGCCTGTGTTTACACATCTTTCATGCGCGCAGTCCATAAAGATCAGTTTCCTGCTGCTGTCCTCCTGCCGTGTATACTCACAGCAGACGGTTTCGCCCCCGTTCATAGTACGGCAGAAACCGGATATAAATTCCTCTTCGATCTCCATTCCTATCCCTCCGTCGGATTCTCAGTAATCTGGGCAGGTGTGATCTCCTCCAGCATTCCTGTTTCATTGTAGGCTTCAAACTGTTCCTCGATCTTTCCAAGGATATCTGCATACTGACAGAAGGCCTCCGCCAGCTCATCCCTGTGTTCCGGAAGCTTCTTGTAACAGACACGGTGCTCCATACTTGCCCAGAGATCCATGGTCATCGTCCTCAGCTGGATCTCCACCGGAAAATACTCCATGGTATCCAGATAATACACCGGAACTGCAATGATCACGTGAAAGCTGCGGTATCCATTAGGCTTTGGATTCTGTATGTAATCCTTTTCCCTGATAAAGATCAGCTCACTCTGCCGCTTCAGCGCATTTACAAGATTGTATATATCGTCAATAAAGTAGCAGATCACACGGATCCCGGCGATATCCCGGAGATGATCCTTGGCGTTCTGCACACTGTCCGAATGTCCCAGCTTCTCCAGCTTCTTTTCGATGCTCTTCTTGGATTTGATCCGTTCCTGGATATTGTGGATCGGAGATACGGAAGACTTCTGATACAGGCTTCCGTTGAGCACCTCAAGCTTGGCGCGCATGATCTGACATGCGTTCTGATATGGCTGGATACAATCGTAATACTGTTCGTTTGTCATGAAAAACCCTCTTTCGCGTTTGCTCAGAATATACTTGTATCTTACCGGACAAATGTGAGCAATCTGTAGTGATTTCCTAAGATTTTCCTGACAATTTTATTAAAAATCTATAAAACCTCCGGCATCAGTCTGAAAGCTTATGGATAAAAAGACCACTGCGGAGCTTCGGTTCAAACCAGGTGCTCTTTGGCGGCATAAGCTTACCCTCGTCTGCGATCGTCATCAGCTCCTCTATGGATGTAGGATACATGGCAAAGGCAGCTCCTCCTGTCTCATCTGCAGCTGCTGCCAGATCCTTCAGCCGGTGGTTTCCTCCCATAAAGCGGATCCTCTCATCGGTACGCGGGTCACTGATCCCCAGAACCGGACCCAGGACCTTATCCTGAAGAATAGACACATCCAGCTGCCCTACGCTGTCTTTACCCGCATAGATATCCGGATATGCCTTCAGATGGAACCATTCTCCGTCTACATACAGCCCGAAGCAGTGTTTCTCCACCGGTTTACATGGAAAGCCCGGCATTGCCATCAGCTCAAAATTAAATTTCATGCTTCCGATAAAGGCTTTGGGTTCCATACCCTTGATATCCTTTACGATCCTGTGATACGGAAGGATGGTCAGCTGGTCATACGGAAATACCACTGACAGGAAAAAGTTAAATTCTTCTTTTCCGGTGTAGTCCGGATGCTCCGCTCTTCTCTTCTGTCCAACCTTTACTGCGGAGGCTGCTCTGTGGTGACCATCAGCAATATAGATAGAGGAGATTCCGCCAAAAAGACTATGTATAGTCCGGATCTTTTCTTCCTCATCTACGACCCATACACGATGTGTGATCTCGTCATCGGAAGTAAAATCATACACCGGAGCATGTGCATTTTTCCATTCTTCCATAAGAGTAAGAAGCTCTGCCGGATATCTGCACGCCAGAAAAATAGGACCTGTGTTGGCATCACAAACATCCACATGACGGATGCGGTCCTGCTCCTTATCCTCTCTTGTAAGCTCATGCTTTTTGATCACACCATTCATGTAATCATCAATGGAACTGACACCTACGATCCCGGTCTGGGATCTTCCCTTACGGATCAGTTCATACAGATAATAGTTCGGTTTCTCATCCTGGATCAGAATCCCTTCTTTCTGGAAACGATCCAGATTTTCCCTTGCCTTCTGATAAACCTTCGGATCATAAAGATCGGTTTCCGGATCCAGATCCATCTCTGCACGGTCTATATGGAGAAAAGATTCCGGATTTTTTTCCCCGATCTTTCTCGCTTCCTCTCTGCTGACTACGTCATAGGGAAGTGCAGCCACCTTTTCTGCTTTTTCCGAAGCAGGTCTTACTGCCCGAAATGCCTGAAATAAAGCCATTATATTTTCCTCTCATTCCTGCCCGGCTATACGCCGGCCCTTCTTAAGATTTCTGCTTAGTTTGCAGAAAAATCATCCTGTCCATTCTAACACATATCAAAATTTCCCGCAAACCTTTATCCGGCCCGTCTTATGCCTTACGTTTGTTCAGCTCCGGCAGTACCGTCGCCAGCATGGTGAAAAAGCATGCACAGCCGCCTACAAGGTTGGAAACCGGTTCCGCCCAGAACACGCCGTCTGTTCCCAGGCCATTCACATGAGGCAGCAGGAGCGTCAGCGGTACTACGATCACTACCTTTCGGAACAGAGAAAAAAAGGTGGCCTTTTTTGCCTTTCCAAGTGCTACGAACACGCTTTGCCCGGTAAACTGCAATGCCATAAAGCAGAAGCCGAAAAAGTAAATATGAAGGGCGGGAACTCCCTTTTCCAGAAGCCCGGGATCGCTGTTAAAGATCCGGATAAAAAATTCCGGAAGCAGCTTCAGGATTCCCCAGCCTGCCAGGGTATAGATCACACAGACAGCTGTAATAAATTTAATTGCTTTTTTGACTCTGTCGTATGCTTTTTCTCCATAATTGAAGCTCATGACCGGAGAAGCACCTGTGGTAAGCCCATGGACCGGCATGGTGAAAATGTCACGGACAGAATTTAAAACTGTCATGACACCAACGTAGATATCACCACCCCAGGTCTGGAGTGTGGCATTGCATACCACCTGCACAAGACTGTTTGTAAATGCCATAAAAAAACCGGACATACCCAGGCTTACGATACTGCCCACTCTTTTCCAGGAGATCCTCATGGCGCTTTTTTTCAGGTTCAGGATCGCCTTTTTTCCTGTAAGGAAGCGTAAGACCCAGATGGCGGAACAGAGCTGGGAAATGATAGTCGCCAAAGCCGCTCCCCGGACTCCCATGTGCATTCCAAAGATAAACAGGGGATCCAGAAGAATGTTCAGTACAGCACCGATCAGTATCGTGAGCATCCCTGTGTTTCCAAAGCCCTGGCTGTTGATAAACGGGTTCATTCCCAGAGTGATCATCACAAACAGGGTTCCCAGAAGATAGATCCTTATGTAGTCTGCCGCATAGGAAAAGGTTACATCACTGGCGCCAAAGGCATAGAGGATCGGTCTGTAAAAGATAAGGCCAATGGCTGTCAGGATCACTCCTGTGCCGATCAGCATCACAAAGGTGTTTCCCATGAGCATTTCTGCTTCTTCCCGGTTTCCTCTTCCCCGTTCCATGGAGCAAAGCGGTGCTCCTCCATTTCCAAAAAGATAGGTAAATGCGGTGATCAGGGTGATAATAGGAAAACACAGTCCCACTCCTGTCAGTGCAGTGGCTCCGATCTCAGGAATCCTTCCGATATAGATCCGGTCTACAATGTTGTAAAGGAGGTTTAGGATCTGTGCAATGATCATCGGCACAGCCACTTCCATAATGTTACGATAGACATTTCCTGTTGAAAAGTCTGTCTGATGTATCTGCATTTCTTTACACCTTCCTGCTATTTCTTATTTAATTAATATACTATATCCGGCGTCCAAAGTAAACTTTGCGTTGCTGTTCTCTTCATGAACTACTGTTCACTCCGTTCTCAGTAATACTTTGTTATCTGTGTATTTATTTCTTGCTATTTTTGTCTAAAAAAGTTATAATAAATCCATAAAAACGGTAATGATTCCACGTAAAACCGGTCAAGAAACCACATTACTGGAATCTATTCCGCATGGAGGTATTTTTATGGATAATAATTATAAGGGCATGGCTGTAGGTGTTTTTGAGCTGGATAACCTGGTTGCCTGTTTTGTCGCTCTTGATGCTGCTTCCAAAGCAGCCAATGTCAGGATCCAGAGTGTTGAACGTAACCGTCTGAAGAGTGGCGCCTGTGTCAAGATGCGTGGTTCTGTTTCTGACGTTAATGCAGCTATGGAGGTTGCGCTGGAGGCAGCCAAACCTCTTGGTAAGGTTGTTTCTCATACTGTGATCGCTTCTCCTTCTGAGGATACTGAGATCGCACTGAAGATGACGATCAATAAATAAAGGGGGCGACGGATTTATGAATTATGGTGCTTTTGGTTTAGTTGAGGTTGTTGGCAGCAGTAATGCGATCCTGGTGATCGACCAGATGCTGAAGACTTCTGATGTTTCTTTTCTTACCTGGCAGACGAAGTGTGGTGGTCATGCCACTGTTTTTCTGACTGGTGATGTATCTGCTGTTACGGCTG
>OGQY01002069.1_pt1 | contig 12595 bp, 13 predicted proteins | sample 1553361 | NCBI WGS metagenome assembly OGQY01 (sample SAMEA2579963, study PRJEB22360) | human gut metagenome | reverse complement strand
GCCATTCGTGGTAGAGTAGGAATCAGAAAAACAAGGATAGGGAGGCGGCAATATGGAACTTATTTTGAAGCAGTATGACATTCCGCTTCTGCGTTTTTCCGCGACCAACGATTCCAGCACGCCCGAAATCGAAGTGCATTGGATCAACGAAGATCAAAGTCATCTTCTGCCGCTGGATATGGAACTGTCGCCGGAAGGGATCAGCCGCTGGATGCGCCGCCGCACCATCCCCCGCAACCGCGCCTACGTCAATCGACTTCTGGCAAAATGCGGATTGAACGCCAACCGCCCGATGGGGATTCTCGCACTCTGCAAAGGGCTTTCCGTGGATGACAGCTATTGGGTCGTCGAAGAAGGCTTTGAAGGCACCTTTGAAAAGTACAATCTCTTTGAAAACCGCTTCAGCGAAGTGCTGGCGCTCATCGCCTTTACCGGCTACGGAAGCAGCAACCGCTCGTCGCTGGCTTCCAGCCCGGAATTTACGACAAACGGTATGCTGCCCAAGTGCTGGCGCAGAATCAGCGGCAAAGTCACGCTGTACAAGGGCGGCACAGACGGCGGCTACAACACGGGCGCAGAGCCATATTGCGAATACTACGCCGCGCAGGTCGCCGCCGCCATGGGGATTGATGCGATTCCATACGGTCTGTCGCAATGGAAAGGGCGGCTCTGTTCCACCTGCGAGCTGTTCACCGACATCGACCACGCCTATATACCCATCGGCAATCTGGTGCAAAGGGGCGGTTTCGATGCGGTTGCCGCCTATTATGAAAAACTCGGCGAACCATTCCAGAAGGCTTTCCGCGATATGCTGGTCTTTGACGCGGTGATCTGCAACACAGACAGGCACTACGGCAACTTCGGCTTCATGGTCGACAACAAAACCAACACCATCGCCACGCCCGCCCCGCTCTTTGACCACGGAAATTCTCTGTTCAATCAGGCAGGGCCGGAGGATTACGAAAGCCCCGAAGCATTTCAACAATACATCGACACGCTCGTTCCGTGCGTATACGACAACTTTTTCGCCACCGCCAAACGCTTTATGGCTGACGAAAATCGGGAACAGCTCCGAAAGCTGCTGGGATTTCGGTTTAAGCGGCATGTGCGGTATAATCTGCCGCCCAAGAGACTCAAGCTCATGGAGGAACAAGTTCGGAAAAGGGCGATGAGGTTGCTGGAGAATAAGGATTAAGTTGCGCTTTTTTTCAAATTTCAAGGCAATGCGACAAAATTCATAAATGTTTCATATTTTCAAAATGATTATCATATCTATATGCATACATTATTTTGAAAGGAGAATCATTTGTGAACGGACAATTTCCTTATTCTACCGAAGGTGATTTGCAACGCTACCACCAAATCTGTCACCTTCTGGATCAAACGTTAGAAGCTACTCATATGCTTATTCAGGTCAAGTTCAAAAGCCAATCTGCAAAAGCAGCACTTCAATACGATGACAAGCTTTCAATATGGCAGGTTCTCCAACAATATTATCGTAAATACTTTAATTTCATAAACAGCTTTTCCGAATTCACACATATCAAGTTAATTCCCGTTGATGCGGATTATTATAACCAACTGAGTATGGATTTTTTAAAAAGCCAGTTGTATTTCGTGATTTCAGTCGTATATGTATATGAAATATGCCACCATATAGAAGGTGCTGCATTCCAAAAACACTTTGTTAAGCGCTTAAAAAACTCTGAATTGTCAGAATACGCAGAAGAAATTGCATCCTGTTTTCGTCTTTCCATGAAGGGGGGACATCCATGATTTCTAACGTTTCTATTCAGGAATATGCTCGGCTTGCTCATCTTTTTCGGAAGGCTCTTGATGACTCCTCTAAGGAATTGAAATGCTATCCCGCTTTTTATTTCTATCCCAAAGGTTGCTGTGGCGACTGTTCCGAACTTTTATCTCGATTCTTCTTAGAACATCATCTTCCTGAGCCCTTTTATATTTCCGGAAAAAAAAATATTAACGATACCCATGCTTGGCTTGAAATAAACAATACTATCATTGATATAACACACGGGCAATTTGGAATGCCTCCTGAAGTTTACATTGGTAATTACAGCACATCAAACACTTATCTTGGCTATAAAATCACGACACGGCGCCTTGTATCTAAAACAAACTATGGTCTAAATGCGTATTATCTTAATGAAGCCTATTCTATCATAAAAAAACATGTTGCAGAATAATCATCTTTCCCCGCACGCTCCCATGGGCGTGCATTTTTCTTTATTCCATGCCAAAATCAATATGCAAACAATCATTGATTCTCTTTGTCAGGTTATAAATATGCTGTTTGTCTTGAACAAAAAGCAATGGAAGAAAAGAGCAATGAGATTACTGCGATTCCCGAACTGTTGGATAAGATACAAATAAAAGGGCAGATTGTAACGATTGGTGCAATGGACACACACAAAGAATTTTCCAAAAAGATTCGAAGCAAGCGGGCAAATTATGTACTGGCATTAAAGCGGAATCAGGAAAATCTGTATGAAGATGTAAGTTTTTCTTTGATGAAGAAAAAGCCCATAGCCAAATTGAAATTCGAGAATACTATCAGACCGATTCGATTAAATGGTTGAATCAAAGGAACGAATGGGCAGGGATCAAAAGCATCGGAATGGAAGAAAAAACAATAATCAGTGCTAAAGGCGGATGGAAAAAATATCGATTCTTCATCAGCAGTATGAAGACAGATATTGATTCTTTTGTTCGTGCAGTACGCGGACATTGGAGCATTGAAAGCATGCACTGGCATTTGGATGTAACTTTTAAAGAGGACGCCAATCATACGCCGGATAAAACTGCGGCACAAAACCACAATATTATTTGCAAATGGTGTTTGAGTATTTTAAAACCCTTGGAATTGATGAACAAAAAACTCTCCATGAAGAAAAAATGGTTCGTAATCAGCTTTTCACCCATTCAATTTCTAGAACGATCGTTGTCTAATTAAAGAGGAGACTCTTCTCTTGCCCGAAAGAATCGTTCATGCATTTGGCGTGATATGATGGTGATTTGTATTGATTTATATTGAAAGAATGTGTATACTATGATTGATGAAAATGTGAAGGAGGAATCGAAAATGGCCAGGCCACGAAAAAAATCACGCCCCTTTAGTATTAAAATGGAAGCTGAAATATATGAACGATTGCAAGCGTATTGCGAAGAATCAGGACAGCCCAAAACAGTAGCCATTGAACGAGCCGTGAACATGTTTATCGACAACTATGAACTAAAAAAGGGAGCAGAGCTTACAGCTGATATCCAGAGCAGCAAGTAAAATAGATGAAGAGTGACATCAGCATCACAGATGCGCGTGTAACCAGGAGCAATTTGATGCATCACAAAAGGCGTTAAGCAGATTGTGAATATGTCAGTACAAACGGTATGAGAATACTATATAGTCTTAAGGGGGATTCGCCTTGTATAAAAACTACTATGATATTATCCTAGAGATAACCCCGGAAGAGCAAATAGAAAAAGCATGTCAGATGGTAAATAAACAGAAAGTATTTTCGGGATTTAGAAAAGGCAGAACTCCAATCTCTCTAATCATTACGCTTTCTAAAACTACACCGGCTTTGCAAAAAAACATTTGCGCAGAGTTGGCTGCTTCCGCATTTCCCGGAGAAAAACTGGAAGATGTTCTGGCGGCTAGATTTGAGATAACTGACGAGCGAATTTCTGGATTTTTGGCCGCCTATATCGCAAAAGGTCTCGAATTCCCGTATAGTATTGGTGAGGTACTACGTATTATTTCTCTTAAACAACCAGTTGAGGAGAAACGGGCAACAAGTATACCAGAGACTGAACTTGAGACACTCGAACAGTTACCTACAAACAGCGTTCTACAAAATATGTCGGATGTGGATGACAAACCTGATACATCTGACGGTGCCTTGATTATACCTACGGAAACGGAATCGATTGACATAAGCGAAACCCCGATGCCCAATATGATGATCAGCACGGTGCAAGACCCAATAGCTAAGAAAGAGGGGGATTCAAAAATGCAATACTTGGGACACATTCAGGTTGTTCCTTCTGATTATGGTTCATTCTCGTTCTACAACTTTTACCCGATAGCAATAATCGAATCTAATGGTAAGGTTCGCATGCTCGACTATTCTGAGCGCAAAGAACGCTTTCCCGAAAAAGGCAATATTAATATATTTTCTGCGACTAGAAATGATGATCATTTGGCCGAAATATTCAGTCATGGCGAACTTGTCATTCTTGATATTTCAGAAGATATTCTTCAAGTTAACCGCAAGGCTAACAATGAACTCAATATTACTAACAAAAAAGTCGAGATTGGTTCTCTTGAAGCACGACAAGCAATCCATACACCTGATGAATTTGGGTTATACCCAATCATCGAGTGTAACGATGCTGCTGCAGCCTTAGCCGAAGACCGCATTATTAGGTTGGCACAGCATGAGGTTAACGATCAATATGACGAATTGGTTATGCTTCGCACCTGTTCCAATGAGTATATTGGCCCTTTTATGCTTGTACCTGACCAAACTACAAACACGTATTATATTAACCCTCAATCCAAGAAGAACAACTACCTATTTCGTGTCTATCATTGTGAGACCCCTGTCGATTGCTTCTTTAGTGTCCAGCGTCCTGATGGAGCGTACTATGGTGCGCCTATGATGGATACCCAGTATATTAACCTAAAGGAAATGCAGGAAGAACTACGCGATTTTATACCGCAGGAAGCTCTGGTACAAGAGCTGAGTTCAATCTTGGCAACAAAAGATAACGATGAAACTACCGTATCAATTGAGTCTGCTTTTGCCGGTATTGCTCTTCCAAATGAAGTCGCAGCATCCCGTCGAGAACGTATAGTTAACATCTTTTCTCAGATTGCCAGCCTCGATGACATGGTTGAATCTGTATCTAAGGTAGTTAGCGGCTTACTAGTTCATGCAGCTAACGAAGATAGAGAGCATTTTGATGCAGTCTTCATGACTCTAGCAGATGATCCTAAGTTTATGCTGAAGATTCAGCGCTATCGCCGCATTGCTGAAGCAATAAAAGTTAAAGAAAGCGAACTGGAACGTTTGCAAACTGACTACGATGAGATGCTTAAAAGGCGGGAGGAAACTGAGCAGCAGCTTGAAACGAAGCAGATAGCTCTGTTAACGGATAATATTCAAGCTAAACAGGTAAGGCTCGCTGAAGTTGAAGACAAACTTAATGCTCGTCTTCAGGCATTATCCTTAGCTGATGATATTCAAAACCTTCAGGTTCAGAAAGGTATTGAAGAAGCACTTTTGAGCCGCACAAAAAAGGAACATGAAGAAGTCCGTGGTCAAACCCAAGCAATTTTGGAAACCTTTAGAAATGACGTGAAAGAGCCAATGACTCAGATTGCACACGTAGTTCTAAACTCCGAGATCGAGGCCATTGTTTCCGATGCAGCAGATAAGGCATTACATTATAAAACTCGGAGAGTAGATCGACCCGCGTTACTGCTGACACAGCAATTATCTCAGCAGTGTGACACATCCATCATTGCGGAAAGTGTTTTGAATACTTTGTGTGACCGTATTCTTAAGCATAGAAGCTATACTCGCAATGAGATTATTAACTTGTTCATCTGTCTGACACAAGGCTTTTTGACTGTGTTTTCTGGAGCACCAGGTACTGGTAAGACATCCGTTTGCGCAATCATAGCACATGCATTAGGCCTTGATAAGAAAGTATGTGTTTCTATAAAATCTGACAGTGAGGATGAAACAATCCAGCACAGTCTTGAACGTTATGTTGTAGTTCCTGTGGAACGTGGCTGGAGCTCAAAGCGTGATTTTGTTGGCTATTATAATCCGTTGACGAAATCTTTTGATAAGACAAACAGTGCTATCTACCAGGCACTTGAGATTTCAGACATTGAGGTTGGCATGAAAGAGACACCCTGTGTTCCACCGTCGATTATTATGCTTGATGAAGCGAATTTGAGTCCCATGGAATACTATTGGGCCGACTTTATGGGGGTGTGCGATGACACTAATCATACCACAGCAATTAATCTGAGTGAAAATGATAGATTTCGGGTCTCCGATTCTTTACGCTTTATGGCTACCATCAATAATGACCACACAACCGAAAATCTCTCTCCCCGCCTTATTGATAGAGCATGGGTAATATCGCTACCCCAGCCAAATAGTCCAAGAATTACACATTTTGACGAGTATTATGATCCGATTCCAATGGAAATTCTTCATAAAGCGTTTGATGTCGAGGATGATATGCTCAATTTGGATACTGTTACAGAAAGTATTCTCAGAGAAGTGTTTGAGCTATGCCGTGAAAAGCTGAACGCAAATGTCAGCCCCAGAGCCGAACTCGCTATTCGTAAGTATTGTAAAGTAGGTGGCAGACTGTTTGAAAGCTCTCGGTCTGGTGTTGATGGCCCGATCGTTGCAATTGACCATGCCATTGCCCAGAAGATTTTGCCAAAGGTGCAGGGGAGCGGTGCAACGTATAAAAAGATACTAGAGGAGTTTAATGAAGTGCTTGTAAGGAATAATCTTTTGAAATCTTCTGACATTCTCATCCGGATCATGCAACGTGGAGATCGAAATATGCAGTACTACCAGTACTTTGCTTAAGGCGGGATGCTATGAAACTATCTTTGCGTCCTCAAAGAGATTTTCCGGAGATTATGCTTCCGCTCCGAGAAATAGCCGCCATAGGCACACGACACATTCAAGCCGACGAATTATATACGAAGAGCATTAGTGGGCAGGTCTATGCAGATATTCCATACGATGCTGCACTCATTCTTGAAGAGGATATCCTCCCTTCAAGAGTAAACGTGTACGTCAATGGCGACCATGTGGAATCGCATGGTGTGCTTAATGGGCAAAGATTTACGCTCAACTTCATTGCTGATCAATACCCTCGAGGAGATATTTTTCGCGATTGCTATGGATATATACGTATGGAAGTAGAGCTGCTTTGGGATACCGAAGATCGAGAATCGCAAAGTTATGTAACTGACTACTTGGTTGTGATGCTTAGGGCGACTAGTTTGAATCGCTCAATTCAGCGCATGGCGGAATACGTATATCGGCAGCATAGATATTTTCTATGGCGCGACAAGAATCGTCCATATGGAAATGTTCAATTGTCATCGCATGAAGAAAAAAGTCTTGATACATTAGTCGCAATTGTCAAAACAATTCTTCGTGTATATGAACATAACACAGCTTTCTTCAGAACAAATCCTCATACAAAGGCAGAAACTACCTATCGCATTGATGATTTTTCTAAATTACAAGCAATTACCTCTCAAACTTTGCGATATATGGTTCAGCACCCTGACGAATTAACGCCAACAGATATTGAGACCGGTATTCATTGTGATAATTGTCATTATCTCCCCAGACATACATTAATAGCCAATAAGCAGCGAGTACGTGATACATACGAAAATCAGGCGGTATTAGGTTTCATTCATGAAATCGCTTTGGAAACAAGGAGGCTGATAGAGAGGATTGATTACTTTCTTCTTGCAAGCAACGAAGAAAACCCGACTACGAACGGATATATCAGCTCAGCTACATATATTCTACAAACAACGAGGCACAACTTGCTTGAAAAGAAGAACGAACTTCTTTTGCTCAATGACGCGCTGACAGAAACATATTGGGTATACAAAAAGCTTCTACAAATTGATGACATACCTGTATCTGAACCGCCAAAGCCTACAGCTGTCTTTATGAGTCTTTCTCCATATAGGCAGATATACGATGTAATGATACGGTGGTTCACTCACGGTGTATATGATTTTTCTGGAGAAGAGTTTCTGTTACCGTTGCTCATAAACAATCAGCTATATGAGTACTATAATCTCTTCAAACTGGCTGAGGCAATTGAAACAAATGGCTATCAGATTGATAGCACTTTGTGCAAAAGGCATCTATATGCGGTGGGCCATGAGAACTATCGTGACACAGAGCATATTAACACCTTTGTATTTTCAAAGAATGATAGCCCTACCATAACATTGTATTTCCAGCCCGTCATCTGGGGCTATAATTATTCTGAATCAGTAAATAACGGCATTGCCTTGCGGCGAACCACCTCTTTAAGCTTTGATCGGCACAACAATCAAGCGGTTCGCTCGCTGAAAATTGTAGGACGATCATCTACCTATTACACACCGGACTATGTCCTTAAGTGTTCTGGATCTGATGCTGATACTTACTTAATTGTGGATGCCAAACTTTCTCCATATGATAGCGTTATTCGCTACCAAGTTGAAGAGTTGGCATATAAATATCTATTCTCTATACAGCCCTCGACAGAGAATAGTGTTTTGCTTGGCGTCTTAATTCTATATGGCAAAAATGTAAACAAGAAATGTGAGCTCGAATCTGTCCATGATCTGTATCATGCTATCAACACCCCGGATCTTTGGTTGACATCGCTTACGGAATCTGAACAAATAACAGCCTCAGAACAAATGGCCACGTTGTCAAGAGTGATAGCAATGATAACAAAAAAATCTGTAATATTGAAGTAATATGCTATCCAAGAGGAAATGAGCATGGGGGAAATATGTTTAAAAGCATATTCGCGTTGTTTATGTAATCTCTTCCACATTCAAACGATGAGACCACTCCCCAACGATACTATTTCTGGCGTTTGCGAGTGCAACCACCTAAATGGCATCGCGGCATGAGTGCCATCAGAGGCACTTTCATAAGAATCAAACACTCCAGAAATTCCCTGATTTCAGGGGATTTCCGGACTGTTTTTGCATCAGTCTCGCAAGAGTCTTAGATCCCGCATGCGGCAGCAACGGCATGTTTGTCCAAACCGGCGATTTCGTCCACCGCGCGGGCACGATCGCCAACAACGCCATGACCTTCTACGGTCAGGAAAAAACGCCGTACAACGCCAAGCTCTGCCTGATGAGCATGGCGGTTCACGGCCTTTCCGGCGTCATCCACTCCGGCGACGAAGCCAACACCTTTTACCACGACGCGCATAACCTCTGCGGGCAATGCGATTATGTCATGGCCAACCCGCCGTTCAATGTCGATAAAGTCAAGGCGGAATCCACAAGCAGCGCGGGGCGTCTGCCCTTCGGTTTACCCGGCATCAATAAAAACAAGGAAATCGGAAATGCCAACTATCTCTGGATTTCCTACTTTTACGCCTATCGTGGGGTTCGTCAACGGGCTTCCGCTGCTGTTTGTCGAGCTGAAAAAGCACGACGTCGATGTAGAGAATGCCTATACGGATAACTATCAGGATTATCTGGATACCATCCCGCAGCTCTTCTATTACAACGCTTTTGTGATGCTGAGCAACGGCGTAGACGCCAAAATCGGCACGCTGGGCAGTAAATATGCGTTTTTCCACGAGTGGAAGCGTCTCAAAGAGGATGAGGTCGGCTGTGTTGCGCTAGAAACCATGCTGCGCGGCGTCTGCCGAAAGGAGAATTTCCTCGATCTGTTTGAAAATTTCATTCTGTTCGACCATTCGGAGGGAAAGACGGTCAAAATTCTTGCGCGAAACCATCAATATCTGGGCGTCAACGAGGCCGTAAAAGCCTATCATGCACGTAAATTGAAGGATGGCAGGCTGGGCGTGTTTTGGCATACGCAGGGCTCAGGCAAGAGCTATTCGATGGTCTTTCTGGCGCAGAAGATTCGGCGGAAATTTGAGGGGTCGCCAACATTCGTCATCCTGACCGACCGAGACGAGCTGAATAAACAAATCAGCGACACGTTTGAAAACTGCGGATTGCTGGGCAGCAAGGCGTCACAATTCATCGCCTCCAGCGGCGAGGATTTGATGGCCAAGCTCAGGGGCAACCCGAGCTTTATTTTCACATTGATTCAAAAATTCAATCATTCGGATGTGCAGCCGATTTTTCCGGATCACGATATCATCATCATGTCGGATGAAGCGCACCGCAGCCAGTACGGCATTTTCGCAGACAACATGATGAAGCTGCTTCCCACGGCGTCGCGCATCGGCTTCACGGGCACGCCGCTCTTTGCCAACGACAACATCACCGAGCGGACGTTCGGCGGCTATCTGTCCGTTTACGATTTCAAACGCGCTGTGGATGACGGCGCGACCGTTCCGCTGTATTACGAAAACCGTGCGGATAAAATCAAGCAGCTTGACAAGCCGCAAATCACGCAGGAAATTTTGGAAGCCATCGAAGCCGCCGATCTCGATCCCTCTCAGCAAGATAAGCTGGAACGCGAATTTGCCAAAGAAATTCATGTTTTGACCGCAGAAGACCGCCTTCGCAGCGTCGCCAAGGATTTTGTGCATCACTATGCCTCGCTCTGGACGAGCGGCAAAGCGATGGTCGTCTGCCTGAACAAGGTCACGTGCGTGCGCATGTATAACTTCGTTCAGGAATACTGGCAGCAGGAAATCGCCGCATTGCAGGCGCAAATCAAAAACGTCCCTTCCGAGCAGGACGCACAGGAGATGGCGCGCAAGCTCAAGTGGATGCAGGAAACCGAGATGGCGGTCGTCATCAGCCAAGAGCAGAACGAAATCAAGACCTTCCAGAAATGGGGGCTCGATATCAAACCCCACCGCAAAAAGATGGAGGAGCGCGAGCTGGATAAGGATTTCAAAGACGGCAATCATCCGTTCCGCGTGGTTTTCGTCTGCGCCATGTGGCTGACAGGCTTCGACGTGAAAACCCTTTCCTGCCTATATCTGGATAAGATGCTGAAAGCGCACACCTTGATGCAGGCGATTGCACGAGCCAATCGCGTCGCAGACGGCAAAAGCAACGGCCTGATCGTGGATTACATCGGCATTGTGGACGCGCTGCGCAAAGCGCTGGCCGATTATACCCAAAGGGACAAAAGCGCTCCGACCGTCGATCCAACCATCGACAAAACCGAGCTGTATAAGCGCATTGAGCAAATCATCGCCTCGGCTGACACTTTCCTGTCCGAACGAGATTTTGATTTTCACCAGCTCGTCAACGCAACGGGCTTTGCGCGCCTGTCCATGATTCAGCAGGCCGCAGATCTCATCTGCGAATCCATCGAAAGCCGGAAATCCTTTCAAACGTATGCCTCCGAGCTGGAACGCATTATGAAGTTCATCTGTCGGGGAGAATTGAGCGACGACATTCTCGCCCAGCGCAGCGCCATTCATGCCATCGACGCCGAACTGCAAAAGAAGCGCAAACACGCGGACAATACGGATTTGATGGTTCAAATCAACAGCATTGTCAACGAATACATCGCCGTCGAACAACCAGAAGAAGGGCTCACGCCATCCCGACGCTTTGATATCAGTCAGATTGACTTTGATCTGCTCCGCCGTGAATTTGCCCGTTCACACCGCAAACACCTGATTCTTAAAGATTTGGATGAGCTGATCCAAGTTCGGCTGGATAAACTGCTGTTTACCAATCCGCAGCGCATGGATTATTATAACCGCTATCAGCAAATCATCAGCACCTATAACGACAAACAGGATCAGGCTTCGATTGAAAAAACGTTTATGGATTTGATGGATTTAGCCAACTCCATGGATACCGAATAGCAGCGCTATGTCCGCGAGGGATTTTCCTCCGATGAAGAATTATCCGTCTATGATCTGCTTTTCCAAAGCAACCTGTCCGCGCAGGACATCAAAAGGATCAAACAGGTTTCCGTCGAGCTGCTTCAAAAGGTAAAAGCGCGTATTCACGAACTGGATCATTGGGTCGATAAGCAGGAAACCAAAGCCTCCGTCGATAACCTGATTCGCGACGTGCTTTACGACGGCTTGCCGGACAGTTATCCCGTCGAACAAATCAACGAATATCGTCGGCGTATTTTCGAATATGTTTATACCCAGTATGGAACGGCCGCGTGATGCCCTGATATACGTCCTCATAAATGTCCTGATAAACGTCCTGTATCCTCTTCTTTTTTCAAACTTTTCATTTTCTCAAGGAAAATTCTATATTTTCGCTTGACATTCGCCTTACATTGTAATACAATGTATTTCGTAAGGAGGCTGATGTTGATGACGATTTCCTTGCGTTTGAACAACGAAGATGCCGCTCTCATCCGCAAATATGCCGACATGAAAGGCATTTCCGTTTCCGAACTGGTTCGCCGGAGCGTCCTCGATCAAATCGAAGATGAGTTCGACCTCAAGCTCTATCAGCGCGGTATGAAGGCTTATCGAGATGATCCAACCACCTATACGCTGGATGAAGTGGAAAGCGAGCTTAGTCTCAAATGAAGCAGTATACCGTTGAATTTACAAAAGAAGCGTTGCACCAGCTCAAAAAGCTAGATAAATACACTTCCATGCTGATTCTCGCATGGATCAGAAAAAATCTGGAAGGGTGCTCTGATCCTCGTCAACACGGAAAAGGTTTAACTGCTAATCGCAGCGGTCAATGGCGCTATCGTGTCGGCGATTACCGCTTGATTGCCGATATTCAGGACGACAAGATTTTGATTCTGATTTTGAATGTCGGTCATCGCCGCGATATTTACGAGCAATAACCGCAACTTTTCCGCTACTAAAACAATTTCATTTTCAGGATAAACGAGCCGATTTTCCA
>OGQY01002064.1_pt1 | contig 12623 bp, 7 predicted proteins | sample 1553361 | NCBI WGS metagenome assembly OGQY01 (sample SAMEA2579963, study PRJEB22360) | human gut metagenome | reverse complement strand
GATAATACAGCACCACCAACAGCAGATGTAGAAGAATAACGTCCGCCGATATAATCATCCATAAAGAATGCTGCAAGATAATCATCACTCTTTGCAAGAGGAGAAGTCTCACTTGTAACGGCGATCATATGTCTGGAAGCATCCAGACCAGCGTTCTTAAGTGCGTCTTTAACGAAGGATTCATTTGTCAGTGTTTCAAGAGTTGTACCTGATTTGGATACCAGTACAAAAATGGAATGTGCTACATCAATTGTACTCAGAACGCCTGCTGCATCGTCCGGGTCTACGTTGCTGATGAATTTGGCTTCCATTTTGAATTTGTCGTTTTTCTTTGCCCAGTTTTCAAGAGCAAGGTACATTGCGCGAGGACCAAGGTCACTTCCGCCGATACCAATCTGAACAACAGTTGTAAATTTCTCACCTGCTGCATTTGTGATCTGACCTGCATGTACTTTGTTTGCAAAATCAGCGATCTTCTGCTGCTGTTCTACATAGAAAGCACGCTTGTCCACGCCATCTGCTGTAACAGTATCTCCAAGCTGTCCACGGGTAAGCTGATGAAGAACAAGACGTTTTTCACCTGTATTGATCACTTCTCCATTATAAAGAGCTGCATATTTTTCTGTAAGCTGAGCTTCTTTTGCAAGTTTCTTAAGAGCTTCCAGTACATCATCATCTACCTGCTTTGCAGCATAGTTATATGCCATTCCTGCTGCCATTGGTACGCTGTAATTCTTTACACGCTCTGCACCGTTCTCGCCGGTCATCACTTCTGCAAGATTTACTTTTTTTACATTGGAAAGCTCTTTGTATGATTCAAGAGTATCCAGATTGTTCCAGGTAATCATAATCAGATTCCTCCTTAAAATTAAATATTCCTGCTGCTTCAGGATTCATTCTCAATCTCTTTGATTATAATATCAAATGGGGGTAAATTCAACCCCGCAGTTCCACACTCATCTCATGCCATGCCTCGCCGCCCCAGACAGACCCGCCGATACCATGATCTTTGAAGCCAAACTTCTGATACATTTCTACTTTATCCGGCAGGCAGGTCAGGATCAGTTTTTCTCTGCCGTTCGCTTTTTCACGCTCTTTATAGCAGCGCACCAGTTCTCTCGCCAACCCCTGATGCTGATATTCCGGAAGTACATCCAGTCCCAGAAGCATAATATTCTTTCCATTCGGATCATGCACCTCTGCATCTGTAAAAAAATCATCCGTCAGATGTTCTCTGTCCGTAGCAAGCCCGTTGAGAAATCCTGCAATTCGTCCTGTAGCGCGATCTTCTGCTACAAGAAAAAGCTCCGGTGCTTTATCCACACGTTTTTCCATGTGTTCATAAGAACATGCTTCATTTGGCGGAAAACAGATCTTCTCTATCTCTGCTGCCTGTGTGATTTCCTCCTGACGGATATTTCTAAAAATATACTTTTCATTTAACCGACTTGTGTCGTTTTTCTCTGTCATAACTTGTCACTCCATTTTATTTATCCTGAATTATAATTTCTTGTACAATATTACCATTTTTACGTATCATATGCCACCAACAATTAAACACACACCCGTATTCTCTCAGTCGCAGTTCACTCTTATATATAGTTTTTTCGATAGTCATACCGATTAAGTATGTATTTTTTCTTTACATGCAATATAAAAGGGTATAACATGGAAGTAAACTAATATTACGTAAAGGCGGGTAAAATTATGGACTATTCAATTAACACAAAATGCGTTCAGGCCGGTTATACGCCGGGCAACGGAGAACCTCGACAGATTCCGATCTATCAGTCAACTACTTATAAATATGATACAAGTGAAGATATGGGCAAACTGTTTGACCTCGAAGCATCCGGTTATTTTTATTCCAGACTTCAGAATCCGACAAATGATTATGTTGCTGCAAAAATCACCGCACTCGAAGGCGGTACTGCCGGAATGCTTACTTCTTCCGGTCAGGCTGCAAACTTCTTCGCAATTTTTAATATCTGCGAAGCAGGCAGCCACATTGTTTCCTCCTCTTCCATCTATGGCGGTACATATAACCTTCTTGATGTCACCATGAAAAAAATGGGGGTTGATGTTACTTTCGTTGATCCGGACTGCACCGAAGAAGAATTAAATGCTGCTTTCAAAGACAACACAAAAGCCGTTTTTGGTGAATCTATCGCCAACCCGGCACTGACTGTCCTTGATATCGAAAAATTTGCAAAAGCTGCACACACACATGGCGTGCCGCTTATTGTGGACAACACCTTCCCGACACCGGTAAATTTACGTCCGATCGAATGGGGTGCTGATATTGTTACTCATTCCACGACCAAATATATGGACGGTCACGGCGCAGCACTCGGTGGTGCGATCATTGATGCCGGCAAATTTGACTGGATGGCTCACGCAGACAAATTCCCGGGGCTCTGCACACCGGATGATTCCTATCATGGAATTACCTATGCAGAAAAATTCGGCAAAGAAGGTGCTTTCATCACCAAATGCACCTCTCAGCTTATGAGAGATCTGGGATGTGCACAGTCTCCGCAGAGTGCTTTTATACTGAATCTTGGTCTGGAATCTCTTCATGTACGTATGCCGCGCCATGTCGAAAACGGACAGGCTGTTGCTGAATTCCTTGAAAAACATGACAAAGTGGAATTCGTCAACTACCCGACACTTCCATCTAACAAGTACTATGAAATTGCCAAAAAATATATGCCAAACGGCGGATGTGGTGTTGTATCCTTTGAATTAAAAGGCGGTCGTGCCGCAGCAGAAAAATTCATGAAAAATCTGAAACTTGCTGCCATCGAAACACATGTGGCAGACGCAAGAACCTGCTGCCTGAACCCGGCAACCTCCACGCACAGACAGATGAACGATGAACAGCTTGCCGCTGCCGGAATCCCGGCCGGACTGATCCGTATCTCCTGTGGCCTTGAAGATAAGAATGACCTGATCGCAGATATCGCCCAGGCACTGGATGCAATCTGAAAATAAGAATTTTTAATTAACTGAAAACACCGGGTGCGTCAATGACGCACCCGGTGTTATTGGTTTATTTCTTTATTTTGACTTTCTTCGCAGAACTCCATTCGGAATAATAGGTTACTCCAGATACTTTTTTGTAGGAACGTACTTTCACAGAATAAGTTGCTTTCTTTTTGAGTGATTTAAGCACTTTGTTCAGTGTTTTATTTGACTTGACAGTAATTGTTTTCTGTTTTTTACCAGTCTTATAATTCACCTGATATCCGTTTGCTTTTGTATTCCTTGTCCATTTTACAGTTGCTTTCTTTGACGCGTTGTTCTTGACAGATGAAATGCGGTTCTGTTTGAGATAATAATACGTTTTTCCAACATATGCGCCTTTTATGCTTCCTTTATAAGCACAAACTGCATATGTGTATTTTCCACCATTTGTCGTTGCCCCAGTATCTGTATATGCAGCTGTTGCTCCGTTGGTAACCGTCTTGATTGCCTTATATCCGCCTTTTCCGTACGCTCTGTAGATGATATAGCCCTGTGCTCCACTGACTCTGTTCCAGGTCAGTTTGATGCCTTTCTTCGCATTTGCAATTGATGTGATATTTACTGTATCAAGTTTTTCAATTACAGGCGCCGTCGGCTGTTTTGGCTTTTCAACAATCTGGAAGGACACGGTTTTAGTGTCTGTGTAATTTCCGATACCGGTAACAGAAACACTTGCTTCTCCCACACGGTTGTTGTCCTGATATTCCAGACGATAATCTGTGCCCTCACTTAAAGTGGTGTCTTCCAGAAGTACCGTCACTTCCGGTTTTACTTCTTTTCCGTCATAGACATATGTAGAAGCAGCCAGCTTAACTTCGCAGGATTTGATGTTTTTAAGAGTTCTCGTGGTGCGTGATATTTCTTCCTTACAAAGTGTACATCTCTGTACCTCATCATATTCCACATCGCCGTTTTCCAGTGTTTTCTGATTCTCTATTATCTGTTCGATGACATGATTTTCATTGACACCAACTGCAACCATCGTGCTGGCTTCTTCATGGTTTGCATCACCGGAAACAGTTACTTTGATCAGTGCAAGGCCAGCTTTTTTACCCGTAACTGTTGTCTCATTGATATCAACCAGATCAGGAGTGGAGGTTTCAAGAGAGATATCACCGATTCCATCTGCCTGAATTTCCGTTGATGCCTTGACATGAATCTGTTCATCCGTGCTTGCAGCCGAAACAGACTGTTTTGCCTTTGCAATAGTAAAGCCTTTTTCCACTGTTCCTTTAATGCTGACATCTCCTGTTTTTGCAGTTATGATGACTTTGGCATTTCCTGCATTGATATTATTCGCATAGGTAACCGTATAATCGTCTTCACTTACAATTCCGTTGCTGTTTTTTACAGTAATCTTTGGCGTTTTCTCTTTACCGTCATAAGCTGTTTTGCGATAAGAAAGTGTAACCGTGCAGTTGCTGAGAGCTGTCTGACCCAACATCGGAATTTCTTCTGTGTATTCTGCATCACAGTCGGCACATTTGTATTCTATGGTTCCGTTTAACAGGTAAGTAGCCTGTTTGGTAACGGTTCCTTTATCCCATTTATGCGGTGCCAGATCTGTCTCTTTGCCCTTATGGCTGTCTCCACAGTCAGTACAGGTATATGTGATAAAGCCTTTTGTTGTACAGGTAGATTCTGTTATAGTCTCTTCATAATTGTGTCCCTTTGCCCTGCGGATATCTAACTTCGTTTCATAATCACAGTTTTCGCAAGTCAGAAGTGTGTAACCTTCTTCGGTACAGGTTGGGTCTTTCACCGTGCGTTTATATGTATGGCCTGTTGCACTCTTATAATCAGATACATACTCATTTCCACAGACATCACAGATATTTTCTGTATATCCTCTGGAAACACAGGTTGGAGCAACAACCTTTTTCGTATATTTATGGCCGGACGCTCCCACATAGTTATCTGTATAGGTATATCCACAGTTTTTACAGGTATAAACTGTATAACCCCTCTCTGTACAGGCAGGAGCTTTAACTGTTGCTTCGTAATCATGCTCCAGAGGATCTGTATATGTATCATAATAAGTATAATCACAGTTTTTACACTGGTGTCTCGTATATCCCTGTATCTGGCAGGTCGCCGGAACTACTATGTCCTCCATAACATGTTCTTTATGCGGTATGATATTTTCACGTTTTGTATTTCCGCAGACTGCACAGGTGTAAACTGTGTATCCGTCTCTTGAGCAGGTAGGTTCGATTACTTTGCCCTCATCATACTTATGGGCATTCAGGTCTATCTCCAGTTCGGTTCTGATTTCTTCGTTGCAGACACTGCAGACCTGAACATCGTAACCCTTTTCATTACAGGTTGCATCTTTATGATCTTTCACTGTCAGCTTATGTCCCGTAGCCGGAATCACACCTGTAGAAGCCTGTCCACACTTGTCACAGGTGAAAGATTTCTCCCCGTCTGTGGTACAGGTTGCCGGAGTAATCACCGTGTAGTCTTCGGACATGTGGATCGGGTTCTGGGTAACATTATTTTGGTTACTGAAAAATTTCTGTGCAGCAGATGAAGTCCAGGTACTGTTGCATGCATAATAGGTGATGGTTCTGGCAGTATATTCACCCATCTCAAACATAGAGTTAAAGTCTCCAAAATCTCCCATAAATGTTATATCAACAAGGTTTGAAACTGCCAGTGCCTTTTCTCCTATGCTTGTCACTCCTGCCGGGATTCGGATGCTTCTAATTGCGCACCACCAAAAAGCACCATCTCCAATAGTCTCTAGTTTACTTTCTTTTTCAAATTTTACTTCTTTTAGATTAGAACATCCATCAAATACATAATCTCCAATACTAATTATATTTTCCGGAATGCAGATTTTCTCTAAACTTTTGCACCCAAAAAATGCGTTCGTTTCTATAGTTGTCACACCTGATGGAATCGCAATCTTCTCTAAATTACGGCATCCATAAAATGTTTGATATGAAATTTTATCCAGTTTTATATCTTCTGCAAATAAACACTGCGTCATCCCACTACAACCCGAAAATGCGGAATCACCAATATATGTAACACTTGCCGGAATTGCTACTCTGGAAATTTTTTCGCAGTACTGAAATGCTCCTTTTCCTATATTTTTCAGATAATTAGGAAGCTTATCACTTTCTAACTCAAGATTTTCACAATCTGAAAAAGCATTCTCATCAATATATTCTATATTTTCATGGAAGGTCACTTTTTTAATATTGTGTCCATGAGTAAATGCCTCTTTCCTGATACGTGTAACATCCTGTGGAATCACTAAATTCTCCAAAGCTTTTCCACCAACATAATATTCCAATTTCATTCTCGGATCTGGTTTTAATGAACTGAATGACGGTCCTTCTTTCATATTCAGCCATTGTGACAGATCTTCAATATATATTTTCTGTAAATTTGTGCATCCACTAAAAGCACTGCTTTCGCAATTATTCAAGTTTGATGGAATCTTAATGCTACTTAAAGAACTACACCCGTAAAATGCTCCACTAGCAATTGTTGTTACACTTTCAGGAAAACTGATCTCCTCTAATGCTTTACACCCTGAAAATGCACCGGAGTTTATACTTCTTAGATTTTCAGACAGTTTTACGAGTTTTAATGCTGTACAATATTCGAATGCATTATTATTTATATATGTAACACTGTCATCGATTTCTGCCCATTTCAATTTCGTTAATCCATAAAAAGAATAAGACGCAACATACGGAATCCCCTTTTTAACACGCACACCTTCAATAATATTTTCATACTCTCCCCATGGTGCTGACGTTATCTGATGACCATCCTGTGTTCCCTGCCAGGAATACCCATTGTTTTCACCACTTCCGCTTTCTACAAAGAGCTCCAGTACATGATCCGGTGTGATTCCCCAGAAAAAATTCGAAATATTTGTATCATTTCCACATACGATGTACGGTGCCGGAATTACTTCTTCAACTACTTCACCACACTTCTGGCAGGTCTTTTTCATTGTTCCGGTCTGATCCCGTTCTGCCGGTTTTGTGATTACACCCGCATCCCATTTATGCGTTGTTCCATATGCTTTTGTGACTGCAAATCCCCAGTCATCTGTACTGTAGTCTGTCGTCAGTCTCAATGTCACGGAGCTTCCCGGTACGACCACGGTCTTTCCTGCAAGTTGATCATTGATAAACTTCTGATACAGTTCTCCATCTTCTTTATAAATATAGAAAAAGTCATCATAGTTTGTTTCAAACTTCGTTTTCGCATCAAAAGTCAGGATGATTTCTTCTGCACCTTCCATGGATACTGTCCAGTCTGTCGATGTCTCTGTATTGTACGGATGATCTGACTGAAGCTCTGTCGTGTCGATACAGTTGATACAATTATTATAATCTTTGCCGACATTGCCACACACAGAACAGGTTGCATCATAATATGCGGTATTGTCCTTTGTCGGATAATTCTTGCCATCCGTCTGGATCTGCATTTCATTATTTGTACGCACGTAAGTATGGTTCATATTTGCCGTTATTCCATTTATTGTACAGCAAGGTTCCCATGTCACATCTGTATAAGCTGCTCTGAATGCATCTGTCCATGTAGCATCTGCTTCTTTATAATAAACACTTACTTTCGCAGTCCCGGTAAATGCAGGAATTACTGTCGGCGCATTTCCGGAATAATAGAGTTCTGCCTCAGCTTTTGAACAATTTTGAAACGCATCTGCACTGACTGTCTGCAAAGTGTCTGCACTGATCGCCACATTCGTAAGATTTGTTCCATCCACAAAAGCTCCGCTTCCGATTTCTGTGATACCTCTCTGAATCGTTACAGTAAAAACCTGTGTCATATCCCACGGATAGTTGTCCTGACCATTATCCTTCTCAATTGCGCCTGAACCACTAAACTGCAGATTTCCGGCATCTGAAAGCGACCAGTTTACACCTGTGGCAAGCGTACCACTGGCTGTGATCGTCTCTCCCGTCTGCACTGCCACTTCATTTTCTGAGAAAATATCCTCTGCTTCTGTAAATTCTATTTCCGCATTCTCATCTGTTTCATCCTGCGAAGACACATCTGTCGGATTTTCTTCCGTAATCTCTACTTCATCTGTATCCCCGTCTGTGAATGCGACTTCATCATTCTCTGCTTCTGATGCTTCATTCACACTGATATTTGCATTGTCATCTGAAGATGCATTTACTCCGGCAGCTTCACTCTGAACAGCCACTTCATCTTCACTACCACTTTCTGTTTCTTCTGCATATGTCGTGTAATCACCTGTCATATCAGCGTCTGCATAAACAACAGCACTGTTTAAAACCATCATACCAGCCAATAGCATGGATATTATTCGTTTTTTCATAGACTTCTCCTTATAATGTGTATAATGTTTCTATAGTATCACAAAATAAGGAAAGATCTAATTACCTGCCTGCATAGAAACCGGATTCTACTTTTTATACAAATTACAGTGTTGCTTTTTATGCACTTTTCTATTAGGCAAACTATCATCCCCTATAGTTTTTCCTGCAAAAGAAAAAGGAACTCCATGCTTTTCAGCACAAAGTTCCTTTGAATCATTATTTAACTAATTTGCAAGTACGTATGCCCCAAACACTACAGGTACTGCCATCATCACTGCAATTACTGAACTCTGAATGAGAAATGCAGCCACACAGGTAAAGATTGAAAATACGATTATTTTCATCCATGCATCAGCTTTCAGCTTTCTTTTTTTGATCAATATACAGGATATGATCAGTACTGCCAGAAAAATAAGTAATACTATAAGTAGCATTGCCGCCAATATTAAAACCGTTATTTCAGCCATTCCACTGAATACAGTTCCCAAAATACGCGGCACAATAAAATATCCACTTATGTAGTCATCACTTCCTCTGGCCATGGCAGTTATATCTACTCCTGTCATAGCGGCATCACCTGCTATCTTGCAAAATAAAGCCGCAGCGATTTCCACGCAGGAGAGAAGCACCATATATATCCCGATCAGTATTGTTGAGAATGATGTAGCTTTTGATACTTTTTCCATATGTTCTTCCCTTGTTGATTAAACACATCTGACAGATCTACTGTTCTTTTTCCATCTTTGGACTTGCCGAAAAACAGTCATCCGGTATTTTCGTCAGACTTTCCGGCATATCTACCTGTTCCAGGTTATCACAGAAAGAGGCAAACGTTGACGGTAATTCCGTTATTCCTTCACCCAATGTGATCTTTTTGATTTTTGATCCGGAAAAGGTTCCGAATCCTTCAAAAATACATTCCTTTCCAAAGACAGCTTCTTCAAATCCGGAGTCCATGAAGCAACAGCCTTTTACTGTTGAACCATCTCCTATATGTATGTATCCCCCGGCTCCTGCCCCACAGAAAGCAGAATCCCAAAGATAATTTTCACTGGCAGGCAGCTCCACATCTCTCAGGGCTGTACAATCTCTGAATGCAGATCCTGCAATTTCTACTCCCTGATTACCGAAAACCACCGTTTCCAGACTGGTACATCCTGAGAAAGCATAGCCCCCGATCCAGGTCAGCGAATCCGGAAGTGTTATTTTTTTCAGACCGGTGCAGCCCTCAAATGCTGAAACGTCAATATAGCGCATTCCTTCCGGAACTTCAACAGAAGTAATCTTTGTATTATCCTTAAATGCCAGCGAAGCAACACCACTCATTACTGTGTCTTCAATGCTGGAAGGCAGAACAAGCTCCGTTCCTTCTCCTGTATAACCACTCAGCTCCTCATAGCCATTTTTCTCATAGCCACCATTATCCTGCTGTTCTTCTTCAATCTGTTCCAGGTCAATCTCCAGACTTTCCAGCAATGTTTTCATCTCTTCTCTGTCCAGGAATTTCCAGAGTTCTTCTTCCGGACAATCAGGAATACTCACCTGTATGCTTAAAATATACTGATCTGTCAGATCTCTGTAAAGGGTAATGTCCCCTTCCTCCCTGCGGCATGCCACATAGTAATGGCTTTCTCCCACATCTGTTTCTTTTATTTCTCCGTCTGCCTTATTTTCTGCAATTTTCTTTGCATCCGGAAAGTGAATGATCTGAATATTCAGGTTACCCTCATAAGCACAGTGAATCTTTCCATTCACAAAAAACTCTGCATATTCTTTTCCCTGCCACCGGGTTGGCAGTTTTACGGAAATTCCTTTGGCAGTTACCTCTTCATACTCAATTCCTTCCTGGAATTTTATTCTCTTCAACACCGTCTGTATCAGCTTATCTTCCATCACAGTATAGATATCATCAAAACGCTCTGTTGTTTTTACTTCAATCTTCAGACCGTCCCAGTTTCCCACATAATGATCCTCATATTTCAGAATTGCAGCATATTCTCCGCTTCCCAGATATACTGCTGTCTGATCCGGTCCGTTTTTAGATTCATCCAGATTAGAGCTGAATACAATTGCATTCATCCCACTGATGGTGGTTTCTTCTTTTTTTACCTGCTTTGCTCCTCCTTCACGGTTGCTCTGTGCATATTCAAGCTCCGTAATGCGATTTGAAAGCTGTCCGGCTGTTATAGGTGCAAGTGTCATTGTCCATTTCCCGTCCGGATCTGCAAATTCCAGATACTGCTCTTTTTCTGTCGGTTCTTCCGCTTCATAGGGAAGAGTAACCGTAAATTCCCCCTCCGCATAATCATATTCTTTATACTCCGGCAGTGGTGTTGGTGTTGCCGTAGGTGCAGAAGTTGCTGTGGGCGCTGCTTCTTCAGGCTTTTTCTCACCACATGCACATAAAAGACAAACACACAAAAATACCATCGGAAGCATCACTTTTTTTAAACTTATCATACCCTTTTTCCTCCTCTCACTCACAGCGCTTTTATTATGAGTTAAGACTCTGTCCGCAATATTCACAATTGCTCAGACGTCCTTTTATTACCTGATTCTTTGCACCACAACTGGTACAGGTAACTGTGATATAAATCTTTTCATTTACACGTCTGTTTGGTGCAGTAATCATAATATAATTTCTTCTCTGTCTATCTGGATATTCCGGATATATCCCCTGGCAATAAATTTTTCAAGTTTTTTTACTGCACCTTTTCCCATCTCCTGCTCAAGTTTTTCAAATGAGACCGTATTCTGGGCATAAGATTCAAACCAGCAGGCAATTTCCCTGGCCTTTTTCATCCTCAATGCTTTCTGGATTCCCCGGAAAGTCGGATACAGAAACAATAAACAGAGCAGAATCTCTGTTGCTGCCATTCCCCAGCGACCTTCACCTATATACTTCTCCGATGCACCAATGGCTCCCAGGGATAAAAGCATACAGAAGCCACAAAGAACCCACTTCAGTTTTCCCAACACTCCTGCTTTTTTATTTTTTTCTGTCAAGAAATCATTCATATCTGTTTCCTCTCTGATCACTCAAAATTCTATGATATATTGGTGAAGCTTCTGTCAGCTTACAGCAAATTTTCTGTCAGCCTGCCCCTAGCAGAAGCCATGCATCACCTGACGGATCATAATAATAAACCACATTGTCTCCTACTGCATAATAATGTTCTTTTGTAAAATAATCCTCATGATCCGTTCCCAGAACAAATACCGGACAATTTCTTCCTTCAATGTACTCCTCAGTACCTGTATACCACAGAGACATACCAAGACCAAGGTAATAACTGACTTCATCTGTTTCTGAAAGCTGTTCTCTGGCAATCCTGATGTCCAGTTCCGAATCATACCCTGGATCATACTCATCCCAATTATAATATATGGAGAAGTCATAGCAGTGAGTTTCTGCTGCAAGATGTCCATCCTTTAACGACACCATAGGATGGTATTGCACACTCATATTCTGCTTCTGTACCGAAACCATCACATTGGAATGAATTTCACTCACATTGCAGCGCAGGATAATGATTTCATTCTCCTGTCCCATATAGTATGGGGCGTTCAGATCATCCAGATATTCCCCTTCTTCCGTAGGATGAGCCGGATAAACACTGACCCTGCAATCATCCCCCGGGACAATGGCATAAATTTCATATCCCCCTGCATCAACCACCGTTCCATTCTGTAAAAAAGGATAAGCGGCTGCCACTTCTCCCTGTCTGGTATATTCAAGTATCTCTGCACCTTCATAGGTATATCCCAGAAATGCCATTCCGGCCTGACATTCATTTTCTCTGATAATGTCCTGCAGAATTGCCAGATTCTCATCTGACCCAGACACTTGAGCAGACACTTCTCTCATACCTCCACCATGAATACCAACAGAAAACAGTACCGCACAAACACATACAGAAGCCAAATATTTTTTCATACTCTCATCTCCCTTCTTGTCAGACATGTTCTGGCCTGTTTTTCTCCGCAAATATCACTGATTTTCCTATCAAATAAATCTCATACCCTGTCCTCTTTAATGTTCTCCCCGGACTCGTTTTTGATTTAATTTTGTGAGATGATTTTTTTATCTATATTATACGTGAACGCTCAAATATTTACACTAGCACTTCTGACAGTATCCTGCGCCTTACGCAGAATAATCCGTTTACATTCAAAGAATTACTCTCTATTAGTGGTACCTTATAAAGTACCGCCAATGGCAGTTGCAAAGAGTCTTCGTCTCTTACGAGATGAATGCTC
>OGQY01002062.1_pt1 | contig 12626 bp, 9 predicted proteins | sample 1553361 | NCBI WGS metagenome assembly OGQY01 (sample SAMEA2579963, study PRJEB22360) | human gut metagenome | reverse complement strand
TTCTCTCCTAAAATTTTAGTTTATATGTATATCTTTAGTATAGCAAAGTTCGTTAAAAATTCCATAGTTTTTTCACATTTTTACAAAAAATTGCACAAGGAAGAAAGACTGGACTCGATTTAAAAAATAAGGTATGCTATTGGTAAATTGGAGGTGCTTGGTTTGAAATTATATTTGATCAGACATGGAGAAACAGATTGGAACAAGGAATTTAAGATTCAGGGAAGTTCAGACATCGAATTGAATGAATATGGAAGAGAATTGGCATTTATTACGCGAGAAGGTCTTAGACATATTCCATTTGATATCGCATATACCAGTCCGTTGAAACGTGCGAAGGAAACAGCAGAGATCATTCTTGGAGGCAGGAATATTCCGCTATATGAAGATAAACGGGTCCAAGAAGCGTGTTTTGGATCGTTTGAGGGTGCAACATTAAAGGAATTGAGAGAAAGACAGGATCCATTTCTCAAATTCTTTGATGCGCCAGAAGAATTTAAAAAAATTGAAGGATGTGAGACACACGAAGAGGTAATCGCAAGATCATCTGATTTTTTCAATGATATGATCTTGCCAAATGAGAAAAAATATCAACATATAGCAGTATTTTCTCATGGAGCATGGATCCACAGCTTACTTACATATATTTATCAGAGAGAGATTAAGGAATACTGGCATGCGCCAAGACAGGAAAACTGTGGTGTGACAACGATTCAGATTGAAGATGGTGTCTGCCATGTATTAAAGGAATCAGAGATTTTCTACAATAAAGATGGAGAATGATATATGACAAAAAGACAATTTATGGAGGAGTTAAGATCTTCCTTAGAGGGAATGGTATCACAGGCAGTGATTCAGGAGAACATGAATTACTATGAGGATTATATCAATGAGCAGATCCGAAATGGAAAGAACGAACAGGATGTATTGAATGAATTAGGAAGTCCGAGACTGATCGCCAGATCGATCATTGATGCCAAAGGTGAGGATGATGACTATGTACAGACAGAGTATTACGAAGAGGAACAGGATGAAGGAACACCAGAAGATATGTTTGGTGGTAACACACATATTTTTACGATGAATTCTACAAAGTTCAAACTTGGATGTCTACTGTCAGTGATCATATTTATTTTTATCATTTATTTACTATTTCATGTATTTAGTGCAATGATGGTTGTGTTAGGCCCCGTGATCATTATCGGTGTGATCGTAGCTTTGATCATGAAGATCACAGGAAGGTAAGGAAACAAAGAAAGGAATCAATATGGATATAAATGAAGAAGCATATGCGATACAGGAAGAAGTGGTCGAATTTCGAAGAGCACTGCACCGTTGTCCTGAGATAGCATTTCATGAAACGATGACGATGGAATATATCAGAGAACATCTGGAAGAATGGGAGATTTCTTATAAGATTTTTGATCCATCAGGAATCATTGCAGTTGTTGGCAATGGCAAGAAAGAAACGATCGCATTAAGGGCAGACATGGACGCACTGGAAGTACAGGAAGAGACAGGACTTGATTTTGCATCTTTGAATCACGGATGTATGCATGCATGTGGACATGATGGACACACAGCAATCTTACTTGCAACAGCAAAGATATTGAAGAAACATGAATCAGAACTTGACCGCAGAGTATATCTTGTATTTCAGCCTGCGGAAGAAACCGCAGAAGGAGCCAGATTCATGTTGAAGACAGGAGTTTTGGACAGTGTGAAACGCATTTATGGAGTCCATATTTTTAACGGTATACCGTCTGGCAAGATTTCACTGGAAGCAGGCCCAAGAATGGCAGCGACAAACTGGCTGGCAGTTCATTTATACGGAAGATCAGGACATGCAGGAAAACCACATGAAGGGATTGATACTGCAGTGGCAGTATCTTCCATGGTTATGAATTTTCAGAGCATCATCAGCAGGAATTTAAATCCATTAGATCCAGCAGTTTTAACGATCGGAAAGGTCGAAGCCGGGACAGCGAGAAATGTGATCGCAGGGGAAGCAAAGATCGAAGGGACTGCAAGAACATTTTCCAGACAAGCTCAGGAGATGATCGAGAGCAGAGTCAAAGAGATCGCGAAAGCCCATGAACAGATGTATGGAGTAGATGTTTCGGTTGATTTTCAACAATCAAGCCATGGGGCACTGATCAATGATCCGGGTGTTGTAGAAGATGTCATGGAGAAAGCAGGGGAAGTCTTTGATCCGTCAGAGTTTACCCATGTTGAAGCAATGATGTTAGGAGAAGATTTTGCAAATTATCTGGAAGAAATGGATGGATGTTTTGCATTTATCGGTGGCGGCGACCACCCTGCAAACCATCATGGAAAGTTTGATTTTGATGAAAAAGCATTGATCAGTGGTGTCCGTCTCATGCTGACATTTGTAATTGTATAAGATATAGTTCATGAAAATCAGTTGTAGACAGGAACAACATATGATATAATCAAAAACCAACAGAAACACGTATATTTAATAGAAGAAAAGGTAGGGAAATATGAATTTAGTATACCACAGTACAAGAAATAGTGAAGAAACAGCAACCGCCTCTGAAGCTATTTTAAAAGGATTAACAAGCGATGGAGGATTATTTGTACCAGACAGCATTCCAAAATTAAATGTATCGTTGGAAGATCTGACACAGATGTCCTATCAGGAAATTGCTTATGCAGTCATGAAAGAATTCCTTACAGATTTTACAGAAGAAGAATTAAAGACATGCATTAATAATGCATATGACAGCAAATTTGATACAGAAGAGATCGCAGTGACAAAGAAAGTAGATGGAGCATATTATCTGGAATTATTCCATGGAGCAACCATCGCATTTAAAGATATGGCATTATCTATTCTGCCACATTTACTTGTAACATCAGCAAGAAAGAATAATGTAAAGAATGAGATCGTGATCTTAACAGCAACATCCGGAGACACAGGAAAAGCGGCTTTAGCAGGATTTGCAGATGTACCGGGAACAAAGATCATCGTATTCTATCCAAAGTCTGGAGTCAGCCCAATTCAGGAAAAACAGATGGTAACACAGAAGGGTGACAATACATACGTGATCGGAATCAAAGGAAACTTTGATGATGCTCAGACAGGTGTTAAGAAGATGTTCTCTAACAAAGAGTTAGCGAAAGTGATGAATGACAACGGATTCCAGTTCTCATCTGCAAACTCAATCAACATCGGACGTTTAGTGCCACAGGTTGTATATTATGTAAAGGCTTATGCTGATTTATTAAAACAGGGTGCATTAAAGGCCGGGGAACCTATGAATGTAGTCGTTCCAACAGGAAACTTTGGTAATATTCTAGCTTCTTATTATGCAAAACAGATGGGTATTCCAATCGGCAAATTTGTCTGCGCATCTAATAAGAATAAAGTATTATTTGATTTCTTTGAGACAGGAAAATACGATCGTAACAGAGAATTCTATGTTACAACATCTCCATCTATGGATATTCTGATCTCAAGTAACTTAGAGCGTATGATCTATAGAATCGCAGGAAATGATGCAAAACAGTGTGCCAAATTTATGGCAGCATTGACAAAAGACGGTGAATATGTGATCACAGATGCCATGAAAGCAGAATTATCTGAGTTCTTTGGAGCTTTCGGAAGTGAAGAAGAAACAGCAGTGAAGATCAAAGAAGTCTATGATAAAGAAGGATATGTGATGGATACACATACAGCAGTCGCAGCAGTTGCATATGACAAATACAAAGCAGCGACAGGAGATGACAAAACTCCAACAGTGATCGCTTCTACAGCAAGTCCATACAAATTCACAAGAAGTGTTATGGATGCGATCGATCCAGCATACGATGCAGAAGATGACTTTGAATTAGTTGATGAACTTAACAAAGTATCTAAGACAGCAATTCCAAAAGCGATCGAAGAGATCAGAACTGCACCAGTTCTTCATGATACGGTATGTGAGACAGCAGGAATGGAAGACGAAGTGAAGAAGATTCTTGGAATCTAATGAATCATAAAAAAGCAACCCATGGAAGAAAATGGGTTGCTTTTTTTATGCGAAAATGTTATGATAAACCAAGATAGGGAATAAATGGAAGAGAATACAATATCAGATAATTATAAAAACATATCAACAAGATAAATCTAAGATGAGATCAATCAGATCTGACAAATCCATTCACGACATATGATGATCGAATGATGATGAATCCAAGGGAAGCTGACAATTGAATAAGACCATTTTCCGGCACAGTCCGGGAGGACATATTCCGCCATGATCTGCGGGCAATGAATTTTATGCCATGAACAATAGGATTGAGGTTCTTTTATGATACCACGAAGAGCACAGGGAGCGAACAAGGATATGATAATGAGACTTCTGCATGGTCATGGAGGTGAGTGCAGCCTGTCATAAGAATGAGGGGAGCCGGGAGGCTATGAGACATTTTGTCTGTTGGAGAATGAGGGAAATATAAAGATATGACAAGGAGGAGAGTACATTATGAAGAAAAAGAGACAATGGTTCATGTGCCTTGGGATGATCGGAGTTTTTACGGCATCCGTAATCTTATCTGTGTTTGGACAGCGAAAGGTGAAAGCACAGTTAAATACTGAGAATGCGGGGAAGATCACAAGCAGTTGGGCAGATGAGAAACATATTTTCTCATCATTTGACGATGAAAAAGCACTTTCAGTGGATGCATCCTACGGTTTTAAGATGCATGCAACAGATCAGACGAAGACGATCATAGAAGCAGGAAAGAAAGCAGCAAAATTACCAGAGATCGAGATGCCGGATTTCCTTAAAAAGTATACATGGTTTCAGACTTCACAAAATACCGCAGGGAATATTAAGATCCGAAAAACAAATATGGAGATCTATCAATGCAAAGCCGATGGAAGTAATGGCCATTGGGAAAAATTAGATTTGGTCATGACGGTTACTGGAATCGAAAAGTATAAGAATCAAGACGGTTATGTGGCGATTGGAAGCGGCATCAATGGATGTGCTTATGTTGGAATCGAAGAGATGACATTAAAAAGTGATTTTTATAAAGCAGGAACGAATACACCAGTAACGATCAAAAGTAATATGACGTTAAAGGATATTGATACATATCAGTATATCGGGATCAAAGCAAACAAGATTCACGGAGAATATGTATCAAAGAATACAAAATTAAGTTGTAAAAGATCAGGGGAAACTAGTATTTATTATGCGGATTTTCCAGATAATTACAGTAGTGAAGATTTTACTTGTGTAGGATTTACATTTGCATCAGATTCTTTTGAATATACATTCGGAAGGAGTCTTGAAAAAGCACCAACAAAAGAGGAGCAATATGTAGGATATGGACAGAATATGATCCGCTTTGACCCAGTTGACCCAACCAAAGAGGTGATCGGAGAAGATGGGACCAAGACGGAACATCTAAGAGTGCAAGATCTGGCAAAATCTTGGGATTATGAAGTCAGTCAGGTAATTGCGGGAGAAATTCCAAAGGCACATTATTTTGATAAGTTTGCATTTGAAGATCAGATCGAATCCTGTTTAAAGATTCTGGATATCAAGGTTTACGGAGATGATGAGGATGTAAGCAGTCAGTTTGATATTTCACAAAACGGCAATCTTGTAAGAGCAGAACTTAAGAATCCGAAAGATGCCGAATTTTATAAAAAATCTGTTTATAAATTAAAGATCAAAGTAAAGATGAATATTCCGGAGAATGCATCCAAAGAACAGTTAGATCAATTGCGTAAGATATGGAAAGAACATGGGCATTATAATACAAAGGAAACGATGATCACAGAAAAAAATACAGCGAAAACGATCATTAATGATAAGATAGAAATGACCAATGAGGTTCGTGTAGATATCGAGCTGCCAAAAGAAAATGTAGATACGCCGGGTCTTTTGATCAGGAAAGAGACAAAACAATATGAATATCAGGCAAAAGATGAGATCACCTATAAGGTAACAGTGAAAAATCAAAACGAAAAAGCAAAGACAGCTTATTTTACGATTCAGGATACATCCTTTGCAAGTGTGATGGATATGAAGTTACAGGATATAAAAATCAATGGTCTTGATAAGAAGGATTACATATTACAGACAGAAAATAATGGATTTATTTTGAAGTCAAAAGGTGATTATGCCCTTCCATATGGACAGACGATCGAGATTACATATACAGTAAAAAGTGGAGTCCTTACAAATGGAAAAGTGATCGATAATACTGCATCTGCATGGGCAGCAGGAATTCCAGAAACAAGGGCATCAAGGCAGGTGTATATCAACTCGCCAAAAAATAATGTGATAAAATCAGCTCCAGTACAGCTTTATAAAAAAGGAGATCATGTAACTTATCAGGCAGTGATCACCAATCCAAATCCGGGAACTTTTATGAGAAATTTGGAGATTCAGGATGAACTTCAGGCAGAAGGGATCAAGATCATACCAGGAACCGTAGCGGTTATATCTGGTGGGAAAAACATTGCATCTGAGTGTAAGATCACATTTGATCCAAGTGGAAGAAGTTATGAGATCATAACACCACTTGCACTGAAAAATGGTACGATTCCAGCAATGGGTTCGGAAGAAGGAAAGAAAACAGGATCTTATGAAAATCTTCGCATGACGGATAAGATAGAGATCACTTATCAGGCAGTGATTGAAGAAGATGGACTCGAAGGACAGGAAGTAAAGAATATTATGCACGTTGCTGCGACAAAAAACAGCAATGGAGATCTGATCCGGGAAGATAAAGAGATTCCGTCAGGAAGCGGGATGGCAGATGAGACGATCAAGGTGAAAGCACCAAAACTGCAAATCACAAAACAATCGGATAAAAAGGTTTATGCAGTAGGAGAAACTGGATATTATAAACTTCATATCACACAAGGAAAAGAAGGTATGACAGCACAGAATGTAAAAGTCGTGGATGAGTTCGAAAAAGAAGGTATGAAGGTTCAGAAGATCGAAGTAAAACTTAATGAAAAAGATATTACATCGGATTGCAAGATTGATGCGAAAGACCATCGGTTTACGATTGAAACAGGAAAAGATCTTGGTGAAAATGATGTGATGACGGTAGCTTATCAGGTTGTATTTGAAAAGAGGATTGAAGGAGCCGTGAAGAATACAGCAGTTGCAGGAAGTGATAATACAGAAGATGATCAGGATGAAAATACAGTCGTTGTAAAACCACCTGTGTTAAAGATTGAAAAAAGTACTGCGCATAAGTCTTACAAAGAAGGACAAAACGGAGAATACAAGATCCGTGTAACACAGAGAAATGAGAATATGACAGCACATCAGGTAGTCGTAGAAGATCATTTTGAACAAGAAGGAATGGAGATTTCACAGATCCGTGTAAAATACAATGGGGAAGATATCACCAAGCAATGTGAGATCATAATAGATGAGAATCTTAGAAAATTTAAGATCATCACAGGAAAAGATGTCAGTGACAAAGATGAACTTCTGGTAATATATCAGACAGCATTTAAGAAGATGATCACAGGAGATATCAAAAACATTGCGGAAAGCTATAGTGATGATGCGGATAAAGTCAGAGATGATCAAGTGGTAGTAATGGAAGCTGTACAGCCAGCATTGATGATCACCAAGAAGGTTGATAAAACAACATATAAAGTTGGTGATATCTGCGAGTATCAGCTGGTTGTTACGCAGACGATCAAAGATGCAATCGCAAAAAATATTGTGATCGAAGATCAGCTTTCAAGAAATGGAGCTAAGGTGATCAAGAACAGCATTAAGATTTATGCACCAGATGGATCAGATATTACCAGACAGTGCACGATCACTGCAGGAGAAAATAAGTATGCCATTGAGACAGGAAAGAGTTTATCTTATGATGAATCCATAAAAGTATCGTATCAGGTAAAACTAAAAGAAGCATCACTTTCTGGAAAGACATTAAAAAATACAGCGATGGGAAAAGCAGATTTTGTCAAACCAGTCAGTGCAGTACGTTTAGTGAAGATCAAAAAAGAATCGAAATCAACAGTGACAACGGGAAATAAAGCAGATCGATCCAATACTTCTGAATATAAAAGATCACCAGGAACAGGGGATGCAGCGAGCACACCAAAAACAGGAGATTCGTTTGATGAGAAATGGATTTTTGCATTGTTGGCAGCATCTTTAGGTGGAAGTTTTATATATTGGAAAAAGAAGAAAAAACACTAGTAATTCTAGGGACAAAGCCTTTACGAAACACTGAGGATAAGGTACAATGAAAGAAAAATGTTGGGAGTGACGTATATGGCAAAAGATTTTTTCGGACGTCTGGAAGAAACGATTCAGACCACAGGGAAAGCAGCGGCGCAGAAAGCTAAAGAAGTCGCAGATTCCGCAAAAAGACATAATGATCTAAGAGTCGCCAAGAGAGATTTAAATGATCTGTACCGTCAGGTGGGAGAGAAGTATTTTGAAGAACATATGGATTACCCACAGGCAGAGTATATTGACCTGTTTAATCTGATTGAGAAGCTTCGTGGAGATATCGAAATCTTGAAGCAGGAGATTGACGGAGGAGACGACGAAGCGGCGGAAGAAGATATCGAAGATATCGAGGAATAAACTATTAACAAACACAACAAAACAGTGAAAGAAGCTTGTAAAGATTTATCTTTATGAGCTTTTTTTCATTTAGGAGGAATTTATGATAGATACAATTGGAATGACAGATATTGGGAATGGGAGACCATCCAATCAGGATGCTTATCTGTTGCGTCAGAAGGAAAAGAACGGAAAGCTTTATCTGCTCGCAGTCGTCTGTGACGGCATGGGAGGTTTGAAAAAAGGAGAGATTGCCAGTCATTATATCGTGGAAGTATTAAAACAATGGTTTGACGAAACGTTGTTTGATGGATTAGAAACTATGGGAATTGATATGATCGAGCAGAATCTGATCGATCTGATCCGCAGGATCAACCAGAATCTTTTGTTAATGAGTCGTCGGATGGAAGAAACAAAATCCATGGGAAGCACATTAACCTTATTGTTTGTTGAAGAACATGAATTTTTTGTTTTAAATGTCGGTGATTCGAGAACTTACTGGTTTGACAGGAACCGTAAATTTGTAACGACAGATCACACTCTGGCAGAGTTGGAACTGCGTGCTGGACATCTCACAAAAGAACAGGCAAAAAAAGATCCGAGAAGACATATTCTGATCCAGTGTGTAGGTGTGACAAAAGATATCCGGATTGACTGTTACAAAGGCAGATTAAATCCAGGAATGGAGTTTTTATTATGTACCGATGGCTTTTATGGGCTGCTTGAGGAAGAAGAAATCTATCAGGTAGAGGCATCAAAAGAACAGATCAAAGAATGGGTGCAGAAATGTTTTCAGAAAGTAAAAAGAAGAGGAGAATTAGACAATCTGTCCTGTGTGATCGTCAAAGTTCCGAACAAGAAATAGGAAAGATTTATCACCAACGTTATCAAGTCAGAAAAATACTTGGAGAAGGCGGAATGGGTAAAGTTTTTCTTGCACTGGATCAAAAGACAGGAAAAGAGGTTGCTGTGAAGATCGTAAAGGATCAAAAACAGTGGGACAGGGAGAGGGTGATCTTGCAAAAATTAAAACATACCAAAGGTGTGCCGGAATTATTTTTTGCAGGAAAGGAAAAGGAACTTTTTCTGGTGATGGAATATATTCTTGGAAATTCGTTAAAACGATATGGCAGAGTCTGTGGAAAACTTTATAAAAAGAAAAGTTTATTGTGGATGATCAAGATCTGCAAAGTGCTGAATAAGATTCATGAACAAGGAATCATTCATATGGATCTGAAACCGGAAAATATCATGCTTGATCAATCTGGAAATATATACTTGATCGATTTTGGAGCGGCATTGTTTACGGGAGAAAAATTAAGTGGATATGGAACCAAAAACTATGCATCAAAAAAACAGGCAAAGACAGAAGAAAGAGCAGACATTTATTTTGATATATATAGTTTAGGAAAAACAATGGAATCTTTATTGAAAGCAACAGATGCTGTCCAAAAGATCATAGAAAAATGCCTGATCGATGATGATGCAAAAAGATATCACAACACAAGGCAGATTCAGGCAGATTTTGAGAGAATATTGAGAATCTGTCGTATGAAGAAAGGGTTCATGGTGGTGATTGCTGTTTTTTGTATCCAGAATCTCTGGAATCAGATACAGAGGGAAGAGCAAAGAGAGAAAGAAGTCATTGTACAGAAAAAGTCTCAAAGAGAGATAAAAAAGGCAATGGCTTATTTTTATGGAACGGATCAGATACAAAAGAATACACAATTGGCACGAGTGTATCTTGAAAGATGTAGAGGGATGAAAAAGAATGTGTCATCGTATTTGGTGCTTTTAGATGTTTTAGATGACAGGAGAAATGATATAAGTGCGGAAAAACTTATGAAGATCGTACAGGATTGTCAGACCGATGTGCATGATTTCTGGTCGGCATATTTTTATCTTCATTTTTATACAGTAAATACAGCAAAACTGTCAGAGAATGTATGGAAAGAAGCAGAAAAAATGTTAGAACAGATACAAAAATATCCACAAAAGGAAGAATATCAGAAATTAGTGGAAGAAGACCGGATCAATTTATATGAAAGAGAAGCAGAAAAAGGAGATGATAGAAAGTTTTTAGAGGAAACAGACCGGGTTTTCAAAGAAAATCTTAGAGGAGATTCTGCATGGAAATTGTATGAAAGAAAGCTTGTTTATCTGGAATCAAAACAGCCAGATATCAGCAGGGAGTTTGAACGATTTCTAAAGAAATATCCAAAAGTTATGGATGCCTATGTGGAGTATAGTATTTATTTATGCAGGAACAATAAAATGACACAGGCACAAAGGGTCTATAGGGAAGGTAGAAAACGGACAGGAATGACAAGCAAAAGAGCAGAGGAATTGAGGAGGAAACTTGGGTTATGATCAGAAAATATAAGATATATATCATTTATTTTTTGCAAAATTAAATTGGAACACACAAAGAAAGATCAAAAATCATGTAAAATAACTCATGTATTGTCCAATGTTACTATCTTTTTTACTAATAGACATATGTTTAGCAACATTTATACACATATATTGTTTATTGATAAAAATATCCCTACGCTAGGAAACGTATGAGCCAAACTCATTTTCACACTGTACCATAATGATAGGGCCACCCTTGATATATTACAAGAGAGTAGTTCCCGAAACAGACAATCAATATATTTTTTCGTATATTTCAGAAACTCCGTATTATCCCTCTTTATTTTCCATACCTAGTATATTCTGCAGCCACCAAGGATACCCGCCGAATTCCCACTCGGCACAAACATAAGGTCCGGGACGAAGGATGACCATCATCCCTTCTTCCCCGGCAATCCTTATATATTCTGCCAAATTCTTATCTCCGGAAAAATCCCATTTTCCAGGTTCAACCTCATGAAGATTCCAAAAAACATACGTTGCCACGGTATTAAGTCCCATTCCTTTCATCATCTGCAAGCGGTGGCGCCAATATTAGTGTGGTATACGGACATAATGCATCTCTCTAGAAAGAATAGGGGTTTCTCCCCATACCGATAAAAATGTCCATCCCTGATCTCGAAAGGAATTTTTTCCTGAGACATGGAATTCATTGAGCAAAGCAACAATAGTAGAAGGCAAAAAATCTTCATATGAAATCTTATAGAATTAAATTATACACATATTGTTTATACTTTTACTTTTCAGTCCTACGTAACAAATGATATTTATTTATCGCCCGTATCGGACTGATTTTCATTATTTAACGACACAACACGCACCCAGTCAACCCACATCTCTCCCGGCAAATCTTCATCACAGATTTCTCCCGACCATGTCATCCTGCCATTCAATTCGCCTCCCAACGAGAAGTTCAGAATTATATTGAAGGGATATTCACAAAACGGATACTGTAATTTCCCCTCATCCAAGTATTGATTCCCATATCTCCAGGTCTCTTTGCCGTCGACATAGAATATAACTTCCTTTTCAGTACGCTCCACTGCATATACATGATCCTTAGTCACATCAAAGTTTTTATCAGGATTCTTGTTAGTTACGCCCGCAGAACCGTTTGCTCCGTTTATATAATAAGTATGTACTGTCTGATAGATCTGCAAGGGAGTTCCTTGAACCCATTCCATAAGATCTATTTCTCCCCCTCTGGGCCATTCCGGTGCTCCTATGGGCATTTGCCAGATAGCGGGAAAACCTCCACGAACCAATTTGGTTAATCTGGCTTTAACTTCCAAACGTGTACCACAGGGAAAACCGATTTTGGAGAATCCCCCGCCATTTTTATAAGTCCCGTTATCCTTACAGGCCCTCAACTTCAAATAACCATCCTCCACTTTTACGTTTTCATAACCATTCACATCCCTAAACCACTGTGACCAGGCATTGTTAGCATACGTACAAAGTTTCCAGATAGCTGTATCGGGCACAATACATTTCGCATCAAAATCATCAACAAATAAAATGTTTTCAAGTGTATCCGATCCGATTTGCTCCTTTTCTTCTGCGCATACATAAGTAACAGTCCCACCTATAGCAAACAATAAATAGCACAAAATTGATCTCATATGATTATAAATTAAA
>OGQY01002060.1_pt1 | contig 12628 bp, 6 predicted proteins | sample 1553361 | NCBI WGS metagenome assembly OGQY01 (sample SAMEA2579963, study PRJEB22360) | human gut metagenome | reverse complement strand
AGATCATAGCGGCTGCCTGCCAGTACCCGACGCTCGCGAATGCTATCCGTATCGAGTTGTTTCTCCAGAGGTTCGCCAATCCGGTAGTTAACTTCCAGGCCAAAGCGAGTGTCATTCTGACCGCTCTTGCCCTGTTTGTGCTCTGCACTCAGTGTCAGAAGAGGCACTGGCGTATAGTTCACCTCGGCAGAAATGGCATGTGGATCTTTCTGGCGTTTATCTTTACCAAACAGACCTACCTCATCGCCATAATACTGTTCATACATCAGGCTTGCGCCAAGCTGCGGCCAGGCCGGTAAATAGCCCTCGGCGCGGATATCCCAACCATTAGCCGGACGCTCCTGATAATCCTCAATATCCGGCGATTTTTTCCAGCCAGATGCCCGGATATAACCGTTGGCGCTCAGTTTCAGATAATCGCGCCAGTATTCCGCACCAACACCAATGCGGGTATGGCTACGGGATAAATCATGATCGATAAATGTGTTCAGCCCCGCCATCCAGTCATTGCCTGAAAAATGACGCCAGCCGAAACCAATATTTGACTGAGTACGATCGTCGGTACGATGTATTGCCCCCTGAGTGAACAGCATATCTGTCGGGGTATCATAAATTGGATAAAGCATTTCCAGCGAAGAGTCCTTCAGCGAGAAATCTTTATCGGCATTCAATTTGACTCGAGCCGTACCATATTTGCCAAGCCACTCCTGGATTTCCTGAGTAGCCTTCGCTGTGGCCATTCCGGTAACAAAATTGCGTGTCGCATCGCTATCCGGCTGACTGCTTAAAAATTTACCGGCATTCGCGGCAAACGACGCGATGTTTTTGTCTGCATTATTGTCAGTAGCAACCGCAGTATTTTCCGTACTTAGACGTGGCAGAGCCGCATTATGCGCTCGCGCCGTCATTGTCGGTGTAAAGGTAACAGCCAGTGGGAAAAGAACCTGAATAGAGATGTTTGCCCACGCCACGCAGTGGGCCAGGGCTGAATAACGAAAACGTGGTTGTTTATAAGCCTTTTTTAAACGTGACATTGAGATAATTTCCTGATGAACGAATTAACGAACATAAGCAAACGCAAATAAAACGTTTGCTTGTCAGAAAAACCGGGTATTTTCCGGTTTCCTTTTCCGCAGAAAAGGAAATACCTTTATGAAAGAAAGCGCATCGTCACCCTGAATATTCAGTGGTTGCGACTACTCGCCGGATGACAGGGCCGGGATTATATTTTTGTTTGTGAGTGCAAATTTAGCTTTTTGTGCAAGCCGTAAAATAGATTCTTACGTTCTATTTTTTGCTAAAAAATCAAAGCAACTTCATTATTTAAACAGCGTGAGATGAAATATTTTTTGTGGTAGAGCTAATTTGGCTTTTATTGATAGAAATATATTTCACAGTGATAAGGAGATAAAATAGCAAGAACATTTAAATTATAAAATAAAAGCATGCATTAGAACGCTTAATTAATAAAGTATCTATAAGCGCCCCTCTTTTTATCTTCCCGACGCATCAGTTTATATTGTGATGAACATCACAACTTTATGCACCGGAGTGGAAAGTTGCAATAAAAAATATGAAGCAATAATGTTTGTATTGCGCCCAACACCAAAAAATATCTAATCTTTTCAAGATGATAGTTATTTGGTGATCAGAATTTACTTAGTTAACATCTTTCATTTGTCAACCAATTATGGCCTTTAGTTTGCTTATTTTTAGTCAAATCTACTGTCCCTTAATGTGACTTACTTCACTTACATTCACTTATTTTTCTTCGTAAAATTACTTTGGAATTAAGTACAATAAAAAGAGGAAATTTTATGACGTCTGCACTAAAAAAAAGTGTTGTGAGCACATCCATATCCTTAATACTGGCATCAGGTATGGCCGGATTCGCGGCTCATGCAGCAGAAGATGTAAAACTGAAAGCAACAAAAACTAACGTGGCTTTTTCGGATTTTACGCCGACTGAATACAGTACCGAAGGAAAGCCGAATATTATCGTACTGACCATGGATGATCTTGGGTATGGACAACTACCGTTTGATAAAGGGTCTTTTGATCCAAAAACAATGGAAAACAGGGAAGTTGTCAATACCTACAAAATAGGTATTGATAAAGCCATTGAAGCGGCTCAAAAATCAACGCCAACTCTTCTTTCTTTAATGGATGAAGGTGTACGTTTTACTAATGGTTATGTCGCTCACGGTGTTTCTGGTCCATCCCGTGCTGCAATTATGACGGGCCGAGCGCCTGCCCGTTTTGGTGTTTACTCCAATACCGATGCTCAGGATGGTATTCCCCTGACAGAAACTTTCCTGCCCGAATTATTCCAGAATCATGGCTATTACACCGCGGCTGTGGGTAAATGGCATCTGTCTAAAATCAGTAATGTCCCGGTTCCGGAAGATAAACAAACCCGTGACTATCATGACAACTTCACCACATTCTCCGCGGAAGAATGGCAACCACAAAACCGCGGCTTCGATTACTTTATGGGGTTCCATGCAGCGGGAACAGCCTATTACAACTCACCTTCGCTGTTCAAAAATCGTGAACGCGTACCTGCAAAGGGTTATATCAGCGATCAGTTAACGGACGAAGCAATTGGTGTTGTTGACCGGGCTAAAGCACTCGACCAACCATTTATGCTTTATCTGGCTTATAACGCGCCGCATCTGCCGAATGACAATCCAGCACCGGAGCAATATCAGAAGCAATTCAATACCGGTAGCCAAACTGCAGATAATTACTACGCATCGGTTTACTCCGTCGATCAAGGTGTAAAACGGATTCTCGAACAGTTGAAGAAAAATGGTCAGTACGACAACACCATTATTCTCTTTACGTCTGATAATGGTGCGGTCATCGATGGCCCACTACCGCTAAATGGTGCGCAAAAAGGCTATAAGAGTCAGACTTATCCTGGCGGAACGCATACGCCGATGTTCATGTGGTGGAAAGGAAAACTTCAGCCAGGAAATTATGACAAGTTAATTTCTGCTATGGATTTCTACCCTACTGCTCTGGATGCTGCCGATATCAACATTCCAAAAGATCTTAAACTGGACGGCGTTTCATTACTCCCGTGGTTGCAAGATAAGAAGCAAGGCGAACCCCATAAAAACCTGACCTGGGTAACGTCCTACTCTCACTGGTTTGATGAGGAAAATATTCCATTCTGGGATAATTACCATAAATTTGTCCGCCATGAGTCAGGTGATTATCCTCACAATCCGAATACCGAGGACTTAAGCCAGTTCTCTTATACGGTGAGAAATAATGATTACTCTCTTGTCTATACCGTGGAAAATAACCAGTTAGGTTTGTACAAACTCACCGATCTACAACAAAAAGAGAATCTCGCTGCTGCTAAACCACAAGTTGTTAAAGAGATGCAAGGTGTGGTAAGCGAGTTTATCAACAGCAGCCAACCGCCGCTTAGTCAGGTGAATCAGGAGAAGTTTAACAATATTAAGAAAGCACTTAGCGATGCCAAATAACTAACCCCTTATGCGGCGGAGATTTTCCGCCGCCTTATTGAGTGAGATAGCAATGCACGTTACAGCCAAGCCCTCCAGTTTTCAATGTAATCTCAAATGTGATTACTGTTTTTATCTTGAAAAAGAGTCGCAATTTAGTCATGAAAAATGGATGGATGACAGCACTCTGAAAGAGTTCATTAAACAATACATTGCTGCCTCAGGTGAACAGGTCTATTTTACCTGGCAAGGCGGCGAACCTACTCTCGCGGGTCTTGATTTTTTTCGTAAGGTTATTCACTACCAACAACGCTATGCTGGGGGAAAAGGCATTCATAATGCGTTACAAACCAATGGTATTTTATTGAATAATGAATGGTGCGCCTTTCTCAAAGAGCATAAGTTTCTGGTCGGTATTTCAATTGATGGCCCGCAAGAATTACATGATCGTTACAGACGCAGTAATTCGGGTAATGGGACATTTGAAAAAGTCATGACGGCAATTGATCGTCTGAAGAAGTATAAGGTTGAGTTTAATACGCTAACTGTCATTAACAATATTAACGTCCAACATCCTCTTGAGGTTTATAACTTTTTAAAATCTATCGGTAGTAAGCATATGCAGTTTATAGAACTACTGGAGACGGGGACACCGAATGTAGATTTTACGGGCAATGGTGAGAATACGTTCAGTATCATCGATTTTTCTGTTCCACCCACCGCCTATGGCAAGTTTATGTCAGCTATTTTTATGCAGTGGGTTAAAAATGATGTTGGTGAAATATTCATCCGCCAGTTTGAAAGTTTTGTCAGCCGTTTTCTGGGAAATGGGCATACTAGCTGTATTTTCCAGGAGTCATGTAAAGACAATCTGGTAGTGGAAAGTAATGGTGATATTTATGAATGCGATCATTTTGTCTACCCGCAATATAAAATTGGCAACATCAAAAACGCTGCACTAAAAACGATGAAAAGCGTGCAGTTGACTGCACAAAAAAAGTTGATATCAAAAAAATGCCAGCAATGTGTTTACAAGCCAATTTGTAATGGTGGTTGTCCTAAACATCGCATCACAAAAGTGAATAATGAGGTAGTATCGTACTTCTGTGAAGGTTATAAAATCCTATTTACAACTATGGTGCCATATATGAATGCAATGGTTGAACTCGCTAAAAATAAAGTCCCCCTTTATCACATTATGGATGTCGCAAAACGAATGGAGAGTAATAAATAATACTCCTGCATTCACTCCGGTCATATCATCCTTCTTACGACTTCAGCAGAACACCCGGCACAGACTCAGGCCGGGGGTTTCAGCCATCATTATCTGTTGTTCTGGAGGAGCGTCTTCAGACATGCTTTTGCAATACTCTTGATAATCAAGGGCATGAAAGTAACCAGCACAACAATAATTATCAATATATATCATATAGTTACAGACACTTAAGTAAATTTCATCAGTAAATCATTGCTATAGCCAATCATTGGGTGGCACAATCAAATTTCGTTAATGATAATTGTTCCCATTACCATTTGTATGCTAATTGCAAAGTACCTCTGCTTGCTGAAGCCTTTTTGGCTACGTAAGAATAATAAAACTTCAGTATTATTAATCATTATTATCCTCGCCATGATCCTTGGCGTGGTTAAAATTCAGGTCTGGTTGAATGACTGGAACAATGATTTTTTCAATGCGCTAAGCCAGAAAGAAACCGATAAACTTTGGCAGCTTGTCCTGTGGTTTCCTGCTCTGCTGGGGATCTTCGTATTAATATCCGTTAACAAAACATGGTTAATTAAACTACTGACTATTCGCTGGCGCGAATGGTTAACAGATTACTACCTCAATCGTTGGTTTACAGATAAAAACTACTACTTCACACAGATCTACGGCGAGGATAAGAATACCGATAATCCTGACCAACGTATCGCTGAAGATATCCTTCTATTGATCAGCAAAACACTTAGCCTTTCATTCGGATTCATTCAGTCACTGAGTATGCTGATTACCTTCACCGTTATTCTGTGGCAAAGCGCGGGGACACTCTCATTCACGGTTGGTGGAACGGAGTGGAATATCCAGGGTTATATGGTTTATACCGTCGTGCTCATTGTTATTGGTGGCACGTTGTTTACCCATAAAGTGGGTAAACGTATCCGCCCGCTTAATGTGGAGAAGCAACGTAGCGAAGCGACTTTTCGAACTAACCTTGTGCAGCATAATAAGCAAGCGGAGTTAATTGCATTAAGCAATGCTGAAACGCTGCAACGTCAGGAGTTGAGCGACAACTTTCATACAATAAAAGACAACTGGCACCGTTTAATGAATCGTCAGCGTTGGCTTGACTATTGGCAGAATGTTTATTCACGCTCGCTTAGTGTTCTCCCCTACTTTCTATTGCTACCGCAGTTTATCAGCGGGCAGATCAATTTAGGTGGGCTGATGAAATCACGTCAGGCATTTATGTTGGTATCCAACAATCTGAGTTGGTTTATTTATAAATACGATGAACTTGCAGAGCTGGCAGCGGTTATCGATCGGTTGTATGAATTTCATCAACTTACTGAACAGCGCCCGACAAATAAACCCCAAAATTGCGATCATGCCGTTCTGGTTGCTGATGCCAGTATCCGTACCCCCGATAATAAAGTCATATTAGAAAACCTGAACTTTCATGTTTCTCCAGGTAAATGGCTACTGCTGAAAGGATACTCTGGTGCGGGAAAAACAACGCTGCTTAAAACATTATCCCACTGCTGGCCGTGGTTTAAAGGTGATATTTCTTCTCCTGCAGACAGTTGGTATGTGTCACAAACGCCGTTAATCAAAACCGGCTTACTGAAAGAGAACATTTGTAAAGCACTTCCGCACCCTATAGACGATGAGCCGTTGAGCGAGGTGTTGCATCAGGTTGGGCTGGGTAAATTGGCTACGCGCATTAATAACCACGATCGTTGGGGAGATATTCTTTCCAGCGGCGAAAAACAACGTATTGCGCTGGCTCGGTTAATTTTACGACGTCCGAAATGGATATTTCTCGACGAAACAACGTCACATCTGGAGGAGCAAGAGGCTATCCGTTTACTGCGTTTAGTGCGCGAAAAATTACCTGAAAGCGGTGTGATTATGGTGACCCATCAGCCTGGTGTTTGGGATCTGGCGGATGATATTTGTGACATTAGCGCGGTTTTATAAAAACGATAAATGCCCTGCTATACGGAGATAAAAATAAATGAAGCGAGTTCTTATTTCTGGCGTCATTTTATGTGGCGCTGGCGCTGATATGGCGCAGGCCGTCGACGACAAAGACAAGTATATGCCTGTTTTTGAAGAGATGACAGTCTATGCCCCTGTCCCTGTGCCCGTAAACGGTAACACGCATTACACCAGTGAAAGCATCGAGCGTTTACCGACAGGTAATGGCAATATCAGCGATTTATTAAAAACAAACCCAGCGGTGCGTATGGATTCAACGCAAAGCACCTCGTTGAATCAGGGGGAGATCCGCCCGGAGAAAATATCCATTCACGGTGCATCGCCCTACCAGAATGCCTATTTGATTGATGGTATTAGCGCCACCAATAACCTGAACCCGGCGAATGAATCGGATGCCAGCAGTGCAACCAATATTAGCGGGATGTCACAGGGTTATTATCTTGATGTCAGCTTACTGGACAATGTCACGCTTTATGACAGTTTTGTTCCGGTTGAATTTGGTCACTTTAATGGTGGGGTGATAGATGCAAAGATCAAACGCTTTAATGCTGATGATGACAGCGTAAAGCTGAGTTATCGCACAACGCGTTCGGACTGGTTAACGTCTCATATCGATGAGAATAACAAGAATGCATTTAACCAGGGGTCTTCAGGAAGTACTTATTATTCTCCCGACTTTAAAAAGAACTTTTACACCTTGTCATTTAATCAGGAACTCACTGATAACTTTGGCGTGACTGCTGGTTTCTCCCGCCGCCAGTCTGACATTATCCGCGCAGATTATGTTTCGAATGACGGTATTGTTGCAGGTCGGGCGCAGTATAAAAACGTTATCGATACAGCATTAAGTAAATTTACCTGGTTTGCCAGTGAGCGTTTTACCCACGATTTAACCTTTAAATATACCGGTTCTCGCCGGGATTATAATACCAGCACCTTCCCCGAGTCTGACCGCGAAATGGGCAACAAATCTTATGGCCTGGCATGGGATATGGACACACAACTCGTATGGGCCAAACTGCATACCACTGTCGGCTGGGATCATATCAGTGACTATACCCGTCACGACCATGACATTTGGTACACCGAACTCTCATGCACATACGGCGATATTACAGGACGTTGCACCCGTGGCGGGCTGGGGCATATTTCGCAGGCTGTTGATAATTACACCTTCAAAACACGACTTGACTGGCAAAAAGTTGAAGTGGGCAATTTCTCGCATCAGCCTTACTTCGGTGCGGAATACATCTATTCCGATGCATGGACTGAACGCCATAATCAGTCTGAATCTTATGTAATTAATGCCGCAGGAAAGAAAACTAACCATACCATTTACCATAAAGGTAAAGGTAGCCTTGGAATTGACAACTACACGCTGTACATCGCGGATCGTATTAGCTGGCGCAATGTGTCGCTGATGCCTGGCGTGCGTTATGACTATGACAACTACCTGTCAAACCACAATATCTCTCCCCGCTTTATGACGGAATGGGATATTTTCGCTGATCAAACCTCAATAATTACCGCCGGATATAACCGCTATTATGGCGGAAATATTCTCGATATGGGGTTACGAGACATCCGTAATAGTTGGACAGAATCAATTTCAGGCAATAAAACGCTCACCCGTTATCAGGATTTGAAAACACCCTATAATGACGAACTGGCAATAGGTTTGCAGCAAAAGATCGGTAATAACGTTATTGCGCGGGCAAACTATGTTTACCGTGAGGCGCATGATCAAATCAGTAAAAGTAGTCGTACCGACAGCACAACGAAAACAACGATTACTGAGTATAACAATGACGGTAAAACTAAAACCCATTCGTTCAACGTGAGTTTTGAACTGACAGAACCTCTGCATGTCAGCCAGGTGGCTATTAATCCGCAAATTGTCTTCAGCTATATCAAGAGCAAAGGCAATTTGTCATTGAATAATGGTTATGAAGAGAGCAATACCGATGATAACAAGGTAGTTTACAACGGTAAACTTGTCTCTTATGACAGCGTCCCGGTGGCGGATTTTAATAACCCGTTAAAGATTTCCTTAAATATGGATTTCACTCATCAACCAAGCGGACTGGTGTGGGCGAATACACTGGCCTGGCAAGAAGCACGCAAAGCTCGCATCATTCTGAGTAAGACGAACGCGCAATACATCAGCGAATATTCAGATTACAAGCAGTACGTTGACGAGAAACTGGATAACAGCCTGACCTGGGATACCCGTTTATCCTGGACACCCCAATTTCTTAAGCAGCAAAACCTGACGATTAGCGCCGACATTCTGAATGTGCTGGATAGCAAAACCGCTGTTGATACAACAACCGCCGGTGTGGCGACTTACGCCAGCGGTCGTACTTTCTGGCTTGATGTCAGCATGAAATTTTAAAACTTCGGATTTTACTTTACCGGGTAAATTCACCTGGTTTTCGCATGGAGATGATTATGAGAAACCTCTGTTTCTTACTGACTTTAGTGGCAACACTGTTGTTGCTTCCTGGACGACTTATTGCCGCGGCATTACCACAGGATGACAAGTTAATTACCGGGCAACTGGAAAATGGCTTGCGATATATGATCTATCCACATTCACACCCTAAGGATCAAGTGAATTTGTGGCTGCAAATTCATACCGGTTCATTGCAGGAAGAGGACAACGAGCGCGGCGTGGCGCATTTTGTTGAGCATATGATGTTTAACGGTACAAAAAGCTGGCCTGGTAATAAAGTCATCGAAACTTTTGAATCGATGGGGCTGCGTTTTGGCCGCGATGTTAATGCCTATACCAGCTATGACGAAACGGTGTATCAGGTAAGTTTGCCAACAACGCAGAAACAAAATTTGCAAAAAGTGATGGCAATCTTCAGTGAATGGAGCAATGCCGCCACCTTTGAAAAACACGAAGTAGACGCTGAACGTGGCGTAATTACCGAGGAATGGCGCGCGCATCAGGATGTTAAATGGCGCACATCTCAGGCGCGTCGCCCTTTCCTGTTGGCAAATACACGCAATTTAGACCGTGAACCGATCGGTTTGATGGATATTGTCGCAACGGTCGCGCCGGAACAACTGCGCCAATTTTATCAACGCTGGTATCAGCCGAATAATATGACCTTTATCGTCGTTGGTGATATCGACAGTAAAGAAGCGCTGGCGTTGATAAAGGAAAATTTAGGTAAACTTCCGGCAAACAAAGCGGCTGAAAATCGCGTATGGCCAACGGAAGCAGAAAACCACCGGCGCTTTAATATCATTAATGATAAAGAAAATCGGGTGAACGGTATCGCACTCTATTATCGCATGCCAATGGTTCAGGTGACCGATGAACAAAGCTTTGTCGAACAGGCAGAATGGAGCATGTTGGTTCAGTTGTTTAATCAGCGATTACTGGAACGGATCCAGTCCGGTGAGTTGAAGACTATTTCCGGTGGCACCGCGCGCAGTATTAAAATTGCGCCTGATTATCAGTCGCTGTTTTTCCGTGTAAATGCGCGGGACGATAATATGCAGGATGCTGCGAATGCATTAATGGCAGAACTGGCAACTATCGACCAACATGGTTTTTCCGTTGCAGAGCTTGATGATGTAAAAGCCACCCGTCTGACCTGGCTGAAAAATGCGGCTGAGCAACAGGCTGAACGCGATCTGCGGATGCTGACCAGCCGCCTGGCATCCAGCTCGTTAAATAATACGCCATTCCTTTCACCGGAAGAGACATACCAGCTTTCTAAACGCCTGTGGCCACAAATTACCGTGCAAAGCCTGGCGAAAAAATGGCAGCAATTAAGAAAGAACCAGGACACATTTTGGGAACAAATGGTCAACAATGATACTGCAGCCCAAAATGCATTATCTCCTGCAGCCATTACGGCGCTGGAAAATGAATATGCCAACAAAAAACTGGCGGCTTATGTCTTCCCTGGCAGAAATTTATCTTTAACGGTAAACGCTGATCCGCAAGCAAAAATAACCAGCCAAAAAAGACTGGCTGAAAATCTGACGTCACTGACCCTTTCTAATGGCGCAAACGTCATTCTGGCAAAATCTACGGGCGAAGAAGAAAAGCTGCAAATTATTGCCGTCTCTGATAAAGGCGATTTGAGTTTTCCTGCGGAACAAAAATCACTTATTGCGCTGGCAAATAAAGCCGTTAGCGGTAGCGGAGTTGGCGATCTCTCCTCTTCCAGCCTGAAACGCTGGAGCGCAGAAAACTCAGTGACCATGAGCAGTAAAGTCAGTGGCTTGAATACACTACTGTCTGTTAGCGCACGGGCTAATAATCCTGAACCCGGTTTTCAGTTAATTAACCAGCGGATCACCCGCAGCACAATTAACGACAACATTTGGTCATCGTTACAAAATGCTCAAATTCAAGCGTTGAGAACGCTCGATCAACGCCCGGCAGAGAAATTCGCTCAGCAGATGTACGAAACACGCTATGCCGATGAGCGCACGAAATTACTGCAAGAAAAACAGATTGCACAGTTTTCTGCCGCAGACGCATTGGCTGCCGATCGTCAGTTGTTTTCTTCCCCAGCAGATATCACTTTTGTGATTGTCGGTAATGTGGCAGAAGACAAACTCCTGCCGTTAATTATGCGTTACTTAGGATCAATCAAACGTTCTGATTCAGCATTGGCAGCAGGTAAACCATTAACCCGCGCGACGGATAACGCGGCTGTTACTGTAAAAGAACAAAATGAACCTGTAGCACAAGTTTCACAGTGGACGCGGTATGATCCCCGGACACCTATTAACCTGGCGACACGCATGGCACTGGATGCATTCAACGTCGCATTGGCAAAAGATCTGCGGATAAATATTCGTGAACAGGCATCCGGAGCATACAGCGTTTCTTCTCGTCTCTCGGTTGATCCTAAGGCCAAAGATATCAGCCATTTGCTGGCTTTCACCTGTCAACCTGAACGTCATAGCGAACTGTTAACATTGGCGAATGAGGTAATGACTAAACGTCTGACTAAAGGGATCAGTCAGCAAGAGCTGGACGAATATCAGCAAAATATTCAACGCAGCCTCGATATTCAGCAAAATAGCGTTCAGCAATTAGCGAACACTATTGTGAATAGTATTATTCAATATGATGATCCTGCTGTGTGGATGACGCAGGAGAAAGTGTTAAAGAATATGACTGTGGAAAATGTTAATGCTACAGTTAAAGAATATCTGAGTAAACCCGCGAATACCTACACTGGAGTATTGCTGCCAAAATAATAACTTACCCCCGCCAACTTTGTTGGCGGGGTATTCTGTATAATTAACGTGTTTGTTTGACAACCTTTGAAAGTTTTTCAAAAAATTAACCGCGAACTAATAATGATATTTTAAAGGCCAATTTTTATGTGATAATTTCGGAGGGTAAGAGAACGGACTAAAATAACAATAAAAAGAGTGATATTATCATTGATTATCTTCCTATCTTATTGTTTTTACTTGTCAAAATAAAAAATTCATTTTCAAACAACAAAATAAAATTAGGATTTTGTTATTTGAAACCGAGGCCTTTACGCTTGCTTACTTTATCAATAAATCCTACTTTTTTTAATGCGTTCCAATCATTTTAAGGAGTTTGAAATGGATAAGAAGCAAGTAACGGATTTAAGGTCTGAACTACTCGATTCACGTTTTGGCGCGAAATCTATTTCCACTATCGCGGAATCGAAACGTTTTCCGCTGCATGAAATGCGCGATGATATCGCCTTCCAGATTATCAATGATGAATTATACCTGGATGGCAATGCCCGACAAAACCTCGCCACATTTTGTCAGACCTGGGACGATGAAAATGTTCATAAGCTGATGGATCTGTCGATCAATAAAAACTGGATCGATAAAGAAGAATATCCGCAGTCCGCAGCAATTGACCTGCGTTGCGTAAACATGGTTGCTGATCTGTGGCACGCGCCTG
>OGQY01002058.1_pt1 | contig 12640 bp, 18 predicted proteins | sample 1553361 | NCBI WGS metagenome assembly OGQY01 (sample SAMEA2579963, study PRJEB22360) | human gut metagenome | reverse complement strand
GATTCGTCCACACGCCTGCAGTAAAGTCTTATAACTATACGTTTGCGAATAAAATACAATACAGTTCGTCTTTACACAGTTGAATCCCTCAGCCCCTGCTGTATATTGAACCAAATATACCCATTTTTCAGCATCCGGTATAGATTCGTGGGCGTGTCCAGAATATTCCGCTATTTCAACATCATCACCGTAAGCTAAGTTCATTAGAATATCCCGCTCATAATCGAAAGTGTAAAAAATAATCATACGCGGATGCATCTCAAATAATTCGAGAACTCTCACCTGCCTAGATTCGTCTTCATTCACAATATGACGTAACACTAGACATAGATCTGCAGCTTGCTTCATTGGTTCATCTTTATATGGATCAAATCGTGATCTTACCGCTTCTTTATATTTATGGATATCGAAGCTACAGTAAATATCCTCGTGATGAGGCACCGTATGTCGTTGAAAGTCCATATCGATGAGTATTCGATCTCGTAATCGCACCAAACGTCTCTCATTCATATATCCGGTCACACTTGGATACTTAGTGAATCGAGAATATATCAAATGCTGCTGTCGGAATTCTGTGCGGTTTTTAAAGAACCCATTTGCCACAAATATAGTTTCATAATCTTGCCACGTATCCCCAGGTGATGCTGATAAGACGATCCACTCATTTTTTTTGGCTATTTTTAAAAACGCTTTAGTCCACGCTCCTTTTCCTGTTAGCTTATCCTCGTCAAATATAAAGAACGCATTCCATACATCAGTATATTTTTTAATACATTGCCAGCTGTCGATGATCACCTTATTCCCATAAAGATCAGTTTCATGTGTATCGGCATTGAAATATAAATGGAATGGGATAAGCTCTTCCTCCCACTCCAGATCATGTTTCTTTTTAGCTGTGGTAATGATGTATAAATCAGGTGGATTCTTTCTCATAGGTGTGTACTTTTTACCATTAATAGATCCACCGTTCTTATAAAAATAGTAATATAAGGACGTTCGACTCTTACCACTGCCAGTTCCGCCGTTCAATATACATCCGCTGAACATTCTTTCAATTGCCTGTGATTGATGAGGATATAAAAAATCTGTCTTTACGCTCAATAGATTCCTCCAATCGTAAAAATAAAAAGAGAAGACTCAGTTAATTGAGCCTCCCCTTAATGAAAATGTTACTTATGTGTTTTCTGGATTGTCTCACAAATCGTCTTCGTGACGTCACCCAGTACAACTGCTCCAGCAACAAAGATTAATGCTGGAATAAAAATTGTTTTGTCACCTTTCTTAATATCCATGATTTTTCTCCTTTCATAAAACATAAATATAGTTTTCATAATACCCTATGTTTGTACCGCGAATTAAAACTTAACTTCTATTTCGCACTCCTCACGCAGTTCCCTTGTGAAGTCATCCATCGTTTTCGTCCCATCGAGAATTTCGCCCATCATTCGATCCACCTCAGTCAGCGTTCTCAAAGTTCTTTTCTGCCCATGACCATATAATCGATGGTTTGCTAGCGCGAAACACGTCATTAATACCTGAACATTATTTTCAGATATCTCAGCACGTATGTCTTTCAAATCGCTTTTACTCATCAAGAGTTTTCCTTTTCTATTTTCAATACGATCTGATCGTTCCATCCGTCTTCTTTCAGCTCTTCCCATTATATTGCCTTTCTAAATATCAATCGCACCAGAGAACTATATTGCCGGTTTTTCGAGATTCCGGAACATTGATTACTCTCTGATTTGAACTACCTCTCCACTTGAGATTGTTATCTTTTAACTGTTCCACAAATGGTCCATCCACAAGTACGTCGATATATTTCATAACCGGTAAATCAGAAATATCTTCGTATAAATATCCGGTGTATAACCAGATAGTTTTATCTGGATAACCCTCTTTTATTACTCGACAGAAGAGTGTTATTTCACTTCTATTTGCCAAATATAGTGGATCTCCACCGGAAAATGTTATTCCTTCGATATAATCTTTTTCGAGTTGACTGAGTATTTCCAGAACTGCAATAGTATCGAAAAATAATCCGTCATTCGGATCCCATGTGATAGGATTTTGACAGTTTTTGCAATGATGTTCGCAGCCTGCTACCCATAGAACAACTCTTAATCCGTCGCCATTTTTCATATCATCTTTCGTAATATTATGGTAATTCATTCATATTACCTCGTTTCTTCTCGTATTTTTCAGGAAATAGCAAATAGGTGATATAGATAAATCCCAGAGCAAATGGAGCAAATATCATAGAAAGGCAGTTGAATAATCCTTTTATGTTATTCCTCATACTTTGACCTCCTTATCAATATATCCATTTTTATAAAGGCTAATATACGAGTCGCTTCCTATAATGATATGATCCTTTAATTCGATTCCGATAATTTTTCCGATATTCATTATATCCTTAGTTAAAGCTATATCGCACTCACTTGGATGTGGATCTCCGCTAGGGTGATTATGCACGAGAATAATATTTACAGCATTTGCCAACAATGCCTTTTGAAATATTTCGCGACCTCTAGCCAAACTGGTATCACAAGTGCCATGCGACACCTCGAATATGGATTGAAGTCTCATTTTTGTATTAAAACAGAATAAATATAGATACTCTTCTGAATATAAATCCATATGCAGTATTTCCGTTGCTATCTTATAAACAATATAAGATGTTGTGCAATATTCATCTATAGTGTCGCAATCATATGAAACTTCCTTTAATAAATTGATCACACCAGACTTATTAATTATCGTACTATACTTAGAAAATCTCATATATTAATCCTCCTTATTTATTGGATACACATTAAAAAGAAAGAGCCCCAAGATCGGAGCCCTTGCCTTATTATTTTTTCTGTTCACCAACACTGTATCCAAAATATAGCACTTTAATAAGTATTCCGATGAACAGTGCAACGAAATACCACCATGGGGCATTAAGTATTTTTCCGATCCACATCAGACAAATGTATGTAATCATCGTTTACCTCCATTTTTATACTTATTACCATAGGATGTATAATCACGAACCTGCTTTTCCTGTTTAGCTTTCATGATAACCTGATCCGTGCTTACTGTTACAGATTTAATAGACGGTTCTGTTTTCTCTGGTTTTGGAATCAATCGTGAGGGAAATTCGTCATGAGTGCCGTTTACCATTTTGGCCCACTCTCTCTGGATTTTTTCATTTTCACTGGTCATATATGCGAATGTACATTTATATTTTTCTCCGGTTTTGGTATCTTTATAAATATCACCGACTGATGCTTCTACGTTGATTCCTGGTTTTCCTGTGCCTTCTAAATGCATTTTATTATGTCCTCCTGATTAGTCTTCTTCAGGGCATTCTTCCGCTGCAAATCGTGCTGCAAATCTGTCAATTTCCTGTGTAATGCAGATTGACTGTAAATATGCAGTTCTATACGGTCTACCATTGATTTCATTGTCGTAAGGACGAATATCAAGATCAACACTACGAATCTCGATGTCGTCTAACATTCCTACAGTTTCTTCAGTAAGCTGTGAACGATGCTCTCCGGATACCAAATATACCCTAGGTCCTTTTTCATTAAAACGAACCTTTACCGGAAGATGAATAAATGGAGCTTCTCCCTCTTCTCTTGGTTCTTTGATTTTTACGTTCCAGCTAGCTCCATATCTGTTTGTGTCATTGAGCAAAGCATCTGCGATTTCCTGATCCGGGATAATCAGTGCGAAACTTCTATCGCCCTCTGCATTAAATCTTCCCGCAGCTCCTTTGAAATTTCTGAAGCAAATTCTAGCGTCATTAATCTGTAATACCCCTTTTGGTGCAAATGTTAATTCCATTGTTCTTATTCTCCTTTAAATATGTTTTTTACTATAATCAGTTCTGTGTAATGAAATTTATTTTAAGTCATGTTGTTACTCCTTTCTCAAAATATCTAAAAGAAAAGAGCCCTGACTAAATATAGCCAAGACTCTGTCTCTCATTATAAGGCATGTAACTTACGCGAATGGTAAGTCCTCATCGAATGGAATCTCATCCGGAGCATCTACCGGAATATTCATGAAATCATCCATCTTCTGTTCTTTTGGTGCTGGAATATACGGATCGTCTGATACAAACCATTCGAAATCACCGAGTTTATTCATTTCATCTACCATTTTATCTACAAGATTTCTGTAGAATGACAAATCAATATTATCCCGATTAGATTCACTTGCCACGGCTTCTGATTCCACCCAGCGATAACCTGTCGAATTTGCCGCTGCGTAATATTTCTCACCCTGTTTTCGCATAAGCAGACCGCCACCTTTGCCTGGTTTTACTGGTGTGAACTGACCGACCTTTCCAATAAAATGATAATCATGGCCTTCCGCAACTTTATCAGCAAGTGGTGTTGCCTCTGCTTCGAAAGTTATATCCGATAATAATCCTTTCTTATACTTGCTTTCCAGCTTATCCAGCTCTTTTTCATATGTAGTTACATCTGGTAAGGTTTCGTTCATATCCAAATATAACGCTGTTTTAACCTGGAATGTCTCGCATAAATCGATGAATTCAATAGGTTCTTTACTAAACAGTGTTTTGAATACATACGGAATAGTAAACTGTTTCCCAGTAGTCGTCCACTGTCCCGGGTGTTTCTTATTGTCTTTCGGTATAAATTCAAAGTTATCTGTACAGAAATCTGCATCTTTATAACGTGCCACATAATCGGCATCATTAATCTGGCAGATCCTATCATAGAAAGCTTCGAATTCGAACGTATACCCATAGCTTCGAGCTAATTCCATACAGAAGTCAACAATTTCTTTTGTTGCATCTGCAATCTTGATTGAATCGGTTTTAATCGCGACAATCTTAAATCCTCTCTTTTCAACTTCATCCTGAAGAGTTCGCATAAATAAAGCCCCACGCAAAGCAACGATATTATTTTTATTCCGCGGATCCCTGAATGGATTATCGAATTTGGCTGAGGTAAGGCCGTAAACTGAATTTATTGCAATTTTCAGAGCCTGCGCCAAATCATCAGCCTGACTTTCATCCTCAAGAAATGGTGCTAATTTCCCATTCAACATCTTTCTTGCAACATCATAGTCGCCATGTTTTATCGCAATACGCGCATCCAATAATTCCTTGAAACGCGGAGTATACTCGCCGAAATAATTCATGGAAATTGCCGAATTCGGATGCAGAGACGCGATGTCTAATAGCGCAACATTTCCATACATTCCAGGATTGGAGATAATATACCCGCCAAATCCCATATCAGTCCCTCGATACATGTTATGTGGCTTGTTATCTTCTCCAAATTCTATAAATTCATATCCTGGGAAAGTTTCTGAAAGATCGGTATAGACCAGCTGAGGATGACGCTCTTTGCCAAATATAATTTTAGTTGTAAGAGAGTTCGTGGTATCGTTTACAGTCCCACCTGCTAACGATGCTAGAATCTTACGAGCTGTAAAATCACCTTGTAAATGATTAAACACCTTTTCGGTCGCAATGACGTCCCACTGACAGTATTTAATTACCTCTTCCCATAAGTCTTCTGGAACAGGTTGATCCCATGGTAACCCTAACTCTTTATGGCCAATGCCCAGTTCGATCTCCCATTTTTTAAGAGATTGTTTCTTCGCCGCAAAATCATATACGTCTGTATAACCGAGGTTATATGCCTCTGAGAAGAATATGCCGTAACTCCCTTTCGCAGAATTAATAAGTTTTTGAGATAATCCATATAATTCTTCTACGGTATAACCCATCATACAAGCATATAACATATGCCTATCATACTTTCTTCCATTGAAGTCAACCAACTTAAATCTGAGCAGTTTTTCAATATCTGACGGTTTAGGATTTATTAATGGAATAACGGGTCTACCTTCGCCAGCCGTTTTGTAGCAGATAAGAAACAGATTTGGGAATATCTCACAATCATAAAATACAATATCATCTGACTCCTCATCCCCAGCAACTGTCTCGTTAACTTCCTCGCTTTTAAATTTCATATCACCAACAATTTTCAGACATGTATTCGCCTGATTATTACTGGTCATCGCAAACGCTACGATGGCGTTTTTCATATCACTCACATCATAGCCAAGACCGCTTTCATAAGCCTCATCCAGACATTTTTTTATCATATCAATACTTGGTTTAGTGTTCCCCATGATTTCTTTATTCAGGTGTTTCTTAATGACCGATCGAAGATATTTTTCATTTTTGATACCCTCGAAATTTATCATCTTTTTCGCCTCCTTCAACGGTAATCCGGAACTAATTTTCGCTATCGGAAGATTATTACATTTACTTAATCGTCTTCTAAGCGAACTCTTTCCGGTGAATACTTTGACCTCAATATTTTCATCAAATATCCTGCTAAGTTCATTCGGATCTCCTGTGTAAATATATTGAAGATGTAATCCTTGTCCACCTTTACTGAGTTCAGCATATGTTGGTGGAAATTTCCTAGCAGCTTCCATATTTAAGTCAAGAGATTTATTTCCATCTGCATCTTTGATATCAAAATCAATAGCAATATGATGAATATCCGGAAGTTGAACATAGTGAAGTTTTGACGTGTCGAGATCTGATAGTTTAGAAGTGACTTCATCCCACGCTTTTCTTGGCGTTTCCGCAGAACTTGCATACTGAGCGAAACAATCAGAATAAAAGCTATCAAATATAGATTCCTGTTCTTTCAGTTCAAGCCAGTTTTCATCAGGCTTCAGCTCTTCTTTTCGTCCTTTACCGCCATTCATATCATCTTCGAAAATATCCAGACGGAAATTACTGTAATAACTCAGCAATTTACTTCCATCCTCTTTTTCTATCCTTTCGTCATAATCCCAAAAATAGTTTTTAAGTTCTTCTTTGAAGTTTCTCTTAGAAAATGGAAAAGGCACTTTCGCTTCATCACAGTAGGTTTTATACATTTCCCATGCTGCTTTGAGCGTAGTGCCATTTTCTCTCTTAAAAACACTAAATGAGTCGCATACGAAATTGTAGAAATCATTCGACGCACCCAACATAGTTTTTGGAATATATGTATCGTAGTACTCTGGGTCTTCCTTGTAAATTTGAAGACAATGCCATGCAATACCTCCGAGTTCAAAAGGAATCTGATCAATAAGTTTTTTATACTCACCTCCAGGAATCTTATTACCGGTTGGATGTACATCTACAAGTCGTCTCAATAAACCCGATTTACCATCCGTAATCTTAACTGGTCTGTTTGTACCCATAAATAAGAAACATTTGAATCTCGTATTATAGATCCCTTTAAATTTCTCATTTACGCTCATCTCTTCATGCGAAACAAGTGAATTTAATCGAGTGTTGTCTTCAATTCTTGATAAATCGCCATCGTGCTGGATTGCTACAAGTGGATTCGATTTAAATGATTCCAACGCAAACTGATTATTGCTGGATCCCAACGATTTAGCATCAAATGTTGAGTAATACCCATCGAATAGCATCTGTACCACATTCAGGATTGTCGATTTACCCGTACCTGCAGCACCATACAAAACCATGAATTTCTGCAGTTTCTTCGAGTCTCCCGATACAATAGAACCGATACACCATTCGATCTTATGTCTTTCCTCTTCAGAATATAGCGTGCCGATAATTTTATCCCATGCTGAATAATCACCCTCAGCTAACGGATAACTCAATCGCTTACTCGCATAATTCTCACGACATAATTCCGTATTTGAAAATATCAATTCCTCGTCCAACATTGTGAAGCTATCTCTCATCTGCTTCTGACAATATTTGTGAAATTTATCGATAGACCCGCTATCACCATCCCACATAAATTTAATTACAGGAGAACCTTCCAAATGATCAGCGTTTTCGTTCACATATTTTCTTAACTCGTTATCCACAAGTCTAACAACGTCATCCTCATCGGTACTCCAGATTTTTCTATCTTCGTCCCAGATCGCATAAAAATCCTTACCACGAACCATCAGATCTTTAGATTTTTTCATGATGAATTTAGGAAATACTTCTACGGTGGATGATTTATTAGACCTACTTGTAGATACTGTCATAAAATCTAGCATCTCATCTTTTAGCCTCCTTTCATTCGATTTATGATGTAGGACTCTTTAGTTTCCAAGCGCCACATTTCTTCACTTTCGTAGGTAAATATAAGAGCTATCTCCCACGTAAGTAGTAATTCGATCGCATATGTCCCAACCTTCTTCCACTTAAAAACATTTCTCTCAAGGTATGGAAAATATACTTTAAATTTTTCATATACCTGTTCTTCTGTCATATTTACTCCTATGTAATTGAATCCATATACCACAACATCTGAGTCCATATATCAATTCTACGGAGATCGGCGTTGCATTTATGTATTTTAAATAAGCCGCCACGTCCATCTGGCTCATATTTCCTGGATAAGAATTCTTCAACTGCAGCTTCTACTGCCTCGTCATTATATCTTGCGTCGGACATCGATCCCAGACCCATCGTTACAATCATTTGCCAAAACCACTGGGCAGTCCGATCACCGATAGCGGGATCATCCATAACGTCTTCACATCGCACACATAAAGCCACCATCATTTCTAACACACTGCATGGATTCCTTCTGAGTGTATATACCACTGATTCCTCATCCAAATCGTTGTAGTAGGCAAACCTCCTTCGTAAACTCAACCCATCTTCCAATCGATCAGCATCCCTCGCCATTACATATCGAAACGGTATTGAATGCAGATATCCTAAAAGTTTATGATAGGTATGTCTACCAACACAACGATTTTCACATAAGAGCATATAAATCCAGTCATAATATTCTGATTCAAGCTCTTTTTTCAGCATATTACTCCTCTCTCATATAATCTGAGTAGCTGCCATAATCGCGGAGAATTTCATAATACACTCCAATCTTATCATTTCTGATAAACACGGAATCATCCTCGTATTCTCCAAAATGACTTGCGAAATCTTCACCAACCAGTTCAGCTACGTTCGTAATAATCTTATCCTGATCGTCCGTTAAAGTCTGATCCCCCTCATAATATGTTAGAGTGATTGTTGGATAATCTTTTTCCCATGTTTCTTCTGGGGCTACCACTTCTGGTTTATACATTTCTTCTACGTCCTCCTCTTCTTCATCATCGTATCCTTTATATGAAGTATTTGGCAGTTCTTCTTCATCCTCTTCCTCGGATTTAACAATGCCACGTGTTTTTATTGTTTCTTTTTCTTTCTTTTTCCAATACTCACGCATCTGAGCGATTTCTTCATTTGCGATTTTCTCGTATTTATCCTTGGTATATTTTAATGTCGCTGCACCACCTGCTACAGCGCCTACTGCGAATATCAATACTTTGACCATTATATCTTTACACATTCTTATTTCTCCTTATCCTAAACTGATTTTGAAGTCCTTTCCTGATCCACTATTGCCATTAAAATGACTAGCAATAGAACTGTAAATTTTTGAAATATTATCCAGATCGCCGTTGAATTTATCTAAAATATCATCGAACTGATCGTCTAATTTGCTCGCTGCTTTATCCTTCGCCAGTTCTCGAACTTCCGCTTTCAATTCTGCCACGTTGATTTTAGAAACTTCTTCCACGACTTTCGCAGTTGCCATACTTTTGATACTTGGATACATTTCGGAAATCTTTGTTTTGACTTCATTTTTTATTTCATTGTTCATAGTCGAGACAATCGATGACACTGCACGATTAACCGCTTTATTCACTTCCCGATCTACTGCTTTTTCTACAGCTTCATCGACAACAGTCTCTGAAATATCGACTTTTACATTTCTGGATACTTCGTCGACAGATTTATTCACTTTTTCGCAAATATCATCCATCTGATGATTAGTTCTAACAGCATAACCGATGCCGAAGCAGCCAGCGGCAATACCAACGGTTCCTACCAATAAGTCAAACCAATGTATTTTCATGATTTATTCCTCCTCGTCTACGTTTAAAATAAGATATGTTTCTCCGATTTTCATACCTTTCAGAATATTTCGATTAATCATAGCCTTTATTGTAGCGACTCCCGTTCCATATTTCACTGCAGCTTCTTCCACAGTTAAAAACATATGATTACTGTCTGTGAGAATTTCTGTATCTTCAAGATGATTCTGCAGAATATAAATAATAAGATCTCTACCAGTCATTTTATGAATTTTCCTCCATTTCAATCAGATCATACCTCTTCCGTAACTTTCTCTACCAAAACGATTTGATTATACGGAACAATAGCCAAGGTTTGAAATTTTTGTGGTATAGAGTTATCGATAGTGTTCAGGAATATGCATACTTTGTCATCGGAATACGATACTTGATTACACTCCTTATTAAAGTCCATAACCTTGCCATCCCTAAGTCTTAACTGAAAATAACTTAATTTCATTTCATACATACCTCCTACATAAAAGCAAAACCCTCAGCCTCTAAATATGAAGCCAAGGGTTATTATACATATCTGTGAAAATATCACCGGTTGCTCTATTGGATAATCCTGTCATTCAAATCATGTTTAAGATATCTCCATCTACGTTGAAGTCCAAGAGAATAGTTCTTTCATAGCCATTTACAAAATTACGTTTGGCTTCGTCATGGAGATCATAAATACCGAAATCGATATAATTATCACCGATTGGGTTATTTTCATCGTAAATCCAACCAACAACCTGCCCAGCACTGGTACGCTGGATTCCAAGCAAATCATACACCTCATTCAGAAACAGATGACCTTTTATTTTAAGAAGACGATTCGCATAATCCTGTACATCTCTTACCATCATCAGGTTATATTCTGGGTCTTTTGTCCATCCACGACAGCTCTCATCGAAGAATTTTGCATAAGGTGATCCCGTATTTGGTCCAACAGTTTCAACGGTTTTCTTTACTTTCTTCTCTTTGCCGTTTTCATCGACAACAGTCTCTTCTACTTCTTTAGCTTTGATGCCGTACTTCAGCTCTTTATCCAGTTCTTCGCCGAATTTATCGATGACTCTACCACGATATTCTTTAAATCCTTTATCGATAGCAGTGTATGCTGCAGCTAATGCGATATTACGTTTTCTCAAAATCTGATGACCGCTAACAATCGCTGCGATAGATACTCCTCCCAGAACAATCGCCGGAGCATATAATTTTGCCACTTTTAATCCAGCTTTTGCATACACGATTGTCAGATCTTTTTTCATATCATCTTCTGTGTATTCTTTACCCTCTGCGATCATATCCGGATTCTCGGAAACTTCATGAATTTTATCTACGGTTTCTTTTGATTCAGCTAGCACATCATCCAGTTTCAGGGTAGCTTTACAAGCCATAACTGCACTTGTTACCGCACCGACAATACCTGCTCCCATCAGAATTTCAGGGCTATGCTTCTGTACTTTGAAACCAATTCTGTACATTTTTCTACTTATTTTATTTAATAATTCATTTCTTTTCATGATCTATTCTCCTTTATTTACTTCGTAATAAGTTTACTTTTAGCCTCTTCCAGTTCTCTGTGACGAATTAATCGTCCGCAGTTATCACAACTATATATCATTTTAAAATCCTCCTTAATCAATTGGCATTGCTTTCGGCAACTTAATCATATAATCGCCGCTTCTTGTCCGAACAATTTCCGAAGTACGGAGACTCGTCCATCCGTATTTATTACTTGTGAATGGAGCCACTAATCCAGCAGCATCATACATATCGGCGACAGTTACCATGCCGTAACGATCAATCATGTTAAACATTTCATCTCGTACCTGTTCAGCCTGACTCCTTGATTCAAATACCAGATCATCATAATCGAATCTTTCCCGTAGATCACGATATCGATCCCTTGAATCACCTTTATGATCGTCGTAATAGTTACGATATGATACCCGTGTAGTTCCGCCACCGGCTCTATTGCCTTTACCGGATTTTTCCCCGTATAAAATCATATCAACACCATCTGTAACAATATCAGAAATTGCTTTTTTTATCGCAGGCACCAGAACATCCATGATCACATATGATTTAACCTGTCCTGCATCTTCGGAAATAAAAATATTGGCAAGCTTACGACCCTCATTTCTTTTGGTTTTTACCTTACCGTCTACTACTTTTTGAACTCTGTGTTCTTCTCTCTTTGCCTGTTCTTCTTTTTCTTTATTCGAGTTACCAGGATATGCTTTAAATTCTGCCATTTCTTCACCTCTAACTTATTTTTCTTAATTCACCCGGGAGAGTTATTCTTGAATCTACCGAACGTTTTGTCTGTCTTTTATACTGATAAATCAGATTTGATCTCGCTTTTTTCTCTGTTGAAGCCGTCGTCTCTCCGCTCCATTTTGAATTTACACAGCTTCCAAACATATGTACTGGACCTTCATATGCATAAATATGTCTATCTTCCATAGGCATTTCCTCCAAAAAGAAAAGAGAATACCTTGTTACAGGTACTCCCTTTTTTACAAATACTTATTCCTCAGTTTCATCAGATTTTTCATCATCAGTTACTTCCGTAGCCTCAACGTCAGCGACGATGTCTGGTTCTTCTTCAACCCACATTACTTTCAGATGTTTTTTCTTTCTAGGTTTTGCGTCGGCTTTAGCTTTCAGTTTCTTGAATGCTGCAACTCCTAATGCTGCCGCACCA
>OGQY01002045.1_pt1 | contig 12689 bp, 10 predicted proteins | sample 1553361 | NCBI WGS metagenome assembly OGQY01 (sample SAMEA2579963, study PRJEB22360) | human gut metagenome | reverse complement strand
GAACTATTTTCGACATGTCAGACTCCGTGAAAATACCGACTGTGAGTTGAAACAAGGAAAAAAGAAGAGAAGTAAGTAAAGTGCAGACACAGAACTATGAGGAGCAAAAAATATGAAGTTTGAAGATGATGATTTAAAGGACGGTAAACTTTGGGCTGCCCTGCAAAAAGAGATTGACCGTGACCTGGCGGAAAAGGAGAGCGGTGAAACATTCCAGGAAGAACTGGCAGACATCGAAGACTCCATTGAATTTGAAAGCAAAGAAACAAAAAGCGAAGATCGGATCCCGGATGAGACTGCAAATTTAAGTAATCTGCGAAGTGTCCTTGAGGCAACTGAGCGTGCAAAAGACGAAGAAGCGAAGCAGAAAATGAAGCAGACCAAAGTGGAGCCTGTGACGCAGGACATCGAGATTCCGGAATTTACAGAAGAGGAAGAAGAAATCGAAGAGACGCCGGCGGAGACAAAAACAGAATCGGAACCGGAAGAAGTGATGGTGGATGATGATCTGATCATCAACGATCCATTCGCAGATGAGGATGATCTGCTGGGAGAAGAGAAGACAGAGACCAAGGGTTCGGAGAAAGAAGTGCTTGGTGATCAGGTGGAAGCCGCAATGGAGCGCCTCGTCAGCGACACGGTAGGCCATATCCCAATGCCGGAAATAGACGATGAGGATGATGACTACGACGATTATGAGGATGACGACGAAGAGTACATTCCGCATGGCGCAAAACCGCAGAAGAAAAAGGGAAAAGGCGGTGCGGTTATCGCCGTTGCAGCCGTTGCTGTTATTGCTGTGGGAGGCTTTTTCTATGGAAGCAAAATGTTCCATTACCAGAATTATTTTTTCAACGGAACAACCATCAACGGAGTAGACTGCTCGGATATGACGGCCAAAGAGGCAGAAACGAAAATCAAAGAGCAGGCTGCAAACTATACCTTAAATGTAAAATTCAAAGACAATGATACGAAGAGTGTCAGCGGAAAAGACATCGACTACACCTACGCCGGAGACGGCAGCGTGGAGAGCGTGTTAAAGAAACAGAACAGTTTCCTCTGGTTCCTGGGAAATGGCGGAAAAGAGAAAGATTCCCAGGTCACCATGCAGTACAGTCAGGAAAAACTGGATGCGGTGATTGATGGATTTGACGAATTCCAGTCTGCAGACGGTGAGAATGCACCGGCCAGCGCCTACATCACCTTCCAGAACAATGAGTTTGAGATTGTGGATGCTGTTATGGGTGAGGGAATGGATCTTACCCTTGCAAAACAGTGCATCGAAAACGCGCTGATCAATGCGGATACCGAAGTGGATCTTGAAAAAGCAGGCGTTTACGACGGAACCTTGGTAACAGCAGATGACGAAACACTGAATGCACAGAAGGATCAGTTAAATGAACTGGTACGCGCAAGCATCACATACAGTATGCCGGATGGAACAACACAGGTTCTTGACGGAAATACCATGAAAGACTGGCTGGCAGTCGATGCGGATGGAAATTATTCCAAAGATGAAAACCAGTGGAATGAAAGAGTAAAAGAATATGTGGCAAATCTTGCGGCAGCGATCGATACCAATGGCAAGGATCACACCTTCCCGGCAACCGGTATCGAAGGCGGCGTGACCATCAGCCAGGAAGGCTACGGATGGAAAGTGGATCAGGAGCAGGAGATTGCAAAGATCGCAGAAGAAGTAGATGCTCACGCAGCAGATACAAGAGAGCCGCAGTATGCGCAGAGAGAGTTTGCTGCTTCCACAGAGAACAACGGATTCGGCAAGACGTATGTTGAGGTTGATGCCAGCCGTCAGCATATCTGGCTCTACAAAGATGGAAATCTGGTTGTCGACGGGGACTGTGTAACCGGTCTGATGGAGCAGAGCAGCTACACGAAGCCGGGTATCTACACAACCGCAGCAAAAGAAAGCCAGAAAAAACTGCACGGAGAGCTTCAGGCAGACGGCAGCTATTCCTGGGAAAGAGATGTGGATTCCTGGATTCCGTTCAACGGAGAGATCGGTTTCTACGATGCTTCCTGGAGAAGCAGTTTCGGCGGAAACCTGTATCTGACTGCAGGATCGACGACAGGATCTGTTGCACTTCCGACTGCAGTGGCACAGGCATTATATGACAATGTCGATGACGGAACACCGGTTATCATTTATTATTCCGAAGCTTATGAGGTAAGTGAAGATACGCTTACTGTGACACAGGCACCGGAAGCAGATGACGAAAATGTCAATGATACGACGAATACCACGACAGTAACGCCGACGAGAACGCCATCCTACACGTACGATGATGATGACGATGATTACACGCCGTCAACTCCATCAACTCCATCAACTCCATCGACCCCGTCTACGCCGGAACCGACCGCAGCACCGACCGAGATCCCGTCTACGCCGGAGCCGACCGTAGCACCGACGGAGACCCCGTCCACACCGGAACCGACCCAGGAGCCGAGCGCACCGGATCAGGGAGACCATACGGGTGACGATGATTACCCAGGGAAGGGCGAGAGCTGAGAAAAGAAGAAATAGAACATAAAAAATACGCATTCCGTTATCAAAACAGGAATGCGTATTTTTTATGAGAAAGAAACTGTTAAAAATTAATTTTCCGGTACGAACAGTGTGACAAGATCCATCGGGGAAGTGATGGTGTAGTCCGGGTTTTCGGTCTGACCAAAACCGTATGCGGCATGGACAAACGGGATTCCGGCCTCGCGTGTCGCCTTGTAGTCGCCGTCGGTATCGCCGACATAGACCGCGTGCTGCAGATGGTTCTGTTCGATGATTGTACGGATGTTGTCTGCCTTTGCCTTTCCGGTATCGCCAGGACAGAGATGGCCTTTGAAATAGTGACCGAGGCCTGTGGCTTCCAGAAAAACTTCGATATAGCCCGCCTGGCAGTTGCTTACGATATAAAGCGGGTAATGTCTGGAAAGAATAGAAAGTGCATCGACAAGTCCCGGATAAACAGGAGCCGGTGTCGCAAGAAGTGCCTCATGCTCTTTGGCACAGCATGCCTCGATCAGTTCTAACTGGCGCTCCTTTGGATATTCGTGGAAAATGACGGCGGCGATATCCGGGAGCAGGCGGCCGAACAGGCCTTTTAACACGGCTCCGGTGAGGTTTGGTGTCATATCAGTTTCTTTTTCCATAATCTGATTCCATGCGTCGGCAACAACGTCTGTGGAGTCCCACAGGGTGCCGTCCACATCAAAAATAATACTGTCGATCAAGAGTTTTTCCTCCATATCTTAAGGGTTTTGGTTATTCTTTTAAAGTATTTATTAATTTTAATCAAAAACACGTGAGAGCGCAATGTTTATTTTGCATTTTGGAGGAAAATGTGGCAAAATAAGAATGATATATTAACAGGAGATTACTATGCAGGACACAATCACAAAGCCATTATTGAAATGGTATGGCGAAAATAAAAGAGTGCTGCCGTGGAGAGAAAAAAAGAACCCGTATGAAATCTGGGTTTCCGAGATTATGCTCCAGCAGACGAGGGTGGAGGCGGTCAAGCCGTTTTATGAGCGGTTTATGCGTGAACTGCCCAATGTCGCAGCACTTGCGGTCTGTCCCGAGGAAAAGCTTTTGAAGCTCTGGGAAGGCCTTGGTTACTATAACCGTGTGCGGAATATGCAGAAGGCCGCACAGAAAATTATGGAAGTGTATGACGGTGTATTTCCGGCAGATTACGAAGCCTTAAAAGGACTTCCGGGAATTGGAAATTACACAGCGGGAGCCGTTGCATCGATCGCGTTTTGCATTCCGGTGCCGGCGGTGGACGGAAATGTGCTTCGTGTGATGGCACGCCTCCGGGAGGACGGTGAGGACATTTTAAAGCAGTCCGTGAAAAACCGCGTGGAAGCGGAATTGACCGAAATCATGCCGGCAGAAGATCCGGGAGCCTTCAATCAGGCGATGATGGATCTCGGCGCAATGGTCTGTCTGCCGAACGGCGCACCAAAATGTGAAGTCTGTCCGCTTTTTGACCAGTGTCTGGCGGGACAGCATCAGACCTGGACGGAATATCCGTTTAAAAAGAGCGCAAAGCCGCGCAGAATCGAAGACAGAACCGTTCTGTTATTTCTGGACGGTGTGCACACAGCAGTGCGGAAACGGCCGAAAAAAGGACTTCTGGCGGGACTTTACGAGTTCCCGAACTTCGATGGCGTGCTCTCCGAACAGGAAGCACTTGAAGAGGCAGAAAAATTCGGCGTGACGCCGCTTCATATTCAGGCATTGCCGCCGTACAAGCACATTTTTTCCCATGTCGAGTGGCATATCACAGGATACGCCATTAAAATTGCAGGAAACGATGTGGAGCAGGAAGGGGAAGAAAAAGCCGGATTGATTTTTGCGGATGCGAAAACTGCGGCTGAAAGATATGCCATTCCGTCTGCGTTTGCGGAATACGCAAAATACACAGATCTGGAACGTGCCTGAAACGGCAGAAGAGCAAAAAAGAGCAGGGAGAAAAAAGATGAAGATTTTATCAATTGCAGTACCATGCTATAATTCAGAAGCATATATGGAGAAATGTATCGATTCGCTGCTGGTCGGCGGAGAAGAAGTAGAAATTCTGATCGTGGACGATGGTTCCAAGGACGGAACCACAGAGATTGCAGACCGCTATCAGGAAAAATATCCGACGATTGTAAAAGCAATTCATCAGGAAAACAAGGGCCACGGCGGAGCAGTCAACACGGGTGTGGAAAATGCGACGGGTCTGTACTTTAAGGTTGTGGACAGTGATGACTGGGTAAACCCAGAGGCATACCAGAAGATTTTAAATGTTCTGGCAGAAGTCGTACGCGGACCGAAAACACTCGACCTTCTGATCAGTAACTATGTGTATGAAAAAGAGGGTGCCAAGAGAAAACGTGTGATGCGCTATGCGAAATCGCTGCCGGAAGGCCGCTTTTTCGGATGGGATGAGGCGAAAGCTCTCGGCAAAACACATTATCTGCTGATGCATTCGCTGATTTACCGGACTTCTCTTTTAAGAGAGTGCGGCATGAAGCTGCCGGAGCACACCTTCTATGTGGATAATCTGGTTGCGTTTATTCCGCTTCCGTACGTCAAAACGATGTATTGTCTCGATGTCAATTTCTACCGCTACTTTATCGGAAGAGCCGACCAGTCGGTTAACGAGAAAGTCATGATCGGCAGAATTGACCAGCAGATCCGTGTCAACAAGCTGATGATCGATTACCTTGGTGAACAGAAGGGGCTGTCGAAGTACCTGCGGAAATATATGATCAGCTATCTGACCATTATTATGACGGTTTCTTCCGTGATGATGATGCGCTCTGGAACGGAAGAAAATCTCGAGAAAAAGAACGATCTGTGGAGATACCTGAAACAGGAGGATGCAGCCGATTACTTCCGCATCCGCCACGGCATTTTCGGAACTGTTATGAGCAGCAAATCAAAACCGGGACAGAAAATTGCAGTCTATGCTTACAAGGTAGCGCAGAAGCTGTATGGATTTAACTAGAAAGTAACGAAGCGGAGGAACGAACAATGCGAGTAGGAATGGGTTACGATGTGCATAAACTGGTGGAAAACCGGAAACTGATTCTGGGCGGTGTGGAAATCCCGTATGAATATGGCCTTCTGGGACATTCCGATGCGGATGTGCTGGTTCATGCCATTATGGATGCGCTTCTCGGCGCTGCAGCACTGCGGGACATCGGACGCCATTTTCCGGACAACGATCCGGCGTATGAGGGCGCCGACAGCATCGAACTGCTGAAAAAAGTCGGTGAGATGCTCGAGGAGCGGATGTATCTGATTGAAAATATCGATGCGACCGTTATTGCACAGAAGCCGAAGCTCCTGCCATACATCGACACGATGGTGAAAAATGTGGCGGAGGCGCTTCATCTCGAAGAGGATCAGGTCAATATCAAGGCAACGACCGAGGAAGGACTTGGCTTTACCGGAAAGAAAGAGGGAATTTCCGCACAGGCGATCTGCTGCATTTCCAAGGCACTCGACCTGATGCCGGATGACCGGATCACAGGCGGATGCAGCGGCTGCCCGGGATGCGCAAAGAACGCAGAAGAATAAAAGAGAAATGCGATTGCACAAGGCCGGAAGATGTGGTAGACTGGAAGAAGAATAAGGGAGTAGTCGGCGGCATACGTGACGCTATAAGGCCAACAACCGAAGAAAAAGCATTTCTTCTGGCTTTGTATGAAATGACAAGACTTATCTGTATCAACAAATATGGTGCGGATAGGTCTTTTTCTATATAGAAAGAGACCGGTGTACCAGTGGGAACTTATCACAGGAACGCAAAAAGTGTTTTCAGAAGAAAGGACGGATGGAAATGAAAGAGTATCTGGAAAAAAGTTCGAAGATTCTTGATGAGTTACAGACAACGGAGCAGGGACTTTCCGAGGCGGAAGCTGCGCGGCGGCTTTCCGAACACGGGCCGAACCGGCTGGCGGCAGGGAAAAAGAAGAGTAATCTGCAGCGGTTTTTCGAAGAGCTGAAAGACCCGATGATCCTGATCCTGCTCGCCGCAGCGCTGATTTCCGGCATCACATCGGCGTATGAAGGCGAATCGTACGCTGATGTGGTCATTATTCTCACCGTTGTCATCATTAATGCGGTGCTCGGTGTTCTGCAGGAGAGCAAGGCAGAGAAAGCGATTGAAGCTCTGCAGGAGATCGCGGCAGCCACGTCGAAGGTGATGCGCGGCGGGAAAATGGAAGTGAAAAAGAGCGAGGAGCTCGTACCCGGTGATATTGTAATTCTCGAAGCGGGCGATGCTGTTCCGGCGGATGGCCGTATTTTAGAGAGCGCCAGCATGAAAATCGAGGAAGCAGCGCTGACCGGAGAATCTGTCCCGGTCAATAAAACAGCGGATGTTCTGAACGCCGGCGCAGCCAGCGAGGTTCCGCTCGGGGACCGGAAAAACATGGTCTATATGGGAAGCACCGTTGTCTATGGCCGCGGCCGCGCTGTTATCACCGGAACGGGTATGAAAACCGAGATGGGAAAAATCGCCCATGTTCTGACGCAGTCGGCGGATGAGAGCACACCGCTGCAGAAGCGGCTGAACCAGCTCAGCAAAATCTTAAGCGTGATGGTGCTTGCCATCTGTGCCGTGATTTTCATTGTCGGTATTTTAAAAGAGGGCGTGACGCCGCAGAACATCTTAAATACCTTTATGGTAGCCGTCAGCCTTGCCGTAGCGGCAATTCCGGAAGGCCTTGCAGCAGTTGTCACAATCGTGCTTTCCATCGGTGTGACCAAAATGTCAAAGCGGAATGCGGTGATCCGGAAACTGACGGCTGTCGAGACGCTCGGCTGTACGCAGGTGATCTGTTCGGATAAGACAGGAACGCTGACCCAGAATAAGATGACCGTGGTAAAACATGAGGGAAGCGATATAAAACGTCTCGTATCCGTCATGGCACTCTGCTCCGATGCGGAGCCGGACGAAAACGGCGAGGCAGTCGGAGAACCGACGGAATGTGCGCTGGTCAACGATGCGCAGAAAGAGGGATGCCCGAAGAAGAGCCTGTCCGTCCAGTATCCGCGTGTCGGGGAAGCGCCGTTTGATTCGATGCGGAAACGCATGACAACGATCCACCGCGCAAACGACGGAACGTATTTTTCCTGCACAAAAGGCGCACCGGATGAGATTCTGAAGCGGTGTACCTCCGTTTGGCGTGACGGCAGAAAACAGCCGATGACAGAAGCATTCCGGCAGGAAATCCTGTCGCAGAACAAGGCGATGGCAGACCAGGCACTCCGCGTGCTGGCGGCAGCAGGAAGAGCGTGGAACCAGATGCCGTCCTCCCAGGAGCCGGACTTTCTGGAGCAGGATCTCTGCTTTTTAGGACTTTGCGGTATGATTGATCCGGTGCGGCCGGAAGTAGTCGATGCGATCCGGGAATGCCGCGGGGCAGGCATCCGTCCGGTGATGATTACGGGTGACCACAAAGACACAGCAGTTGCTATTGCAAAAGAGCTGGGTATTCTGGAGGCGGGCCGGAAAGCGGTAACAGGAGCCGAGATTGACCAGTTAAGCGATGAGGAGCTTGACCGGAGAATCGAGGAATATGCTGTTTACGCACGCGTCCAGCCGGAGCATAAAGTGCGGATCGTCGATGCGTGGAAGCGGAAAGGCAGAATCACCGCGATGACAGGAGACGGAGTCAACGATGCGCCGTCAATCAAGCGTGCGGATATCGGCATCGGAATGGGCATCACGGGAACGGATGTGACGAAAAACGTGGCAGATATGGTGCTCGCGGACGACAACTTTGCGACGATCATCGCAGCGGTTGAGGAAGGAAGACGAATCTACGATAATATCCGCAAGGCAATTCAGTTCCTTCTGGCATCGAACCTTGCCGAGGTGCTGTCGATTTTCTGCGCGACGCTGATGGGCTTTACGATTTTAAATCCGGTGCATCTGCTCTGGATTAACCTGATTACGGACTGCTTCCCGGCGCTGGCGCTCGGTATGGAGGACGGTGAGACAGACATCATGAAACGCCCGCCGAGAAATGCGGATGACGGTATTTTTGCGGACGGCCTCGGCTTTGATGTTGCGTTTCAGGGCATCGTGATTACGGTGCTGACGCTGGCGTCCTACTTCATCGGCCACTATCTGGAAGCCGGCCGCTGGGAAATCGTCAACAGCCCGGACGGCATGTCGATGGCGTTTCTGACACTCTCTATGGTGGAAATTTTCCATTCCTTCAATATGAGATCACGGAAAGGTTCTATTTTCCATATGAAGCATCAGAACAAGTATCTGTGGGGCGCGATGGCACTCTCATTTGTCCTCACATCCGCCGTCATTTACATCCCGGCACTGTCGAGTGCGTTCGGTTTTGAGCGGATCAGCGCGTTGGAATATGATGTGGCGATCGGCCTTGGACTGCTTGTCATTCCGGCGGTCGAAATCAGCAAGTGGATCCGGCGGAAATTTGCTTGACAAACGAGAAAAATTTGCATAAACTAAAACAAACGGAAACAGAAAAAGGCTTGGAACGGAAAAAGTAGAAAATCAGAATTGTTTCACAGAGAATGGCAGACAAATGGAGCTGGAAGCTGCCTGAAACGAAGGTTTTTGAAGTGCGTCCGGAAGCTGGCCGGGTGAAGCGGAAAAAGTGGGTAGTCCGGCACGGGTCCTGCACGTTATGCAGAAGAAAAGAAGAGGGCAGGTGTGTCCTTAAAGTAAAGTGGAACCACGGAGCTATTTCGTCTTTATCGGAGATGAAACAGCTCCGTTTTTGAATATTGCCCTTCGGGCAAAAAAGGTGGTAAGAAATAAAAATCTGAAAAAGTCCCGGCAGGAGGCAAGGAGAGGAAAGATGAGTTTTTTCGCGTATTTTAAAGAGGAATTTCAGGTGATTCAGGAGCGGGATCCGGCGATACATTCTCCCATGGAAGTCTTGCTGTATCCTTCATTTCGTGTTATGCTGAAGTACAGACGGGCGCACAAGCTATATCTGAAAGGCCATTACTTTCTGGCCAGGTGGATTTCACAGCGGGCAGCGAGAAAAACCGGTATCGAAATCCATCCGGGTGCGACGATCGGAAAGGGACTGTTTATCGACCATGGAGCAGGCGTTATCATCGGAGAGACGACCGTCATCGGAGACAACGTGACGCTGTATCAGGGCGTGACGCTCGGCGGTAATGGTAAGGAGACCGGGAAACGTCATCCGACGCTGGAGGACAATGTTATGGTCAGCGCCGGTGCGAAGATCATCGGATCGTTTACGATTGGGGAAAACTCCAAAATCGGAGCCGGATCGGTTGTGATCGAGGAGGTTCCGCCGAACTGTACCGTCGTCGGCGTGCCGGGGCACATTGTGAAGCAGAATGATGTGCGGATTCCGAGAAAAAGCATGGATCACATTCATCTGCCGGACCCGATTTTCGAGGATATCAAGGTACTGCAGCAGGAGAATACGGAGCTTACGAACCGTGTGCTCGAGTTGGAGGGCGAGCTGCGTCAGATGAGGAAAAAAGAAAGGACAGAACAGAAGTGACGGAAGTGGGCAAAGAGACAGAAAACGAGGAGCTTTTTCCAGAGGCGGTTTTCGGGGAGAAGGATTATCTTTCGGAGGTATTCGGACTGGAACAGCATGACATCCGCATGTATTCGCCGCTTACGCTGGCTTACATCGGGGATGCTGCGTATGAGATCGTCATCCGCACGATTCTGGTGCGGAAAGCAAATATGCAGGTCAACAAGCTGCACCGCCATGCGGCAGGGCTTGTAAAGGCGGAGAAACAGTCGGCGATGATTGAGATTCTGGAGCCGCTGTTTACCGAAGAGGAAAAACAGATTTATAAAAGAGGCAGAAATGCGAAATCCTATACCAAGGCAAAAAATGCGTCCACGATCGACTACCGCCGGGCAACCGGGTTTGAGGCCGTGATGGGGTATCTGTACCTGAAAGGGGATTACAAGCGGATGATCGACCTGATCCGGGCAGGACTTGGCGAAGTGTGAGAGCAGATAAGATTCAGAAAATAAAAAAGAAGCGGCAGGGCAGTGGGGCTTTTGAAAAAGCAAAAGTTCCCACTGCTTTTGGGACCGCGGAACAGGAATGATATGAGAGAAAACAACAGAAACGACAAGAGAAACTTTGAGAGAAGAGACGGAAAAAAACGTGACTTTAAGGGGAAACGAGATTACCGTGACAGAGACAGAAAACAGGAAGTACAGCAGGCGGATGAGGAGTTTACAGGCGGCATGGTAGAGGGAAGAAACGCTGTCATCGAGGCGTTCCGCTCCGGCAAGACCGTGGACAAGCTGTTCGTCCTTGCAAGCAGCCAGGACGGCCCGATCCGCACGATCATCCGTGAGGCGAAAAAACACGATACCATCATCAATTATGTAGAAAAAGAACGTCTTGACGAGCTGTCCACCACCGGAAAGCATCAGGGTGTCATTGCACAGGTGGCTTCCTACAGTTATGCAACCGTTGAGGACATCCTCGCGCGCGCAGAGGAGAAAGGGGAGCCGCCATTTATCCTTCTGCTGGACGGCATTGAGGATCCGCATAACCTCGGTGCGATCATCCGTACCGCAAACCTGGCAGGTGCACATGGTGTCATCATTCCTAAGCGACGAGCTGTTGGTTTAACTGCCACTGTGGCAAAGGCATCTGCAGGAGCGATTCATTATACTCCGGTTGCAAAGGTAACGAATCTGGTCAAAACCATGGAAGAACTCAAGAAACAGGGGATGTGGTTTGTTTGTGGAGATATGTCAGGAGAGACGATGTATTCGCTTGATCTGACCGGACCGATCGGTGTTGTGATCGGTAACGAAGGCGATGGTGTCAGCAGATTAGTGAAAGAAAACTGCGACTTTACGGCATCCATTCCGATGCAGGGTGATATTGATTCATTAAACGCTTCGGTAGCGATGGGAATTTTATCATATGAAATCGTGCGCCAGCGGATCACAAAGGGCATAAAATAAGCGCGTTATAGCCAGAGGTACATTAATGGCATAAAGTAAGCGCGTTATAGCCAGAGGAACGCTAAGAATATAGAAGTAAGTGTGTTATAGCCAGGGGTATGTTAAGGGTATAAAGTAGGCACATTTGCAGAAGCAAATCGTATTGGGTGAATGTGAGGTAAGTACGGGGTGTAGTATGAGAGAGTATGAACAGCAGACAATAGAGGAAGTGGTTGCCAGTGCAAAACATGGTAATGATGAGGCTATGGAGTATGTATTGGCTAAATATAAAGGACTCGTTAGAGGGCTTTCGCGAACATTGTTTTTATTGGATGGCGATGAGGACGATTTAATACAGGAAGGGATGATTGGCCTGTACAAGGCAGTCGTAAGCTACGATGAATGTAGAGGCGCTGCATTTGAGACATTTGCCAGTCATTGCATTAATCGGCAGATGTATTCTGCAGTCAAAAAGTCCAATCGTAAAAAAAACGGGCCTCTTAATACTTATATTTCAATCGATTCAGCCAGTGATAGCGATAATGAACAGGGACCGGACAGCGTCAAGCTGTTGGATCGTGTGTCGGCAGGTCTGCATCAAAATCCAGAGGACATTATTATTGACAGAGAAGAAGCCGGTGATATAGAGGAACGCTTATTTAGTGTTTTGAGTGGAATGGAACGAGAAGTTCTATCGTTGTTTTTGCGTGGTATGACTTATCAGGAGATTGCCAGATATATGCAAAAGCAACCGAAAGCAATAGATAACGCATTGCAGCGGATCAAGACTAAATTACGGACGATACTAAGGTGATGACGCCTTCTTTTCATCCAAAAGCTGCATGAAATACTGCAATAGGGCTGCTGAAGATAAAAGAGAGGAAATTAATCTGCTTTGCTCTTTAAGGTGGAAATAAGCTTTTCACTTCAGTGTTCGGGGACATGATAGAAAACGTATAAACGGGGCTTATAAAACAGAGAAAATGAAAAACAGAGAAAATGAAAAATTTGCTTGCAAATTTAGAGGCGCTATTATATAATATGGATTGTTGAGTGCTGCTATGGCTCAGTCGGTAGAGCGTCGCCTTGGTAAGGCGGAGGTCACGGGTTCAATTCCCGTTAGCAGCTCTGTTGAGGAAGTGAGGATTTCTGTGAAATTCTCACTTTTTTTACAATATAGGAAAATGCTCGTAACCTAGAGGGAAGCCACCAAGAATT